>Ga0123355_10001357_pt1 | contig 34029 bp, 22 predicted proteins | sample TergutEmb28metaG_3_FD_89872 | JGI IMG/M metagenome (GOLD analysis project Ga0123355, IMG submission 89872) | Embiratermes neotenicus P1 segment gut microbial communities from Petit-Saut dam, French Guiana - Emb289 P1 | ecosystem: Host-associated > Arthropoda: Insects > Digestive system > Gut ...
AAGGAGATGGGAAGGTGGAGGAGGGTGAAGAATCGTCTGGGTGTCGAGGGGTTGCGGTGGGGTAGGAGTATGCATCTGTGCATGTGAGCAATAGCAAATACATGCAGGCAGAATCTGGTACAAACATGTCATGACTCATTTCCTAGCATGGGGTAAGAAACTTCTATCTTCTCCAAAACATTCAGATCAGCTTCTGCAGCATATTTACAACAGGAAATTCTGGCTCTACTTGGATTCCATCACATAACAACCCCCATGAGTGAATCATGCCCGCCCATTGGCTAAGTGCTTTACACTGTTGGATTATAAATTTACACTACCTACATAACATTTTAATAACAGAACATCTTCCTCAATCATACCAAAAAAATAAGGCAAAATAAAAAATTCATTTGATCACCTCATTGCTTGAATTTGTTCTTGTTACAAGCTGAAATAATTTACAACATATAAACTACATTAACAAAAATGCCTCAAATTAACTTCTTGTATTGCAATAAAATGTAAATTCATGTTCCAGTTTTTCAAAATATAAGAACCAGACCACTCTTAGGAAATAACACTTACCTACTGATAACTTTTCCATCTCCAAGCTCAGCCTAACTTTTGGTATTGTGTAGTCTGAGCCATCATTTTCAGGTTTTGGATTTAACCGCAGCTGTGCTGATGAATTAATCGGACCAAGCACTTAAAAACATTAGAGAGAGAACAGAAAACTCAGTTTATTTCAGATTCAGTCACTTAAAAATTATGATAATTTAAATTTCATTTACAACACACTTATAATACAGAGATCCAAACATCTTTTAGTCTAATGCAATATACAGAAGGATTCACAAATTAAAACTTCATGACTTAACTGCAGGGCTGTATTCCTGTGATTATGCCCAGTTCTCAGAGACTACAAATTGAATATTAGCAGTATGTTAAAAGAATATGTACAAGGTGGTTCAAATATGGCCGGGACTGATGTCGCCAGATTTACACACAAATAGTCCCGGTCATATTTGAACCACCTTGTACTTACAGTTCTCATTGCTCAATTTACAATGAATGTTCAAAACAAACATGCTTTGTCTCAATACACCTCCTGGTAAGTCTGTGAAAATGTATTTCGACCATCACTTCTTTGGTTGTGGGATAAGCTATTGTTGTCCACAAAATACCGGCCACCCAGACCCCTAGACCATTACCCCCTTCTTCGTCATTTGTGTAGGGACCACGAATGAGCAAAGGTACTAGCAGAAGTGGATACATAACCTTAACTGATCTATCACAATTTTTAATGCCACAACCAACACAAAGGACAACCGTAGTAACTGATGCAAGCTACATGCTCAAATTACAGAAATCAAATTCAAACCATTTAAAGTGGCAGGGACTGATGGAATTGTACCTGCACTCTTGCAACAAGAAGTCAATCATTTAATGACTCATTTGTATCATTTCTTTAGAGCCTGTCTAGCAAAAGAATATACACCAAAAGCTTGGAGGCAGATCAAGGTGACATTTATCCCTAAACACAGGAAGGCTAACTATACTGAGGCTAAGGCATATATTGTCCTATTAGATTTCATGCTGAAAAAAATTTGTGGACATGCATATTAGAGAGGAGATTTGGGGGCTATGTCTCCTACATTGATACCAACTTGCCTAGAAACCAAGGAAGTCCACTGAAGCCACACTGCATTCACGTGATCACACATATGGAGGAAGCAGTGGAAAACAGGGAAGTTAACACTAGGAGCTTTCCTAGATAATGAGGGAGCTTTTGATAGCACCTCATATGACATCATAACAGAGGATGCCAAACAGTATGGGCTTGGAGACATGATCTGTTTGTGGACTGGGTCTGTGCTGGGTGGCAGGAAAATTAAAGCCACACTTGCAGGAGAAGTTCTGAAGGGGTCTGTAGCCAAGAGGTGTCCACAGGAGGGCATTTTATTGCCTCTGTTGTGGAGCCTGGTTGTGGATGAACTGATAAGAGGACTCAAAGAGAATGGCTGTTATACACTGGGGAATGCAAATGACATTGTTACCATCAACCATGGAAAATTCCTGAACACCACCTCAGAGCTTCTATAGGATGCTTTGAGTATGGTACAACAGTGGTGTTACAGGACTCAGCTGTCTATGAATCCACAAAAGAGAGTGATACTACGATCCACCCAGAAAAAAAATTTAAGGAGGATGAAGGAACCAACCCTCTCTGGATACACATTGCAACTTACTACCAAGGTCAGATACCTTGGACTTACTTTGCGCAAGGAACTGACATGGCAGACACAGCTGAAAAATTTGATGATTAAGGCTGACAGGGCTTTTTGGACTTGTAAGGGCACATCTGGTAAAACATGGGGTCTGAAACCATGGGTGGTGCATTGGATCTACACCATGGTGATCAGACCCATACTGACCTATGGCTCCACAGTTTGGTGGCTGAGGGTCAGAAAAAAGTCAGCAGGCCAGAGCTCAGCAAGTTAAGAAATCAGCTTGTTGGACTGCAACAGGGGTAATGAAGCTGACCCGAATGGCTGCAACAGCGGCTCTTCTGGGACTTCCCACTCTTCATGTGATGACTGAGGCAGAGGCCCAGGCAGGGGTCTACAGACTACTGTGTACCCAACAGTGGAGACCTGAATCCACTAATTTTGGTCACACCAAAAAATCTCAGGATATGAAGCACAAACCCATCCTACAGATGGGATCTGACAGGATACTTCTGAGATATGCATACCACAAGCTATTCATGGTCAACTTCCCTGACACATGTGCGTGGCAGAACGGGTTCAACCCAGACAAAAATTGGGCCTGGGCTGGTACACGTGAATCCAAGACCAATAGGGGCACTGGTGCTGGGATGTACAGATTGGGCTCAAGACAGAAACTCCTTCAGTCTTGGGCTCGCACCATGGTATTCCAGGCTGAAATATATGCCATTAAGGCTTATATAATGGATAGTAGAGAAAAGGGCTATACAGTTAGGAACAACTATACTCTTTCCAACAGTCGCAACCATCAAGGCCCTTGAAGACTCTCATATAAATTCCAAATTAGTCTGGGACTGCTATAAATCCCTAGCAAAAATAACAGAATATAACAAAATCCAACTGGTATGGTGCCAAGACACATGGGAATTAATGCAAATGAAAGAGCTTATGAATAAGCCAGATAAGGCTCCTCACTTTCACTAAGAGGACCCAACCCTATGCTTGGGACATCTGTAAAGTCAGTCGGGGGGATCAGGGACTGGAGAAGCAGGCAACATGAAGAGCATTGGCAGTCCATACATGGACAAAGGCTAGCTAAGGACTTTCTCAAAAACCCTCCAAAACAAGCTGGGGAATTGCTCAACCTGACCACAAACCAGCGAAGAATATTGACACGGTTGCTAACATGACACTGTCATTTAAAAGGACATCTATTTAAACTGTGACCGGTAAACAGTCCCGAGTTTGAAAGAGGTAAGCAGACATCTTAAACGGCCTCATACATCCTTTGTAACCATGAAGCTTTGGCCACAGGGTTGTCATTTTATGAAACCAGGTGACTTTGAACACATCTCTATCAGCAAGATACTGCACTTTGTTGAAGATGCAGTACTACCAAATGAATGAGCTACACAGCTGCACAAAAAGTCAATTACAGTCGAAGTGCATGGGTCATTCGGTGTCCATCCTTCCATTGCTATTCTGTTCTGTTCTACAGAAATCAGTCTCACTATCTAGCTAATTACAGTTTTGAATCTGAAACATGATTTTTATTAGAGCATTTTCCAGACCAGAAGACGCACTTTGTTTTCCTGGAAAATAATGTATAACATTCTCTTGCATCTTAAATTGAAGATGCATCAACATGACTTCCACAACAAATGAGATTCCTATATTCACTGGAGGGGTAATGGTGGTTATCACCTGACAAATCCTTAGAGGGAAAATGACAAAGTTGCAATGTTGCTTGTACTAGTTATTCAGTAGCACACAGTGATAATTCAGTGGAAATCGAATATGATAGACTGCTTGAAAAAGTGCAATGTTGGAAAATAACAATGGTAATACTGCGTGTGATGGTAGTGATGCAGATTTCAGTAGACTCTGTGACCAATGGGAACTTCTTACTGTACTACCATTTTGTTGAACAAGTGTGAACTTGAACTTCAAATATAATATATTTTTCCCCACATGCCTTCTAAAATATTAGAGAACCTTATGGTCCAGGAAATACACTACACTTCTTTAAACTATAGAAAATTCACACACAGGCATATGCATTTACTTACTGTATTTATATCCTTTTGGCTGCTCCAGCTTTGTGCAAATTCCTTGTTTAAACAAAGTCTTCATTTCTTCAGTTGGTTTACCAAAGAAGAATACGGACTGGGGGTTCCAATACACAGAAAGCCCTTCCAGGGTCAATACCTGAAAGAAAAACACAGCGAAAATGCTACATAGCATGTTCTATTGCAGACAGCAGATTTCAAGAACTCCTGTTTGTAGGAAACTTACTTAAAGGGCTACATCTAGATTTCAAAACCTCTCTGTTTCATTTTACCTTCTGAAGCTTTCTACGTGAAAGACCTAAATTAATCACCTGTTAAAAACAGTGTTCAACAACTGCGTTCAAATTTAAAAATACATATATTATGTTAATAGTACCAGTCAGAATGTATACAAGCTTAGTTTTGTGTGGAAATTTTATTTTTGGACATGAGAAACCTCTTAATTACAGCCAGAAGTAAAAGCCTATTACATCATCATCATCAACTGCTTAAAAGTTGCAAGGTTTTCTGTGAAGGTATCCAAATATTTGTTTATCCAAATATTTCTTTACAAACATCAGTGTTCATTTATTGGTGAAGCATCCCATTCACTTAAAAGCTCTCCTGACTAGTTTGGTTTTCCTAATGGCATATTCAGTAACTAACAATTTAATCGGGATATAACTTCCCTTGCTCTTATGACAATCTAAATAGGCAATGCACTAGCCAAATGTTTATTTAGATGAAATATCACTACTTGGTATTTAAATTTGACACATTGTAATTAATGGGGGTTTCAGTGTGTATAAAAATCTTCCTAGGACATAACCCGTGGACATTGTTCATTTTCATGTCATTTATTTTTCTGTAAATCTTTTTACAAGATATGGAAATAGTCATAATAAATGTCTGGAGGGAGCTGCAGAACACCAGAATTCAAATGAGATCTACGTAAGAACAATAACCGAACACCTTAACCTACTGAAGGGCATTTTGTGCAGCATGACATACATCTGATGTTTGGCACTGAAGTTTTACTTTTAAGTGTGACATTCCACTTTGATATAAATATACATAAGGAGCATATTGTCAAAACTGCTGTGTTTGACAATTCTCTCCTTACCTTTCTCAAAGTTTTAAACAACACACCACAAAAACACATGTTGAAATGGAGGTCCATGCCCTGATTATTTTACCTTCAAGGACACAAATGCAGTAACTGTTATTCTAATAATCCCACTGTACATAAAACATGTTATTATTTCTCACCTTATAAATCATGGTAGCCCCATCTTGTACAACACATGCTTTCCAGGTCTCATCTGTTGTGTGTACAGACAGATTATGGAGTGTGATGCCCAGGGAGAAAGGATGTTCTGGCTTTGTCACTTTATCCTCATAGCGAATATGAATGTCAGTGATTTTCACTTGAACATTCTTGATAATCTGTGTTGCAACCTTCTCCACGAATGTATCATTTGGTTTTGGTTTATCTATAATTGCATAACAATATTAAATTACAACAATTTATATATGAATATTCAAAATAAAATGAATGTATAATAGTTTAACAGGTTATTTCCTTAATAACACTGTACTAGTTACAACAGCTTACTCATGAACACTTTCAAAGACACATGCATGTACAACGGAAGAAATAGTTAAGAGCGAACATGCCAACACAATTATAATATATATATGAATTTGTGCCATGCTGTTCACTTCTTCTTTAATAAAAACCATTTTGGAAGTATACTGCGAACATATACAGTATACAGTAACTGATATGATTTTTCCCATCATACACACACAAACCCACCACCTAATCTTGGTTTCTAGACACCCGAACCCAAGACTAAACTTGCTTCATATAGACATAATCACAAAGCTGAACATCAGTATACATATGCATATACCTTACAGGAATACTTTTTCTTTACCCTAACAACTGCGACTTTGGTTTCCGTGACCATACTCTACCATTGCACAGAACCATATGCAACAAACAATAACAGCAAAATAGAAATTAAAGCATATATTATGATCAAATTTGCACACAATCTTGAACATCCCTGCCATTAAACAAATAATAGTATCTTAAACATGGTTAGTGTATAGCAAAGGGTAAGCTGCTTAGTGGTACAACAAGGTTAACTGTACACTGGAGAAGAAATAGGTGTTCAAAAATCACTACCAAAATTTCCAACAGGACAACTGAATGGCCTTGAGTAAACCAGAATACGTACAGATTTCTTATGTAGCAATACTGTACAAGGGATCTTCAAAAAGTGTCTGCACTTTTGCCCCAGACAATTTTCATCTTTCTTAATTATGTACGTACTTACTCCATGGAGCAGAGCCCTTCTTGAGAAGCTAATCAGTTCTCAGTTAGTGAAGAAACTGCTTGCCTTTTATGGAACCCCAAGGTTCATTACTGCTTTTATGACAGCTCTGCTTCTCTTTCAGATAAATATATTAATTCTCAACACAGTTTCCCTGCTTCTCAAAACACTGTGTCCATTGGTCTACGAGCTTTTTACAATCATTAGAAAACTTGTTCTTTGGATGTGTGAAAAATAAGTCACGCACTGCCTCCTTCACATCAATACCAACTGCAAACTGTCAACCTCATGTCTCCTTTAATGGTCCTAGGAGATAAAAATCAGAACAAGCCAGGACTCACATGGGATGGGTGACCAAAAATTTCCAATTTAGTGTTTCAAGGGTGGTCACTGTATGGATAAGACAGCATGTATTATCAGGTAACAAACAAACAAACAAAAAAAACTGTCAGTCTTCCTTTCTGTTTTGTGCAAAAAGCTGGTTGCAGCTCATTTCTCATCACACTGAAATACTGAGCACTTGTTACTGTCATTCCAAGTCTATGCTGCACTCAGATAATGTTCACATAGGGCTTTGGGACCCCCAAACTCCTGCAGCATGAGCTTTCCAGCTGAAGGCCACAATCTGAATTTCCTGGAAACAGCAGAACTTGTGTGTTTCCACTGCATGCTATGTCATCTACTCTTGGGTTCATAATGATGAATCATACTATAATGATGCAATACATAAAGGTCTCTCCTTCATTGTCATAACATTCCAAGTGAAAGGAGAAGATGACCATCTGGCAATGCTTTTGCTCTTCTGTCAATTGCCTAAGCACCAACCTTGCACAAACCTTGTGGATCCTGAATAGAGTGACCCTTGGCTAACAATTAATTTTTGAGCAATTTCTGCAATACCAGCTCTTCTATTATGAACAACCATGGCTCTGGCTTCTTTCAGTTTCTCACTGATGGTTGATGTTGAGGAGTATCCTGAGCTCTCTGCAACAGTCACGCTTGTCCGGCCTTTCATGAACATTTACATCTAGACGTATAACTTCTCCCACAAACAGCACTGGTCCAATACTTAGCACACAAATGTGTGAATTCTGGCAGCTTGCACAACTTCTGCCCAAAAAAAAATGTACCAAAGATCATTTCCCCTTGGTGCAAACTGCAAGTGATGCAGTCACAGTCCCTGATTGAGAGCAACATGCAATTACAGCATGGTCAAGACCATCTATGTGCTGACCTATAACACAACCAGTTAGAGCTGCCAAACGTTTACCTCATTCATGCAACCACAAGGAAAATGAGTGGAAACATTCTGAAGATCCCTCATATTAATGTATTACTAACATGTTGCTGCTGCTGATACCCCCACCCCTGAGGAGGAAGAGCAAGATTATTCCCATCTCACCTTTCTCCTTTTCCTGTTTTTTTTTGTCTTCAACCCTCTGCAATTCTGCTTTTTTGGCTTCTTGACTCCATTTCTCCTCTTTAGTAGGGTCATACTTCACCTCTTGATTGGGCACCACCAACAAGAAAAGACCTTCTAGTGATGCCTCTACAGGTGCACTGTATAAGTTCTTCCAAGGAATCTTCAGTACTAATTTTCCTACCAATTCATAAGAGAGTCAGACACATACAAAGTTAAAACAGCTATCTCTAAGATCCACAATTTACTTCAATTTGATACTGGTGACAAAATTCTGCAATGATGGTTCAAATAATTCACAACTACAGAAATTGTTAAGCTACTCAGAGAAATTCCCAACTCACATGTATCCCTTTAAAATCTACTTTACTTAATACACAAATATAAAAACAGGCAAACCCAAATTATTCTAGATAAAGCTTACTGATTTCACTGGCAGAATGCCAGCCATTTAGATTCTTTCTTCGCCACTAATATGGGTGGCATGTTGTACAATAAAGTGGATATTTCAAAATAAAATAAAGTGGATATTTCAAAATAAAATAAATGTTCATTAATTTAATGCACAAATTGTACAAACTTTGAGTACCTAGGGTCCCAAAAATTGTTTTAACTGGGAGATCAAGATCGTCCAAAGCACTCTGCTTTAATACCAAATCCTGGAGAACAACGTCACCTGCAAGGTTCAGAACACACATAAATACTAACACTGCAACCGGGTAGGGAAAAATATTGAATAGCGAAAACGTATGCATCAGCCAAGAAAGTGACAAACTGTAGTTTTGTTACTTTTTTTTCCTACGACATACTGCTGTGCGCTACACTTAAGTACATAAATGCCGAAGAAAACCACCCTGATGTTGCTCTTACCTCCCCAGATACCGATTTTCAGCTGCGAGTGATCCAAATTTTCCACATAATCTCCGAGAAACCGATTCAATATCTCTGCTACAACTGATTCGAAAACCATGTTAAGGCTGTCAAGCGGTCTTCTTTATATGGGCTAAATGTTAAATACGTCAATGTATCCCCATATTCACACCACACCCACCATCCTTACAGTGGTTAGTGAATTGTTCGCCTTTCTAAATTGAACGGTGACGTAAGAATGTACTATGCAAAAATTAAACAATTTCCTTTGAAAATACGATGAGGTGGATCGTTATAGAAGGTACCATGAATGGTAATCAGTGTCATCAAACATTATTTTCTGATCGCTTGAGTACACTGTCGAATGATAAAATACAAACAACCACCCACGTGAAGTTAGCAACCACGGCTCAACTGACAGAATTAGTGACGAAATGATATCGTGCTACCAATGTGCGAAACACAAAGCAGAAATCGGGAAGTTGGTCGTGGTCACAGATAATATATGACGTCGTCGCTGATGCCGAAAGTATTACAGCTCAGTGTTATTTTTCCATAAATAGGAAAATTTCAATGAACTGTAGTTCCGTACCTAGCAAATCATAACCTTGTTAAAATTACACAAAGACATTTACACTATAATAACAGTTGTTGATTTATAGGCTAGTGTGCAGCGTGGCGTACATTTTGCCATTGAATAACATTCGTCCTGTAACGGATTGATCTCAACTCCCTTTGAAAAAGCTTTCACTGATCATTTTCTGTCATATGATTGGGTACTAGGTTGCATAATTTAATTCACATATAATCCAAATGCAGAAAATACGTGCTACATTATATCACGTCAACAGAAAAGTCCTAATGCAACCCGTTTGTATTTATCAATACTTGACCCCGAAGGTTACCAGTTGTGAGGTAAGATTAAGTACTCGTGTCTCCATAAATTAAGTTAGCCTGTTAATTCCGGTGACAACCCCTTCTCTGACATTAACTCTAGCCATATTATGTTGGAAATTTACTTTTCCAGTAGCATACATGGGTAGTGATGGCTACATATCGTTTTAACACTCACAGCAATTAATAGACTTAGAAACTGTTCTGTGTGAATCAAAACTAAATAACTTATTTAACTGAAACGCAGACGAATGTGGAAAACCTCCCTCCAGGGATATTGAATGGTCCGGTTCTCATGAGGCCCTTATCAGACTACTGTAGCAGCCCTTTGCAGAACACTGATCCTACCGCACTTTCCTCTAATCCCATGATATTTTCTCTGCCCCTTCATTCCCACCAATGCTCCACTCACAGGCTCCCATGTGCTCAGTGGGGGGTTAACATACGTCTTTTTGTTCCAAGACATGCCCTGTTTTGAGACAAAATTTTATGCCTGGGCAGATTTTTACGGAGGAATTGTCTGAGTTTTAAATGATCAGTCGTGCTGCATGTGAGATTTGTTATGGTTGATCCATGTGTGGACTAGAAAATTCAGTTGTTATGTTTGTACTGTGCATTTTGATTAATGAATGTTTTTTATTATTATACCAACTAGAGCAATTTTAATATTAATTTTATACTACTTACTTGTGCAATAGTTTGTATAATAATAAACATTAATAGAATATTCAAATTTGCATGAACAATACATCCTATGGTTAAAAGTAATTCTTGCAATTTTGGTTTTAATACGTGTTTTTCTTTAGTGTTTTCCAGTAGTAGTAGTAGATATGGTAGTAGCGATATGATTCCTCCTCATTTTCAAATTTCCTCCAGTGTTTTCATTATTGGTATGGTAAAGACAGTGAACACTGAGGAATTATATGGTTGAGGATAAGTGGAGAATACAAATTGGTGGGAGAAGGGAGAAATTCACAAGGGCTAACAACAATTACACATGGCAGTTGAATAAATATTAATGAAACATCATTTAGTGCAGGTATTTTTTGCTTTTTTGGAAAAAATTGCATTAAGGACTGAAATAAAGCACTGTTACTTGTATATGATGATAGTAAGAGGATGGATTTTTGAGTGCAATCTGAAAATGTTGGCACTGCTCTCTTGGTATGTCAGTTTAATAGAAAAAGATCCTGTCATTAGGAAACTAACTCTTAATAACTAAATGTTGATTCATTGTTGTTGCTTGTCAGCCTTCCAATAAAGAAACTTAGAACTCTCAGTAGAGGGTGAACATAAGTTGTTCTAAAGAAGCTAGTGTTGATGAGCAGCATCCTTTGTCACCTGAAATCAAAGCATATTTTCTGAACATATTCCTTTCTTCACTTCTCTCCTTCTTTCTGTGACTATTTTATATGTTTTTAGTACAAAAAATTTGAGTGGTATCAGTTGTTTTATCTCCAGACTTTCCACCTGTGAAAGTGATCAGTTCAACTGAAAAATGTTTGGGCATAAATGATATTTAACAATACATCATGATAAGAGTTTCTTGCATGTATCAGAGAGTATTTAAAAAAATTAACAAGCACAGAAATGTGCTGCAACCTTACCTTCCAGCTTTCCCTGTAGCTGTCCTTCCTCTGTCATTGCAATTCAGAAAGTTGTCATTTCAGGAGAAGCTTGCATACTGATGCAAAATAGACAAATAATGTATTCTTTCTTTTGGGTGAACCCTGGCATCTGAATTGTATATGCTGACGTTTCGGAACACTCTGCTGGCATATAAAATTCAGATGCTGGAGAATCACCCAAAAGAAAGAATATAACATTCAGAAAATGGCGAAGTTCAAAATCTAGACAAATATTGCTGACAGTTATATACTGAGACAGGTTTTCATTTATGCACTTGTTTACTATTGTACCACTCCTACCGGAACTGACAACATGTTTAAGCCAAAAACACTTGGACCATCAACAGGTTGATTATTAATATTGAAAATATACATACTGTCTGATAAGTAATTACAAGAGTGGTTTTAGATGAAATATATTGTCAATTCCTGCATGAGTGATACAGTACCAAACAACTGTGAAAATGATAACATGTCACCATATCCAGCATTGCACAAAACATCCACAGGAAGAAGTATTACTTGTAGTTGGTACAGTTTTCCACTGAGAGCCTGGAGAAACAGTGTCATGGCACAACTCTTAGAAGCAAGTATTTCCTAGCAGTGATCTGAATGTACAACACCCTTTGGAATATCAGCTCCATGGTGCCCTCTGCATTGCACTTGTGGCAGAAGAGGTGAAGTTCTAAACATTGTGGTCCCTTTTATTTTTACCACACAATATTCATAAAGTCTACAAAAAAAATCATTATGTATGTAAGAACCCTCATATATAAAAAATAAAATATGCCAATTTTTAAAGTTTTATTATGGAAATTCCATTACATATACACTCCAGTACTGTACAGATGACAAAACTAATTTAACTTTCATCCAGTAACTGATCAAGATTCAAAATACATGGAGGAAATAACAACAATAACAGAATGTCTAAAAATTGTTTGTTGCAAATCAGCACCATAGCCTGTGGACACAATGACACCAAACCCATTTGTTGAAATGGGTTTTTAAAAGTGTATTACATATTATGTTTATGTTTAATGTTTCTTGAATTAAGGGTTTCCCTCATTTATTACAAAACGGTCCCAAACCCTTTATCTCACTGTCACATTTCCACCATTAAAATTTTCCTTGGCTTAGTGTTCAAATCTAGGGCCACCAACATAAACACTTACTGCAAATTTCACTGTGTCTATATACATATATTTTAAGAGCACATTTTTGACACTTCATTTATTAACTGTACACTGCAAAGAATGTAGAGATAACAAATTTACAAACGCATGAGAAAGGCACAAGAGTAACGAATGTAAGAACTCAACTGGCAAGAACTCATGTATTCTTGTTCGAAACCTGAAGAGGGACAGAGAACAACTGTTCCCACGGTATCCTAATGGCTGACACTGTGGCCTTCACAGCAGAAGTAGTAGCAAGTTTCAAAGTCCATGACTCATCACTGCCTGCAGCTTCATCAAGGAAATGCAAAGTCAACTGGCAGTGATCTTCCAATTCCTGTAAAACCACAAATATACACCACTTACTGGCAGGTGATAGAAACATCATATATACTTGACTGATAGCAATCAAATTAATTTCATAATTTTTATATACAATGCAGCAAAACTTGTTTGTGGAGACCTGCTTTAAGAAAATACCTTAGCAGTTAATACAAAGTCAGCTTATTTTGATCACAGCATTTCTAAAAAGTCCTGTTTTACTGACTTCTTGTCCATTTCACTGTTGGAATTTTATTTGCACCAAAATCAAAGAGAGGTGAGTGAAATACGATCATACCACCGGAAAACATCCACCAAACTAGTGGCTCAAAGAGTAGCACTTCTAGCTGCATTCAGAAGGGCCTGGTATGAATCTTGGGACACAGACTATAAGGACTGAGCTTTTTAATGATTCCTTGTGTTGAGGGTAAAATATCAAGTTTTTAACTTGTCCATTATCTCACACTTTCAAGTCCATGTTTCTTTTTCCCTTCCATTTGATTTGATTTATTCACATGCTCTCAGGCCTCCCCCCCCCCCACACACACACACATGCACTCACACACTATTGTTTTGAATTTTAATATGTATTTTCTTTTGATTTTGAGTTTGAATTTTGAGACACATAAGCATTCCTATTAAAATCTATTAAAATCTCTGTGTCTGTCCACATGCATATAATAACTGATGAGACACTAAACAGACCCTCATAAAATCTAATAATAGGGAACTTCAGATGCAACTGTCCAGCTTTGGTTAAAATCAAATATAATGATCTCTTCACATGAAAACTAATATGAATGGCTGTGTGAATCTCCAGCCTCCATAGGTCTACCCATTGTTCCACACGTAAAACAAAAAGAATCATTCCACTCGCACTGCACTGAAATCAGGTCTTATTGCTTCAGTGCAGCCCTCAATTAGTATAAGACTTTGAAGCTTCACTCTTGTAGTTTCCTCTGTATTCTAACTACAGTCCTACAATCAAGAAGGATAAAATGTACATCTATTACTAAAATATGGAGTAAATTTTAAGTGTGTCTTGTAAAATTTCCCATCTCTTCTCTCTCCTACCAGCTTGTTCCTTTCTTCTTGATGTCTTCCACTAGCTCTGAGTTCTCTTTCCTTCAAATTTTAAAGTTAATACCTTTCTTGGTATCCTTCTTCTACCCATTTTTCACATGAACAAACCATTTTGTTTCTCCTACCTCCACTCACCTTTGATATCCTAACAGACCACAAGCTGCTCTTTGAACTGTAATCATTTGCTGGTTTCCACTAGTTTTATCTATAGTGCAATGTAGAATACAGCAAAACAATTTTTTTTTTGTAACATACCTATTGGTTTTGACTCTACTAGTGAACTGGTCTCCCCCATCAGCTTTGCATACAACAGAGTAGCCTCTTTTCAATATCAGAATGTTCCTGTATGTCATATTCTTTTATACTTGTGACCATCTGGTCTCTTGGAGGCCCTGTATATACATGGGGTGTAACCTGATATTCAATCCCTTCAACATCTCAGATAATGGGTCAAATACAAGCTCCAAAATGTGGACTTTGGGTTGTATCAGGTATCTTGGATTTTGAAGCCATATCCCATTCTTATGTTTGCAATATACATGTAGACACATGTAATAAAACAATCAAACTACCAGTTTCATAGCTTCAAGGGGAAAGCTTTCTTACATCAGCCTAGTTCATTTTAGAAAACCACAACAGTCCATTTATAAACACACCTGGGGGTAGGAAATTTGAGATAATACATTGTAAACTTAACTGCACTTGTCTGGAATGTAGTTTTGGTCAAAATTTTCATTTCACATTTATATAAATAACTTCCTTGTAAATGGTGGAGACAAACATCACAAAAATACTGTAAGTAAATGTAAAAAGATTCAACAGCCTACAAGTTTAATAACTTGTAGGCTGTTGAATCTACTGGCAGTAACACACTGACATTAATGGTGGGCATTTGTAACATCACACCTTCCTGGGAAACTTTACACTAATGGACCTATGCTTATACAGTTATTTAATAAAGATTTACATGAATAATATTACTTCAGGTACGTTTCCACAGTTGATTATAATGTATATAAGTACCAGAATTCTCTACAAAGTCAGATATTCAGACTCAGCCACACCAAGAAAGAATGGTGCAGCTTTTGAAAAATATTTAACATTGTTGCATCAGCATGCATAATGTTCAATGCTGACATCTTTAGTGAAAAAGTACCTTGTAAAAAAAAGTGAAGGACATGCTGAAAATTGCAACGTAAAGACATTTACTATTGCATACTCACAACTTCTATCAGATTAACGATCTTCTGAGCACAGTAAGTTTGTGGAGCTGTAGCCAGTTTCGGAAATAACCACTGTAAATTGTCCATCATGAGAAGGAGGTCTGTTGTTGTAACTATGATGGCTCCCATACCAGCCTCAAACTTGTCTATAAATAGCACAGAAACATACTGAACATATTAGAGTATTTATGTACTGTATATACAGTATATATACGTTTTTATACAATATATATTAATTTATTTCTAATGCAATAAAAATGTATGAAACTCACATCAATAGTTTTTGGTACAGTTCATTCTGCTAGGACTGTGGTAGTCCTACTACATAAACACTTTAGTTCATGGCTTAGCACTTTCTGTAATTCTATCAGTATTACCATGAACTGTATGTATGCTAATATAAGTGAATCTCACATTATGGCATCTGTCAATAATTTGTTCAACTTTTTCAAGTCGCCTTATTACGTCTACTTTTCAATATGGATTGTCTCTTGCCAAATTTTCACTTGGACTGCACTAGGTGATATAGATTTATGTATTTATGTTTTTCATTCATTTTGGTAACAAAAGCCAATGCTGTTGAAGATGAAACTACATCAGCCACGTGATTATATCACCAACGTTATCAATCCATACACGTGAATGATGGCGTCTCCAACACAAGAAGTGTGGCCACTGATCATCTATGTCAAATTGTGTTAAACCAACAATTATTGTGTAAATTCAAAAAGTCAAAGCAAAATCATGCAAAAATGAAACCACATAAAACAAGACCTGCAGCTGGCCTGATACTTCCTGATATTCACAAACATAAAACAACAGGTGGGAAAATTCACATTGTGACACTTCTTAACTCTCAAACCTTCTGCATGGAAGGCCAATGTCTTACCCATCATCAAACAGGAACTCCAGCAGCTTTCTTAAGTGGTACAATTAACAAATTACATTATTATAAGCGAGACTGCAGGCTTTTGCCATTGTGTAGTTGAGGTCCTCACTCTTCTGAGATATTGAATATCATACGATGGTAATTCATTACATCACATTTTGGGACAACATATCATTCCCATCTTCAAAGGGCATGCAGTCCACAACGTTTGACTGCTGAAGATAGGGCTGCCATGTTGTCCCAAAATATCGGTAACCAACTACCAACATACACCACGCAAAAGAACAGCAAGGACCTCTATGGTATTACACACTGGACCAATCATACCTTCATTTCTCTGGATTCTGCAACTGTATGACACAGCACACATACATATAGCTGGGTCTGTGGTATCACTGGCTGCTGCAGACAGGAGCAGCTGTTGCACTAACACAGTCTGTTTCTGTATCATCTCATGTTCCACTCGGCAACGTTCTGGCAATGCCACACCTGTTCAAAAAGCCAAGAAAAGTTCTTACAATGAAATAAGACCATATAATAAACCCCCTTCATAATATTCAGGTCCATGAAAATGCCTACATGAAACATGTTAAACTTTGTTACAATTACAAAGCAATCTACATTTTTCACATAATGAATAATGAAAAGGTTCTTGTCTTATATTTGGGTAAATGTCATCAATAACAACATTTTGTTCATTCTTTTCAAGTTCAAACGTTCTGTAACAGAGCATGTAATTCAGTATTTCAAAGATGCATACTGACAACCATAGGAAGCACATTAAACATGTACCTTCATCTTAAACTCAATAAGATTAATAACATCACAGAAATGTATTACAAACAGTACCAATCATGAGAAATAAAAGCATGAATCTTTCAGTTAATATCAAGTTCATAATGTAAAACATACAGAAATAAAAAAAAAAAAATGAACTTTTTAAAACTTCCAACTAAATAAACAGATTCAATGCAACATGTTCAACTGTCATTTGTATATTTAACTTCTTTGTTGCATCATTTTTCTAATAATTTCTAGTAGCATCTCCTACCAGTATCACGAGTGCACTGACATATCCAGTGCTCATATGTACTGTATTTGTTCATCACAGAATGTAAGGTGTTACAGTTCCACTAAGTAGTAATGCATATACTGGGCAGCACAAAAATTATATTTTTCTAAGCCTCAAAGTTTTGCATTGTTGTCATATCTGTCATTGTTCCCTAGCAAACAGTATTTCATATTTGTGAAATATGCTACCACTAGATATGAGTACTCTTTACAACTCAACAATTACAAACACGGGGATGACGCAAAATTTCGTCCTCTTCAGCAGCGTATCAGAGTCCCCTTCCCTGGTGGGTAAAACAGCTAGGGCATAAAGCTGGCCAATCTTCCCCAAGAATGAGAGCACCTATAACTCTACTCTCCCATATACCTTAATGCCATGTGCACATGAACAACTTTACCTTTACTTTCCTCACCGTGCATATTGGTTTTTCACGCTTTTGTCATTTCATTTATTTTAGCTGTGTTACAATTGAAGGTACTTCCCCAGAATTTGACTAGGGACTAAAATAAACATTAAAATATTAGTAGTAATGGCTCATCCTCAGGGTCTCCTTGGACTGCTTGACCCTGAAGATGAAGAAACTATCATCCTTCAAAACACTGGTATTACATGAAACACATTCCATTGTGACAGTTGGCTGTCCTTGAAAAGTCTACAAGGTCAAGGAATGGAGTTCTGGGACACAGTGTACAACAGATACAATATTGGGGTAATTTGATAGTCTCTGCTAACAGTCGTAAAATTTGTAACTGTTTCTGGATTGTGAGCAGCTGACAGCCACTGAATCTTTGGAACATTCTCAAGATCCTCGAGTCCATCTAAGTATTTTAAAGAAATAAAAGACACACATATAAGATATAGTTTCACTTCCAAAAACAGATTTTGTGTGTTTCTGTAGCTACTTTCCTGAGTTTGAAGCAAAACTTCATGTTCATTAACTGCTCCAAGACATCACACAAAAATGCAGCTTACAAGTGGGGCTACTACAGATAACCAGATTCAGGTGAAACTTTCTTGCCACAAATCCTTGCAAGTCATAGTAAAAACTAACAGAAGCCAGCTACAACTAGTTTATGCATCAAACCATACTTTTGTCAGTCCTGGAACCTTAATGTCTGACACTGTATGCAAACACATCTCTTCCTATATGTATACACAGGCACACTCAAACATTTAAACTGAAACCAGTGCATTGTTTCTCAGTGGCTACTGAAAAAGTTCAAGAATATTTTACATTGTACTACATATTTCAAATAAAATTTGTCACAAAATTTCAAAACAAATTAAAAAACAAAAAGCAAGCTATAGTAATGTTTAAACATGTAATCAATAAAAGTGTAATTGTATTCACCGTTAATATAATTTCATCACTATTTTCAACTGCTAAAGCTTATGCACATGGCATATTTTACAAGGGTTACTGTAGTCAATCTGGTCTGCTTGCCAGTGCCTAAAGGATCTCTTTTTTTTTACTTGCAGGAATCAACAATTAAAAAAAATTAGATGCATTCCACGAAAATTTCATAACTCAACTATGATCCAGTAAATTTTACACAGACAAGCTCACTGGAGAAAAATTAACAATTATTATTTTCAATTATGCATTTTATAAAAGATTTTAACATAATGGAATCTGTACACTACAGTATTTATGTAACTCAAATATCTGGTTTCAATATACTGATGTTTAAAATGGACATATAAATGCCTTTCAGCTATTTGGTACTGAATCTCATATTTCAGCTTAGCAGTGTTCCAGACTGGATTACCTATTAGAAAGGAGAAGAAGTTGATGGTGTGGTCCTGTTCTTGTAAGATGAACAAAAAATTGGCTGGCTGTTCTCCTTTCCGCAACAGCTCCATGCCAACTCCCTGCTGCCACAACAATGGGAACAGCAACATCAGCATTTCAACAGGACTACTTTCTACTGTGCGCAGCCACTGTTCTGGATCATCCCTGTACATATTCAAGACACACACAACACAATGCTGGTCCAGTGCTTAGTGTTTAAGTGGAATTTCTAACAGGATAATCCACCCTAAACTAATAAAATCCACAGAGCACTGTAACTATTAGAATCTCCAATTTTTATAGTCAGCTAGAACCTATAATTTTTTCCTAATAGCAAATTAATCACAAGTATAACACAATTTATTTCCATCCACAGACAACTACTAATAAAATCTGTTAGGGCCATGATGGAAATGAGCAATGAAGACTGGTTTTCCATTTGCATTTATTTCTTTCTTCTAAATAACAATTATTTGGCTCTCTTACTTTGGTGTCCACAATACCAAGGTTGTATATCAGACTAAGTAAGCAGGGTCAATAAGTAAGGAGGAACATAAAATTCATGGTAAAGAATTTCTAGAATTAAATAAATAAAAAAATATTTTGTCTATGTTCACCATAAGCCACAGTAATATTTTGAACATATACAACTTCATGACAGTATCGTTTCTGGAAAGGTTAGTCAAGTAAGTGGTCTAAAAATACTGTGGAACCCAAAATTTCATTACCATGTTCTCAGGAGCCCACCACCAAATTCTACCTCTTAGCCAGTACCAGTCAGTCAGTCCAAGAGATGAAGAAACACAACAAATTTTATTATGCACACATCTTTCAAAGCATATACTCATACACCATCATAAAAAATACAGAGTATGCCAAATGTCAAACATTATATTGTCTACCAGTACCCCCTGGTTTGCCTTTGTATTCTGGGCAGAATATAAAGGCAAGCCTAGGAAGGAAGCGGTAGCAAATTTTAGACTCAAGACAGTGCATGATTGTCTGGAAGCTCATTTAAGAAAGATTGGCATATATGAGTCTAGTGAGTGCACAATATGCCAATGCCAAACCCAACCACAGATGAGGAACATCTACTGCATTGCCCTAAACTTGATATCGACCAACAAGTTCTCAAGAATACCATCAAACTCTAATGGGATGCCAGAGTGATTATGAGATAACTTCTCCACCATCTGTCATAGGAACAAAAACAACAACAATAATATTGTCTACCAACTCATGGTACTGTCTCCAGCACCAACACTCACCCTTCCTCACCAGTTATTTGCAGTACATAAACTTTCCTACTTGACATGACAAGACAGCCAGGGAATGACAAGCTTGATGACTGTGGTATGATTTGTGCCTGTAACAAGAAAGTGATGGTTCCACATGTTATAAAATCAGACAACTAGGTAAATATATGCAGTGTTCAGAGGAACCAACATTATCACACACACAACAGAACTTCCATTAACCTCAGTAGTGACAACTTAACACCTTGCCGACCGGATGGTCTTTCAATTAAATACCCCCAGTTCCCGGACGTTTTAAACATTTTGAACGTTCAACCTCATTACATATTCTTACGTACAGTTTGACACTGTAGATTATGCTCCTGAGCCCGAGACTTCAGAAACTGGATACAGATAGTCCAGTAGTTTGTCACTGAATGGTATTTCTCAAAACAAGACCCTTTGTGAAGTGGAAGAACGCAGAATTTACAAATGTTTCTAGTCTCACTTTGCTTCTTATGTGCAGCACACACTTTACACTATCTTGCAGGATACTTCTTTTTTCCTCCCAAACACCAACAATTTTTTCAAGTTTGTGTATTCTGAAATCACCAGAGAGTCTGCCTGGCAGGTCCTGTTTAGGACTCCTTCTCTGGCAATTGAAGGTCATCAGAACTTGACTCACTTTGATTCTGGACTTCTGATATCCAGGACCTTCCTACCTCATGCAGGAAGTTCTTGTGCTTTACTTTCTTTGTATTTAGTGTCCTATACACAAAAAATGCATTGAAGAGCACACAGTTTAGCAGATACAGTACCAACTTTTTTTGACCATTTTACAGTTTTCCTCAGAACTGAGTAATAACAGAGTTACTGGACTGCCCTGCCTACGCCCTTCACGAATTTACTGTACTGAAAATCAGCATAAGGCATCTTTATTTCCACATTTGTTTCCCTGCCTTGCCTCCCTTTGTTTACAATTGTTGCGTAGTGGATTGTACTTATCATTCGCACAAGTCCTGTCCTTCCACACTTGCACCATTACGTCACTATTCCTCCACAACGCTGACTGCCCCTTTTCAAGCGTTTGCCTTTCCCTTCTAGGTCATGTGGAATGCCCCTGTTAGCCCTCAAAGTGCCGAAGACTCTCATGTTTCTGTCTAGCAATGTTTGAGCTAATCTTACACTGTTATAAAAATTGTCTTGATAGATGTGATGATTTTGGCCCAAGTTTCTCCCTAAAAGTGATAACACTGTGTCCTCCAACTTCTTTCTCTGAGTATATCTCCAAGCTGCAGATATAACCCGATACTGCCTCACACATCATTCTCACCAGCTCTCCATGCTTTATTTTCCCTGGATTGTACATTCTAAATTTTAGGTGACCCTGCCACGAGATCATGGCTTCATCAAGTGACTGTTCTTGTTTTGGGCTGTATATTGACCTTACTTTCTGTACAGAAAATTCATACACGGACCAAATTTTGAATAGCCGCCCTGAATCCTGTGTTTGCTGGCTGTTGTCACTAAAATTCCAGGCCTGCCAAATGGATTCAAAACAGTTCCTACTCATACTGTAAGGAAAAATGGGTGTGGAAATTGTGGGGTCAGCAGACCAGTAGAAGATCACAATTATTTATGTGAACTAGTTGGGGGATGTCACTGTCACTGTCCAAACTTTCATTGTCACTATGATCGAGACTCAGAATGTGTATCCACATATAACTCACACAAAATATTGTCCTCTTGAAGAACCTTCCTATGCAAAGCCACAACTGCAACTTAAGAAAAACAAAATAACTGAATGAGTGGTCCCTTTGTTGCAGTCTTCTGGTTCTAAAAATAGTGGGTCAAGACAGGTCTGTTTGTTTGTAACTTGAGACCCAAGCATCCTGCATCAAGTATCAAGCTGTCAATAACCTTTAAGCAAAAAGTGAGCCAGACCAGCTGACAAATGCATGTGCAAGATGTCGTGTAATAAAATGTAGAAATGCGTGACCTGTCAACAACACATGGGATAGACATCATGACTTTCTATATGGCCTGACGGCAAGGCGTTAAAATGACAGTTGCTGAGGTTCTAGGTTTTAAATTTTGTCAGGAAGCTGCAACTGAAGAGACATGATGGAAGAAGACAAAAACAACAGAATATCAGACAGCAGAATTGGTACATATGGAACTCTTGTGGCCACACCAGTTGTGTTTGTAAAAAATATGTTACCTTATGTTCAAGAATGTGTCACAGTCACTAGAGTGGGCAAGACCTAAAATGTGGCTTGAGAATGAAAATAAATAAATCATTTACTGGTCATATAAAATTATATGGAATAATATTCTACTAAAGTACTAAATGTCTATTTCAATACAGAGGTACAAAATAATAACATGTTTTCATGCTCACCCTTTGAAGATGTTTTCCTGCTTTATCAGCTTGATTTGTTGAACTTTTACAAAAGCATCTTAAGAGGGTTTCACCACATTTCTTCACAGAATCAATCCCATAATAGGTAAAATCTATGATAATATCTCTTATGAGGTACCAGTATTTCAATTATATATTTATTTGATGAAATAAACGTTGTGTGGCAACTTTTCTTGTACTAATAACAGCAAATATACTTACCCTAAGCAGAAACAAAAGTTCCTCCTGTTCGTGCTGGAACACATGTAAGTACAAATAGAGTTTCACTCGGTGATCAACAACAGAAAAGTCTGTATATGAATATTTCACCCTGTCATTTCTGAGGGCAGTTTCACTATTGCTGGATGATTCAAGAACCTTCTCTGAGGACTTGGATGGCAGCTTAGACCCTACGCTCTGCAACAAGTCTACACAATTCATGGCAATGTTAAGACAGAACTAAAAACATAAACAAGGACATAAAGGATAAAACAGTAATTCCTACTTTCCTATAAATACTTAAACATTCTCAAGAGGAGCCATAGCCAATATCATTAACATGGTGAAATCTCTATCTATCTTTCCCATATGTGTCATTTTCCTGCACGCAGCATTAATTTCTTCTGGGACCAAAAATTACTCATATAAACAATACAGTTACACTGGAAGTATTGTTCCTCAGCGCAATCTTCAAACATCATGCATTCAGAACTCTTGGTCCTGACACACAATATTCATGGAATCATTGTTTCTGAGAAAAAGGAAGTGAAAGGAATACAAATATTTTGTAACATACAACAACCGTAACCTGCCTATAGCAGTAATTACTGCTAATTTACAAAAGTTTGCCACACAATGGCCAAGTGTGAATGATGGTTTAGTGGTGGGGGTGATGCAGAGTCTTTGATGTAAGGTGGGAAACATGCAGACTATGTTCTACAATCATTACAACTTTGCAGCACTCTGTTTGCCTCCCCATGAGCATGACAATTGACAGCTGTGTCATTTAGTGCTACTATACTTGTTATTTGTTATTTTTGTTGACCACAGTTGGCAAATTGGTTAAAACATTGTTTAAAAAAGTTAAACACCACACACATAAAAAAAAGCAAGGATGATCACACCAATTTTCACAGAGTTTCTAAGGGCAATGGGTAACTCTATTGATGTGGAAGGTAGAAACATTTTGTTGTTCTGGATACCTGCGCCACTCATCCACAAGATACACCATTGTGTACTATACACCGATCTGCACAAGCATATCTTGCACTTGGACTGGACAGAGCTTGACGCTGTGAAGAATATTAACACAAGTTCTTTTGCAGCTGCTGATAATGAAATTGCCACACATGGTGTTTCCAGCATGGAAAGCTGTGTGATGATTGTGGGGATGGCAGCGGCAGTGGCAATGAGAAGAGAGAGATAAATGTGACCTTCATGTAGGAATAAATTTTGCCAAAGCCTCTGCTGCATATGTAACTGTTAAATCATTCTTTGACATACAGCACTATTAGACGTGACAAACAAAACAGTTTGAATTTGGAACTGGCACTGTTTCATCTCAAATGACAATGTTTCACACTAAACAGCTATCAGATTTCTTTGGAAACAAAATTATTTGCATGCAAGTATTAGTTAAGTATTGGTTTATCATTTTTGTAGGCCTAACTGCGAAATGAAACATTTTCATTTTTTGTTTTCTCATATTTTTGACACACTAAAGCTTTGCCCATAACTGTCATTTTGCTTCATTTATGGTTAACAATCCATTGTCCTTTCAGAAATGATTGATAGAGCTTTCACCATAATTACAGAACTTCAGGATCTATTTTTGTACATAATTTTCATGTGTAAATATAACAATTATCTGGAAGTTTGCTATAACCCGGAAGTTTCATTCATCGCTATCATACATACACACACAGGGAGGAGAAAGATTAACATCTTCAGCCACAGGATTACAGTTTAATTGGAAAATGTGGCAAACAGCATCAACTCAAGCATATCCTTTAAATAAGCTACACTTCTGAAAGATACTCATCATATGTTCCAAATTGTAAGAATGTTGTTCTTCTTACAAAATTTATTACCAGCTACCTGCTAACTTTCTCACCTTTAAGCATGCTAGCATAATTCATCTGAGGACTTAATCTCTCTTCATGCATCCTGAAGAGCAATAATGGACTTTCAACTTCATGATCACATTCATCTAGTGAACCCCTTGATAATTTCTCAGCTCCATCATCCATTCCAAGACTCACAATGGTGTCTGTGCATTTGCTTCCATCACCAAAAGTAATTACATTGTCTGTCTCTTCTAACTTTGCTGTCATGGATCCCTGTCTCATTGACAGTGATTCTGAGTGAATTTCATATGTTGTGCATATACTATCAGTGAGGGAACCTAAACACAGAAACTTCAATAAGTCACTAAATAATACGATAATGCAAATAAGTTTCACACAGTTACAAATGTTCCTTTGTTAAACAAGATTATACAAGTATACAGTGTAAAGTTAATCTGACAGAAGGAACATAAATACCATGCTCAAGTATTTATGGCAATAAGCATTTGTTCAGACAAGTTCACACAATAATTATGCTGCAATGGAAAATTATATCTACATTAAATGTACACACATGAGCATATGGACCCACAAATTTGGTGGAAGGACACTTAAGTATCAAGAGATTTCATTTATTGTTGTATTGGTTCAGAAAACTGTTCCTGACTGCTGGTAACCTTTGTGCATAAGTATCTTCCTCATGTCAAAAACTGTTAGACTTGTATAAAAGTGTACTGATCATAAGATGTGTATGCACTTCATTTTTCTTTACAACTGTTGTTCAAATACAGTTTTCATTCTAAAGAATATTTAACACTTTTTGTTCAAGAGGCACACAGAAATGCATATAGTTCATTGTTCAAGACGTCCAATAGTTCTGTCCAATTTTAACAAAAACTGGAATGTGCCAACCGATTTTAATAAAGTTTCCAAGCATTATCATGAAAATCACTTCAACAGTTCTTGAGATGTAAAGAAAGATGGACAGAGTGATTTTGTTTTACTGACAGATGGACAGAGTGGTGTTACTATGCAATCCATAGGATTTTCAGTGCACCCAAAAAAATAAAATAAGGAGGGGAATGGCATATGAAATGCCACTATTATTATTAACTTACTGGAAGAACTGCTCTCTGTAAGACCAGTAACGGAAATCAATTGAGTGCTCACTTCAGGCGCAACTGGCCGTTGAGTTGGGACTGCCACTGACATCTGTTTCTCCTCTGGAAATTGCAGCCTTGCAGGAGTAACAGCACTCTGAAGTCTAAACATTATTGGATTACGTTTATGGCATAATTAACATATGTTTGAGGCTTATGTTTTTCTACATTAGGCACTAAATATTATGCAACAACCGATGTATAACAAACCAGGAAATGTGCATAGTAACACTTCCAGCGTGTTTACTTTGTTATTGTCCCCGTAAGGTTTCTTCTTACTTTAGCAACAGTCTGCTCTGCTGTGCTCTGTTCAACATGCTTAGACTCAATTGTGCTTCCATATTATGTTTAAATCATAAATGCTTCTTCAGCTTCAGCTTGTATTCCACAGACAACACAACCTGTGGCCATTATAAAGACTAATGACACAAATGTACATCGGTCTTCATGCAAATTGCCTAGTATACTGTCCAATTTCAACCACATCTGAACTCTGTCAACAGATTTTAGTACATATCCCAGTATCAAATTTCACAAAAATCCACCCAGTGGGAGCCAAGTAGTTCCACATGGAAGGATGGAGAGAGGGACAGACAGACATAATGAAGCACAGTCCCCATTTGCAATTATTTCATGAATGTGCTTAACAAGGAGTTCCAAGAATACATAAAGCCAATTCCCCTACTGCAAAGACTTCTCTTCATACAAATACATTTTTAATATCTTAATCCTTAGGATTTCACAGCTGGGGAAATGCATGAAATCAGCTTTCAGGTTTAGGCTGCATATACGTGTATTTCAGCATACGTATATTACAGTTGCAATCTTGAGGTTGAGTAAATGTAGGGATTATCTTGGGACTGTAATACAGACCTAGCAGTGGGTAGGGAATGGGAAGCAACAGCCTGATTGGGTTGGGGAGGACCATAGTGTTTGCTAGTCAGTATGGAAGCAACTACACAGTCACAACCAGAGATGACAAGTAGATTTTTCTAGGAAGCTTGGGGGTGACAGAAATGGGCAGAACGTTTTTTCCTTCACTTGGAAATAAAGGAACTAAAGGTGGACTGCATAGGAGGCACTGAGCTGTTGTTCAGAGGTGGTGGGTTAATGGATGGCATGGGGTGAAGTGGTGGAGATGGGCTTTGCTGAGTCTCTATCCACCCTCCTGGGTGAAGCAGTGAAGATGTCTCAACATCTCTGTAAATTCTCTGATGATGCACAGCCAGTAGGCCTGGAAGTGCAGCTATGATGTCCATTCTGTCAACACTGCTGTTGTATCTCATCTCTGTAGATTGTTTGGCTACTGCTAAATACTAGCTGTCTGGTCTAGTACCTTTTGTGTGCTCAGAGATTCTACTGGAGATATGACAGCCAATCTGCTTGAGGTTTAGGTTACAATATGGGTACACCTGTGCTCTTAGTCACCTGAAACAGCAGGTATATGTACGATACTCAATTCACATGAAAAGTACACTTGACAGCCAGAATTCAGCAGTAGCAACACAATCTACAGCATGGACTTCAAGAGTCACAGCCACTAATTCCCAACCAGTGTCCCGCAGAACATTGTCAAAGGTTCCACAAGAATTATTGACAAATAAATATTATGCTATACCATTAAAAATTCCAAATATCCAGCAAAGTGTCACAGAAATATTTGTTTGGCAACTGGCAATACCGGAGTCACCTCTGTGCACTACCAACTGCCTCTTCATTTTGGTCAGTTTGTATTTACGGTTATACTTATCTGTACTGCATCTGTGTTCATTATGTATTTTTACAGAGAAGCCTCACTGCTGGTAACAGAAACGCTCTCCACTATCAATCTTTTCTGATCTGTGTACGAATTCACTGGTAGGGGTTCCTTGAGATACAAAATATTAAATTAGGAGTTTCTCCATAGAAGAAAGGTTGGCAAACACTGGTCGTAGCTAACATCACGGTCTACTAACCATACATCGTCAGGGAAGCAAATGAGATATCAGAACACACTCACACTTCAACTTGGAGAACAGATACAGACTGAAAATCCTGTGTCCACTTCCACTCCCCAACCCGCCCACGTTTTCTGAATGCCTCCCATCATAAGAGTTAGCTGCAGATCCTCTATCACTGCCACCTCCACCAACACTACCAAACAAAAGTCTTCTCATCACCTCTGTTCATGACCCTAAGAACATTCCCCTGCTAGTTAGCACCATTGTCCTTTTCCAACCAATCATACATCACTTCTCACACTAGGCCCAATGCCAGATTTATGTAAGGATCCGAGGACAATTCCCAGATTTAGTCACCCTTAAGATGGCAAATGTAACATTCAGTGACACATCAGTAATCACTCATTCTCCTTGATGTCCTAATTTCAAAATGTAATTCCATGTATTATTACTATCATTGTTGTTGTTTCATTTTACTTTTATACAAAAGTTCTTACCTTTCTACACTCTTTTTATAAGTAAAAATCTTCAGATATAACCCTTTAGTTTCACAAGTCACCAAATTTGTAATTATTACTTACACGGTTTCATACACAACAGCAGTAAGGAACCTTTTGGGTATGACAGCCAACTCATTAAAAAAAAAATACTGCGGGCCACATTAAAATATACCTGTACTTTCACTTACATATAATTACTGATTATAACCAGTCATCAGTGGTGTCATTACTGTGGCAGTAAACTGTATTTCAGATTAATCTCTAAAGACTGTGAATTAACAATGCAAAACAGAAACTAATCTTGCCTAATAAGTCCTCACTTGTCTCTCCCTTATAAAAAAAAATTCTGGGTAAAAGGAATCAAGCACACACAAATAATTTGTGTTCCATTTGCCCAGTAGCATGATAGTTACTCTTATGTGAGATGGAACTTATGGTTATATCTTGGTACATATAGTGTGCTGTAGTCTATTATACAACATATTTATGAATAATATTTTTTTGTGAATGCAGATTAAATAATTATTCACTGAATTTTGTATCTCTCTGTTTTGGTTTCTGAAATTAGATAGTGGCCTGCATCACAAAGGTAGGAGGGCTGCATTTTGCTTATTGCTGATATGTAATGTGTAGAAATGATACAATCTTTTAAGTTTTCTAGGGTGGGTGTTTCTCAAGCTATCTGGGTTTATATTTATCACCTATACTTGTACCAAATTCAACATGCCTAGGTCCAAACTGGTTAAAAATATGCAAAGGGGGGGAACAGACAGACAGACAGACATGCCCATGCACACACAAAAACACAGAGGCAACATAGTGCACTCATAAACTTTGTTGCCTTCCAACAGAACAATAGGCTGAAAATCATCAAACCATCTACACTTCCTCATACATAACAGTTCTACCAAAACCCCACAGCAGTTTATTCATACCTAGCTTGTTCGTCCAGCACCTCAATGCTGCTCTGGCTGGGATTGCTTATAATCTCGATGTCACTATCCCAATGCTTCACAGGTGACCAAATATTGTTTGGAGAGCATGCAACTGGATCCAGAGAGGCTGCTGAACCTGTACCAGACACAGGAAAGTACAGCTGTGAAATACACCGTTGCAAATAAACTGCTGTATTCTACCTATAATATTATGTTCAATAATGACTTCATTCCACACTTTTCATTAATGCTATGGTGCATTTATGAAGTAAATTTCAAATAAAAAAGAGTGTAATTTCACTCCAAAATTTAATCCGCACACCATATTCCTTTGTCCTTCACTTATACATTTATGAAGCTATCTCAGGAGTTTGATAATGATGAAGACACATCACTGTTGTCTGACTGTGTGCTGAAGGCGGAAAGTGGGGATAAAGTAAAGTTCGCCCTAGAACAGGCCACGAAGGCCCATAGGAGTAGAAGAGGTATAGCTCTACTCTTTCCTTAACCTCGGCACTAGATGGGGTGGGTCATCAACACCATGCCCTGGCCATTTTACCCACAGAAAAGACTTAGTATCCATTGCAGAGGAGGATGGGTGGGCCCCAGGGCCAGTCTGGATGGGTGCAGAAAATCTCGTTCCCACCGGGATTCGATCCCTGGACCATCCAGCCCATAGTGAGTCGCTTTACTGACTGAGCTGTCCTGGCCCACTGATGGAAAGTGGGGAGCAGAGGGGAAACATAACTTCCTACTAGATGGGATATGCAGTATGTAAAGTGGTGGAAACTACACCAACTTTCAATAGTCTGACAGTACTTCTACACAGCTAGTCAGTGAAGTACATACTCAGTAACCAGGATAAAAAATGATGATAATGACAACAGTAATGATGATAATAATACACAATTCATTCATTCATTCACTCATGCACTCACACGCACACATGCACATGCGTGCGCACACACACACACACAAACAGATCCAACTTACTTATGTCGACGTCTTACAGAATAAATTTCAATTAAAAAAAAGCTCATGGCTTATTTGTGACATGCCTGGCAACAGTACCTCATTTCAAGCATAATTGTAAGTCTTATCACTTTATTAACCTCAATAAAATGCCATAGCTTTTCCAGCATCTCAGTGTAGTATTATGACATATTATGCTGAACATTATGTATAATGCTACAGAAAACTGGTTTACTCAACTTTAAAGCACATTTAAATGTCTATCCTTACTTAACGTAAGTTGTCTGTTTCGTACGTAGCCAGCTATAAATTGCTAATATGTTCATATAAATAGAATGACAACGTACACACCTTTTTTGACGTTCAGAGGTCTGTGCATCATAATATATTCTTATAATAAAAGTCAATGAGAAACAGTGCATCTCGTTGGCTTTTATTACAACACCATACACACCATTGGCAACATGTATCTTGCAGAATGTGAATGTGCCACTATGGTTTATGTTTTACTAATGAAACCTCCCACTAATCACACAAGCTTTTGTTTGAAAATACACTGCATTGAACTAATAAAAATTCTTATTCCTTATGATATTTTATGTTTCCCTAATTTACATGAATACATAAGTTCCTACACACTGTCATAAAATAATGAAATTTATAACTTATCAAGGTAGTCTTCTAAATAAATACACATGCAAATTGCTGTTCCTAATAATGATTACTTGAGAGATTAAAGAGACGGAATAAAATGCTTCCACTCTAAGAACGTGTTTATGGTCAAACTGCAACCAGACCAGAAAGAGATAACAAAAAAGGGAAGGACTTGTCGCATAAAAGAAGACTTCAGATTGCATCCTTCCTCTAATGTGAAGAAATTCAGTCCCAGCAACGGAAATCCTGCCTGCACATAATTTCATGAGATAAAAAATGTTCTCATTTATTAGAGACGAGGCCCAGAAAAAAATATATGAACTCAACAAATAAATATCGTCCATTCCTTGAAGCCGCACATACCTTCATAATATTTTCAAAAACAACATCAAGTTTAGGCACGTTTTATGAAGTAAAAATAAATATGACTTATGTGGAGAATATACCCATCTGTACATTACCTACATCAGCAACCAAACCATTTATTGGAGTTCCATGGAATTCAGTACAGGGGTTCTTTACAAAATGTTGTTGAGAATGCAATGACTGTGTGCAAACCAATTCGGTGACAGCATTACTTTACTTTGACAAATAAATGATTTTCTGCACCTTCCATATTTACAGACACATCTCGGTTAAAGTTGGGATAATAATTTTCCACAAAATTTCATTCACAAGTTACAAGTTTTGTAAAATGGCGCAGTGAAAGCCACTCTTTACTTAACCTCCTAAAGACCTGCAATCACATATGCATACCCACATAGGAAAAATGTCCCTAGAAATTCATTGCATATACTTAGGCAACAAGGAAATTTACAGCATTTTAAGGCAAGTTACATAATCTGTTTTATTTTCCTCAAAATAGTGTTTATTTCATAACCTTGTCTTTGTGATATTCATGTTTTTCATAAACCACGTGCTAAAATTTACATACCTACCCCAGCAGGATAAAGATTAAGGGTGTAAATTTCAACCCTTAATTACCATAGTGAAATTTGGGAAATGAGGTCAAATAATTGTGAATATTATAAAAGCCACATTTTACAATTCTGTTATACACACAAAGTTGATCACAGTAGGTTGTAGAAGAGAAAAGTATTTCTGACATCATACATCCACCTGTAAATGAGATGAAATTTTATGACACTTTTCATCTTTGAACACTCTGACACTGGACCACAATGCCGAAATTACAAGTTTTCAATACAATCCCCAAGTACATACTGTTATGAGTTTATTTTGGCTTGTGATTTACTTCATATTGATTAAAAATATTACTCACTCACCCTAAAATTATGCATATGAGTATAAAATGCAAGACATTTAAGGTCTGCTGTAATCTGCAGTGGTGTAAGGAAGTGAAATCTAATTGATATGTACTGACAGTTCAGATTAACCTACTGCCTCTGTCATCTAAGTAGACAGAAAATAGCACACAGGTATAGGGACAGGCAGAGCTCTGGCAAGTTAGGGAACAGTAAACAAATTAAAGTACAGAGAATCAGGCCAGGACCTACAAATGGGTCATTTGTAGGGGGTGTGTGGTGGGATAGGGCCTTAGCAGAAAGTGAAGACATGGATAAAAGTATAAAGCAAAAACTAAATATGTATAAAAAAAATATATGAAATAAAAAATGGAGGATTGTCAAGAGGAAAAGACAAAACAGTGAGTAAAGAGGAGATTGGAGCTATGGCTGAACACAGCATTCAACCAGGGGAATTGGTTGCAACTTCAGAAGACCAGCTTCTGTACCATAAAATTAAGAAACATAGATTGCACCTTCAGGGACACCACAAAGATACAGCCAACTGCTGGTAACATAAAGAGTAGGCTACTCTCTGCCTAAGCACATCACGGAAACCTCATAGTACTCTAAAGAACACCTAACACCTCTTAAACACACTCCCTGAATTTGGTTCTCAGCCTGGCCTGCTAAAACCAGCACACAATGCCCATTTCCAGAACACAGCCAAGTGCTGTTGTGACAGTCCTCTCACATTTCTTCCTTCATATATACTCCTTAATTCTATTTTCTGTTTCTACTTATTTTTGTTCTTTGATTTTTATATCCTTTGATATTCAAGACAATGCCCCCTTTGGGTGCATGCTTTCCTTGCCTGTTTACCTCACTTCCCTCTCTTCTTACTGGTCCAACAGCCCCCTGACTCCCCTTTATTCTCTTATCTTACATCTCATCTCTCATTTTAATTTTATTTTAAAATATTTTCCACTTTTACTTCATTAACTGTCACTAGTACTTCTCCTTTCACCTTTCCTAAAGGCCTCCCCAAAAGTCAACTATTTTTTCACTACCCTTCTGTTGACTCCACTTACTCCTGGAACATCTAATGTTCCTAACGTTTTCTGCACTCTTACTTTCCCTCTTCCCACTGGCTCAGCCAGTGCAATACCCTGGTCCACCATGTCCTTATATCAGCGTCATATTTTCTGTGCATCACTTATTCAACTACAATGATGATGTTGAAAGGATTCCTCTAAACTGTCAATTCACATCTACAACAGTCCATGACATCACACCCCAAAAGGAAGGGTATTTTCACAGCAGCCACCACCCACACCAAGAATCTGACGTATCAAATGATATATTTTCATAAATCTCAAGAGTGTAAATGAAGAATATATAAGGATGTCAAATGTACCTTAGCAACACAAATGACATTACAGGCCACAATATCCATACAATCTATTATAAGAAACGGCTATACTGTTAATTCATTCAAATATATTTCTGAATTTTCTAAAAATCAAAAAAGTAAACTAGAGACTACAGACATGAAGAACAACTCACAGACACAGGGTCTATAGATACAGCTGATAAAAATGGGCACAACATACTTAATATCATACATCCTCCGTGCAATGAGTTATATATATATATATATATATATATATACGGGGTGTCCCAGGAGGAATGTGCCAGACTTCAGGAGGGTGTTCCTTATGCTAAACTATACCGATATAACCCAAAACACCTAAGTCCAAAGTGGAACGGTTATGGAGATAATGGCCAGAGAAAAGTGTGGTCTTCTTGCAGGTCCACGCACTGTACCTGTTGGCTAACACCGGCCTTGAATGTAGTCTGGCATGACACGCTTTCAGCTGGAAGGTGGGCAGTGAACTTCACTGCAAAAGAAAAGCGCGCTGCGTGCACTGCACATACGCAGTAGAGTTTAAGGC
>Ga0123355_10001359_pt1 | contig 34025 bp, 31 predicted proteins | sample TergutEmb28metaG_3_FD_89872 | JGI IMG/M metagenome (GOLD analysis project Ga0123355, IMG submission 89872) | Embiratermes neotenicus P1 segment gut microbial communities from Petit-Saut dam, French Guiana - Emb289 P1 | ecosystem: Host-associated > Arthropoda: Insects > Digestive system > Gut ...
ACTGCTGACTGCTGACTGCTGACTGCTGACTGCTGACTGCTGACTGCTGACTGCTGACTGCTGACTGCTGACTAATTATTTGCCCAAAATTCATTTTGTCAAGCCCTTTTCGTAAATTTGTTCATGTTTTTTGGTCTGTTGCCGTGGGCGCTCACCGATTAACAAATCCGTTAATCCCTCTATAAATGACTAATGCGAGAAGGGGTCTGCCGCCCAACTCGCACACAGAAACTAAAAAACTATTCATGGAATTAAGTATACCACGTTTCGCCATTTCTTGCAAAAAAAATCCCGGTGGTGGCATGGTTATTTCGGGCAGTCTACAAGCACTCCTGCCGTAAGAAAACATAAGCTAAAACAGAAACGACACATCGCCAGCAGAGGTTATACCCATGCCGTGATGCGCCGCTTACAATAAGATTTTTGCTACTCCGTTTTCTTTGCCTGTGTGATACACACTGTGTGGTTAAAAAGAAATCCTGTCCTTGGCCAAACGTTAATTTGATTCAGAAAATAAAAAATTGCCGCTATCATTGTTAAAAGTTAGCGGCAATTTTTGTTTTAATTATTACAATTAAACTCCGTATTCTTGCAAGTATGCTTCCATTTTTTCACGCATGTTGTCGTTGATATAAACTTTGCCGTCAACCTCTCTGTTATGCAAATGCGCGATTATATCCAACACGGTAACAATTGGGTGCACTTTTATACCAAAGTCCATTTCTGCTTGTTTTACGGCAGAAAGCTCCCCTGTGGCACGCTCCATGCGGTCTACTTGGATTATGAGCGCTTCTATTTTTATGCCGTCTTGCAGCAACTCCATTGTTTCCCTTAGTGCTGTACCTGCGGTTATTACATCTTCTATAAGCACAAGTGTATCGCCCGCTTGAGGAGTGCGGCCAATGAAAACACCGCCTTCGCCGTGAGTTTTGGCCTCTTTACGGTTAAAGCAGAACGGAATATCTACGCCATACTTGCTGTATAAAGCCGTCGCCGCCGCCACAACAAGGGGGATACCTTTGTAAGCGGGGCCATATAGGCTATCTGGCGGTTGTGTTATTTTTTCTATATAACATGCGGCGTAGTATTCGCCAAGCTTTGCCATCTGCGCACCCGTGCGGTAGTTGCCTGTATTAACAAAGTACGGTGTTTTGCGGCCGCTTTTGGTTGTAAAATCGCCAAAAGTTAACACGCCGCTCTGCGCCATAAATTCTATAAACTCGCCCTTGTAATTGCTCATTCGATACAGCCCCTTATCTCGCTTAGATTGTTTATACCGTTTTCGCACATGAATTTTTCTATACCATTTATAATTTCCATGGTTGCAAGTGGGTTAGCAAAGTTTGCCATACCCACAGCCACAGCGGTTGCACCCGCCATAATAAACTCGATAGCGTCTTCGCCTGTGGCAATACCGCCCATGCCAATTACGGGCAGGTTCACCGCTTTTGCCACCTGATAAACCATACGCACCGCAACGGGTTTAATTGCAGGCCCCGACAAGCCGCCCATTTTGTTGCCAAGCACGGGGCGGCGTTTTTTTATGTCTATTTGCATGCCCAGCAAAGTATTTATAAGGCTTATGCCGTCTGCACCGCCTTGCTCTGCCGCTTTTGCTATTGCGGCAATATCCGTTACATTGGGGCTAAGTTTGACGACAAGTGGCACATTTGTGCGCTTTTTTATTTCCCGGGTAATGGATTCTGTCATTTTAGGGTCGGTACCCATTGCCATTCCGCCCGCTTTAATGTTTGGGCACGAGATGTTTAACTCAAAAAGGTGAACGCCTTCTACCCCGGCAAAGTCTTCCGCCACGGCAATGTAGTCCTCTACAGTTTTGCCACATAGGTTTACAATTACCTTCGTGTCTAGCTGACGCAGGAAGGGTAAATCTTCTTTTATAAAGCTTGAAGCGCCTGGGTTTTGCAAGCCAACAGCGTTTAACATGCCGGCATAAGTTTCTGTAGTACGCGGCGGCGGATTGCCCGCCCACGGCTCGTGCGATACGCCTTTTACGGTAATGCCGCCCAGTTTGTTAAGGTCGAAAAACTGGGCATATTCTTTGCCGCTGTTAAATGTACCGGATGCTGTTATAACGGGGTTTTTCAACGCTACCCCAGCTATATTTACTCTTAAATCAAGCATAGAACACCGGCCCTTCTGTGCAAATTCGTTTATATTCGCCGCCTACTTCCAATACACAGCCTACACATGTCCCAAGGCCGCACGCCATACGTTCTTCCATAGAAAGCTGGCAGGGTACGTTAGCAAATTCCTTTAATGCGTTAAGCATTGGTTTGGGTCCGCATGCTAAAAATTCGTCATAGGCTTGGTTTTGCTGCTTGATAAGGTCAATTGTGTTGCCATGGAAACCGAAACTACCGTTATCAGTTGCCACAAATACGCTGTCGGCCACGCTTTCAAAGCTTTCGACCAAAAAAACATTTTCGCGGAAGCCTAGATACACATGCACTTCCGTACCCTGTTGTTTCAATTTTTTTGCAAGCAATAACAGGGGTGGCGTGCCAATTCCGCCGCCTACAAGCGCAACTTTCTTTTGCGGAGTACGGGCGTCTTTTCCCAAGTAAAAACCTTTGCCAATGGGGGCAAGAATTTTGATTTCATCGCCTTTTGTTTTTTTTGTAAAAAGCTTCGTACCCCGCCCCACGACTTGATAAACGAACTTTATGTTGTCGCCTTCTGCATCGCAAATGCTTATTGGGCGTGGTAGTAAAAGTTCACCTTTATCCATGTATAGCATGGCAAATGTGCCGGGATGTGGAGTTATGTTTGCCGCTACTGTCATGGAATACACGTCTGGAGCTAAGTTTATGTTTTCTATTATTTTTACTTTTTCCAGCATCATGGCATGTATGCCTCCAAGTCTGCTTTCATATCTAAAACCGCTTGCCTTGCAGCGGCGGCAAAGTCTTTTTCGTCGCATTTATATTTCTCTGTTTGGTAGGCGGCAATTATTCCGCGGGAGTTATTAACAATTGCTCCGTAATTTTTTGTCCATAAATTCTTTAAATCCTTCCCGCTGCCGCCCTGTGCACCATAGCCTGGTACAAGGAAAAATGTGTGCGGCATCTGCTTGCGCAATGCGGCAAGTTCTTCCGGGTGGGTAGCGCCTACTACTGCGCCAATTCTGCTGTAGCCGCTTTCGCCGATATAACTCTTACCCCACTCGGACACTAACCCGCCCACATGTTCATACAAAAGCTTACCGTTTGCCATTTTTACATCTTGAATGTCTGCACTGCCCTTGTTTGAAGTTTTAACCAGCACAAAAAGCCCTTTGTCGTAGGTTTCACAGTCTGCAAAATAAGGTTCTACAGAATCGAAGCCCATGTATGGATTGATGGTTATAAAGTCGGTTTTCATAATTTCGTGCTCTGAACCTGCGGCCTGTATGCGCCCAATATGCGCATTGGAGTAGCTCTGTGCGGTAGATGCAATATCGCCGCGCTTGACATCTCCAATTACAATAAGGCCGCTTGCTTTTGCATATGCGACTGTCTTTTGATAGGTAAGAAAACCCGGCACACCATACTGCTCGTACAAAGCAATTTGCGGTTTTACAGCGGGCACAATACCTTTTATTGCGTCTATTAATTGCGCGTTAAATTGGTAAATAGCCTCTGCCACGGCTTGTAAGGGGCATGCGTATTTTGCCCGAGCCTCTTCTAAAATAAATTTAGGAATCATATCTTCCCTGGGGTCTAAGCCCATTACAATTGGTGATTTAAGCTCTTTGATTCGGCTTATTAACCTATCTGTTAGCATTGGTTGTACTCCCTTCAAAACGCTCTTTTAGTTTGTGATAGTAGTTTTCAATGCTTTTATTTTCATCGGGGAACATACAGTACGGTAAACTATCTGTATCTCTGTGCTTTTGCACACAAGTGCAACACTTTTTATGGTTTGGGCACTCTGTTTTGGGGCAAGCACATGTTTTTGCACAAGACATTTTAAACAATCCCTTCTGATGAATACACAACCTTGCCGCTAACAATGGTTTTTACAACCCGCCCAGTTACTTCTCTACCGTGGAAAGGCGTGTTGCGACTTTTGGATTTGAATGCATTTTTATCAATTGTGTATTTTGCATTTGGGTCAATGATTGTAATATCTGCGGCGACTCCGGGTTGTAGCGTGCCTTTTTCCAGCCCTAAGATTTTTGCTGGGTTAATAGTTAATTTTGCAATCATTTCAAGCGGAGTTAACACGTTTCCAAGTTCGGAGATAGTCAACGACAGTGCTGTTTCCAGCCCAACAATGCCGTTTAGGGCAAGTTCAAACTCGCAATTTTTTTCGTCTTCGTGGTGAGGGGCATGGTCTGTGGCTATAACGGAGATGGTTCCGTCTTTTAGCCCGGTGATAACTGCATCTCTGTCTTTACGGCTACGCAAGGGCGGGCTCATTTTGTAGTTTGCGTCGTAGGAGGTTATGTCTTCGTCTATTAAGGTGAAGTGATGCGGGCATACTTCTGCTGTTACGTTTTGCCCGGTGGCTTGCGCCCTACGCACAAGTTCTACGCTTTCTGCTGTGCTTACGTGACAGATGTGTAGTGGCGTACCCGTTACACGAGCTAGGGTAATATCGCGGGCTACTATTATTTCTTCTGCTTCGGGGGCTATACCACGGAATCCAAGTTGCTCTGCATGCGCTCCGGCGTTAATTTGCCCCTTGCCTACGAGGCGTAAGTCTTCGCAATGCGAAAGTACGGGTAGGTTAAACATTTTTGCGTATTTCATGGCGGTTTTTAATAGAGCGGGGTTGTCTACTGTTTTGCCGTCGTCGCTTACGGCACAAATTCCGGCGGCTTTCATTTCGCCTATGGCAGAAAGTTCTTGTCCTTCTAGGCCTTTTGTTATGCTGCCTATTGGTAGTACGTTTACTACGCCTTCTTTTGCGGCTTTGCTGGTTATGTACTCTACTACAATTTCATTATCTATAACCGGTGAAGTGTTGGGCATGCAGCAAATGGTGGTAAACCCGCCTGCGGCGGCAGCCTGTGTGCCGGTTGCTATGGTTTCTTTATGACGCTGCCCTGGGTCACGCAAATGCACATGCATGTCTATAAAGCCGGGGGCTACCCACATGCCTGTAGCGTCGATGGTTTCAATACCTTCAGCAGTTATTTCTGCGGCGATTTCTACCACCTTACCGCCTTTGACCAAAACAGATAAAACTGCATCCGTGTCTGTAGCAGGGTCCATTACCCTGCCGTTTTTTATTAGAAGATTCATGTGTGATACCTCAATTCTTTTTTAAGCTGCTTTACAGTTAAAACTTCATTTCGAGACCTGTGCAACATCCTGTGGCAATTTGCACACACGACATCAAAATCCTTTTTTATATCGGGTTTAATTTCTTCATCCAATCTATGTAGCGGCTTATTGTGATGCACTTCTATATACTCCCTACCTCTTTTTCCGTACACTTTTTCAAAATTGAAACCACAAACACAGCAAGTAGTTCCGTGAAAGTCTTTGGCTGCATTTCTGTTGCGTTGGCTTCTTTCATATCTTTGCGTGTAATACATCACTGTTTTGCCTTCGGCTTCACTTTTAAAAATGACAGTGGTTTCTTCTTTTTCTTCGACATATACATCAAATAGATTAAGTTCATCTATTGCTTGCACAAGTTCCTTTCGCAACTTCCACACAAAGGTACCGGAACGGCGAGAATAATCCTCCCAGCCTTCAAAAGGTATACACCAGTATGTTTTTATTCCAGTCGTTCCGAAAGTCTCAAATCGTTGCAGATGCTTAATTATCCGTTTGCCTAGCGACACAACAGTGCCAACAAAAGCAGCACCTCTGTTATTTTGATATTTGTCTTTGTTTTGCATCATTATTTCTTTATTTGTAGCCAAACATCCATCCTGCAAATACCACTTATTGACCATATATAAAGCTTCGCTATAAAACACTTTTCTGTTTTGCAACATTTCTTTCCATTCGTCCACTGTTACATCAATATCAACGATATATTCACCATCAACCAACTTAACAAAACGTTTCTCCAAACTCATACAATCACTCCTCAAACACAACCCTGCGCCCAGCATGGCAAACTTGCACTTCTCTAACTTCGCACTTTGCAGGGCAGTCCTGCCAAGGGAATTTCGCCTTACCAGCGATTGCCGGGTGTTCGCACAAATTTGTGCAAGCGTGCAGCTTGTCTGCCGCTTGTGCAAATTTGGGGGGACGCACGGTACTAGCGGGAAGGCAAATGCCCTTGGCTGGACTGCCCGGGCAGACACGAAACTAAGAAGCCAACCATTCAAGTATAGCCATACGCACAGCAACTCCATTGCCCACCTGCGGGTAAATAACCGACTGCGCACAATCCATCACTTCACTAGAAATCTCCACCCCACGGTTAACCGGCGCCGGATGCATAACAATCGCATCCTTTTTTGCATAGCTCAACACATCCATACTAACGCCAAAAAACGTGGAATACTCCGCAAGCGAAGGAAAATGGCAAGCCTTATGCCGTTCCAACTGTACACGCAATCCCATTACAACATCTGCATCTTTAACAGCCTGCCGCACATCTGTAGAAATTTTCGCACCCAGTGCCGCCATATTCCCATTAAGCAAAGTAGCAGGCCCCGCAAGGGTTACATTCGCACCCATCCTATTCAGAAGAAACACATTACTTCTCGCCACACGGCTATTCGCAATGTCGCCAACAAGCGTAACATTAAGCCCTTTAAACTCGCCCTTATTCTCCCAAATGGTAAAGGCGTCAAGTAGCGCCTGTGTAGGGTGCTCGTTACTACCGTCGCCACCATTTACAACAGCGCACTTCACATTCTGTGCAAGCAAATGCGCCGCTCCGGTCATGCCATGGCGGATAACAATTACATTGGTGCCCATTGCCTCTAGCGTTAGCCCCGTATCAATCAAGGTTTCACCCTTAGCAACAGAACTGGTAGAAATATTCAAATCATCCGCAAATGCGCCAAGGTATTCGCCCGCCAACAGAAATGACATCTTCGTGCGGGTACTGTTCTCGTAAAAAAGTGTGGTTAAACTAACGCCCTTTAAGGAATCGTCCCGCAAGTTTTTGTCATGCACTTTTAGTTTTTGCTTTGCGGCGGCTTTTATCAAATCCATTATTTCGGTTGGCGCCAAGTCCCTTATGCCCAGCAAATCTTTCCTCACACTGGCACCACTTTCTTGTTTATATCTATTAGTGTTGTGGATTCTTCCGTTAATAAAACGCCCTCTTCGTCCTCTGTGCCTTGTTTTAGGCAGTGGGCAATGGCTTCTGCTGTGTCCAAACTGGTTAGGCATGGGATACCCAAGATACATGCCTTGCGACGTATCTTAACTTCGTCCAGCATTGGGTCGCGCCCTTTTGAAGAGGTGCAAATTACATAACTTATTTTGCCGCTTTCCATTAACGTTTCGGTGTTGTCATCCGGCGATTCGCTTATTTTTTTAACAGCTTCGACTTCCAGCCCGTGATTTTTCAAAAGCTCGGCCGTACCTGGCGTTGCATATAGTTTAAACCCTAGGGAGTGGAAACGCTCGGCGAGTTCGGGCACTTCCGGCTTGTCGGAATTACGCACGCTTATAAACACGCCGCCTTCTCGCTTTAAGTTATACTTTGCGGCAACAAGCCCCTTGTACAACGCCTCGGAGAAGTCCTTGCCAATACCTAAAACTTCGCCGGTGGATTTCATTTCCGGGCCTAAGGTAATATCTAACCCCACCAATTTTTCAAACGAGAACACGGGTACCTTTACCGCCATAAAATCGGGCTTTGCGCCAATGCCGGACGAATATCCCAAACTCTTTAATGTTTCGCCAATGCTGGTGCGGGTTGCAAGTTCGCACATGGGTATGCCTGTAACCTTGCTGATGTAAGGCACTGTACGTGACGCACGGGGGTTCACTTCTATTACGTAAATTTCGTCACGGTACAGCACATACTGGATATTTACAAGCCCGCGTACTTCCAACGCCATGCATAGCTTGCGGGTGATTTTTTGTAATTTTTCTTCCGTTTTTGGGCTTAGATATTTTGCAGGGTAAGACGCAATGCTGTCACCGCTGTGCACGCCTGTGCGTTCGATATGCTCCATTATGCCAGGGATAAGCACGTCTGTACCGTCGCAAATGGCATCTACTTCTATTTCCAAGCCTTGCAGATACTTGTCCACCAAAATTGGATTATCCTGTTTTGTGCGTAGGATAATATCCATATATTCAAGCACGTCTTTTTCATCGTGGGCGATAATCATATTTTGCCCGCCCAACACGTATGACGGACGAATAAGCACAGGATAACCCAGCTTTTCTGCCGCATGAATGGCTTCCTCTGTGGTGAATACGCCTGTGCCTTTTGGGCGTTTGATGTTTAGCTTTTCTAGCAACGCATCAAAGCGGGAGCGGTCTTCGCAAATATCTATGCTGTCCGCACTGGTGCCAATTATATTTACACCGCGGGCATGTAAGTCGCGCGTTAGTTTTATTGCAGTGCCTCCACCAAAGGCTACAATTACGCCCTCCGGTTGCTCCAGCTCAATAATGCGCATTACATCATCTATATACAGCGGCTCAAAATACAAACGGTCGGCAGTGTCAAAGTCGGTGGAAACGGTTTCTGGGTTGTTGTTTATTACAATTACTTCGTAGCCAAGTTTACGCAACGTCCACACACAATGCACACAGGCGTAGTCGAACTCTATCCCCTGCCCTATGCGTATGGGGCCGCTGCCAAGCACTATAATGCGCGGCTTGGTGCTTTTTTGTATAAACGGCAAAACTTCATTTTCCTCGCCATTTTGGATGGAATAGAAGTATGGCGTTTTTGCTTCAAATTCGCCGCCGCAAGTATCTACCATTTTGTAGATTAGTTCTTTTTTGGGCAGACCCACCGTAATATTTTTTAGACAGTTTAAAAACCAGCGGTCTACCATTGTTGTTTGGTGGATTTCTTCTATAGAAATGCCCCGCTTAATGGCCTCGTACAACACAAACAGGCGTTGGTCGGTTACGGTGGTTAGCTCGGATACAACCTCTGCATCAGTTTTCTCTTTCAACCTAGGAAGGTCAAGGGTTGTTAATCCAAGTTCTGCACCGCGCACAGCTTTAAGCAATGCCTCTTCTACGGTGTCTGCAATGGCCATAACTTCGCCGGTGGCTTTCATTTGTGTGCCTAAATCTTTTTGAGCGTACACAAACTTATCAAATGGCCATTTGGGTAATTTAACCGCCACATAATCCAACGTGGGCTCAAATGCGGCGTAAGTTGTGCCGGTTAAGCTATTTTTGATTTCGTCCAGATTATACCCAATTGCAATTTTTGTAGAAACTTTAGCAATGGGGTAACCAGTCGCTTTACTTGCCAAAGCAGAAGAACGGCTAACACGTGGGTTAACTTCAATTACCGCATATTCAAAACTGCTTGGATGCAGCGCAAGCTGCACATTGCAACCGCCCTCTACCCCAAGCGAATGCACAATATCAAGTGACGCGGTGCGCAACATTTGGTATTCCTTCGGTGAAAGTGTAACCGTTGGCGCAATGACAATAGAATCGCCGGTGTGCACACCCACGGGGTCAAAGTTTTCCATAGAGCAAATGATAATTGCGTTGCCCGCACGGTCGCGCATTACTTCAAACTCAATTTCCTTCCAGCCGGCTATAGATTTTTCCACCAGAATTTGCGTTATCGGAGAAAGCGCAAGCCCATTCGATGCAATTTCTCGCAAACTTTTTTCATCAGGCGCAATGCCGCCGCCGCTGCCACCCATGGTAAATGCCGGGCGCACAATAACCGGATAGTCGATTTCTTTGGCAAATTCCAAAGCGGCGTTAACATCTGTTACAACCTTGGAAGGGATGCACGGCTGGCCTATTGATTCCATTGTGTCTTTGAATATCTGCCTGTCTTCGGCTTTATCAATAGTTCCGGGGGAAGAACCCAATAGCTGCACGCCCATTTTATCTAAGAAACCTTCCTTAGCGAGTTGCATGCTGAGCGTAAGCCCCGTTTGCCCGCCAAGGCCGGACAGAATACTGTCCGGGCGCTCTATTTCTATAATGCGCTTCACCGTGGAAAGTGTTAGCGGCTCGATGTATATGTGGTCTGCAATGTCTCTGTCGGTCATAATTGTTGCGGGATTGGAGTTGACCAGCACAATTTCTATGCCATCTTCGCGCAATACACGGCAAGCTTGGGTGCCTGCGTAGTCAAATTCGGCGGCTTGTCCTATTACTATTGGCCCGCTGCCAATGACCATTGTCTTTTTTATGCTTTTATCCAGCGGCATTTTATCTCTCCTTTAAATTTTTGGTTAAAGGCATGGCCCACGGATTTCACGGATTAAGAGCGGATTAACACGGATGTCCTGTGCCACAGTGACGGCGTAAAATCAATTTTTTTATCCGTGCAAATCAAATCTTTTATCCGTGTAATCCGTGGCCTATCCTTTCAATAAATTCATCATAAAGAAAATCCGTATCCTGCGGCCCTTCGCCGGGGCGGAATTGCACGGAGAATGAATTGCCATAGTCCAGCCCTTCGCACGAGCCGTCGTTTACGTTAACAAAAGCTGCATAGCGAGTTATAACGGTGTAGCCGTGGTTTTGCGCGGTTATGTATACTCGCCCTGTGGTGGTGTCTTTAACAGGCTGGTTTGCGCCGCGGTGCCCGAATGTCATTTTCTCGGTTTTGTACCCCTTGGCAATGGCTAAAAGCAGGTGCCCTAGGCATATGCCAAACATTGGTATGCCTTTGTTGTCTAGCGTTCGTATTGTTTCGACAAGTGGAGCATTGGCGGGGTCCTTGGGGTCGCCTGGGCCTGCGGAAAGTAGTACACCGTGGGGGTTAATGGCAAGAATATCTTCGGCGGCCCAGTTGTGGGGCAATACATGCACCTCACATCCCCGGGCAGTTAGTGCTTCTATTACAGATTTTTTTACGCCAAAGTCCAGCAGGGCAATACGAATATCGCCTTCCCCCAAAACATATTTTTCATTAGTGGAAACTTGGGCTACTGGGTTTTCTACGCTGTGCACCCTTGTTTCGTGCAAGTCGGCGTCGGTTGGTGGGGTGGTGGTGATTTTCCCGTTCATAACCCCGTTGTCGCGCAGCAGTTTTGTGAGCTGACGGGTGTCTATGCCTTTTACACCCACAATACCTTTTTGCACAAAAAAAGTGTCAAGAGCCTCTTCGCTACGAAAGTTAGAAGGTTCCTGACACAGATACTTGGTGATATATGCTTTTACATGAGTAACGTCACTCTCCAAATCGGAAGAAATAACGCCATAGTTCCCAACCAATGGGAAAGTTTGGACAATAATTTGCCCTTTGTTTGCCGGGTCGGTGATGGTTTCTAAATAACCATTCATACCAGTGGTAAATACAAACTCGCCGGTTACATTTTCTTTTTTACCAAAGAATTCGCCGGTGAAGGTGGTACCGTTTTCAAGAATAAGGTAGGCGGTCATGGTTCTGATGTTCCCCTTTCCTGTAGAAAAGTTACTTATGCTACAGGAGAGATTATACTAAAATTGGAGGGGCGTCAACTATGAAGTTGCTCTAAAATTTGACTCACAATCTCAATATCAATTATTGATGTTTTTTTTGACAAAAGCGATCCAGCCCGCTTATATAGCCATTGTAGTACAACTCGTCACAAGCTAAATCCAATTCGTCATTCCAAGATATTCCGTATCCGCCTGCGTCTACTTTAACACACTCAAAAAGCCCTGGGATTTGCTCTAGTGAACTGAAAGGCGGTATTTCGTTGAAGAGTTGCTTTACATCGTATAGGCGTTCGTTGCCGTCGAAAAAATATACTAGCAATTTATAATCATCTAAAGGCTTTACCTCTTTCACTTTGTTGAACATATCAACACCTCCGTTATTGCAGTGGCATCATACCAAAATTCAACTTGGCCTTTTGGTGAAAAGCTTACCAACCTTTGGCACGAGCCTCGGCACGGGCTTTGCCCGCATGCTTGCTCGCATGCCCGCTTGGTGAGCGGGTTATACTAAAGTTAAAATAAGGGAATACCCTGCTGTTTTTAATGGTGGCAGAGTGTTCCCTTGTTTTCGTTTGCAAGTTGTAATTTTAGTGTAGGATTATTATATATGAGCACCTTATTTCTTATATTTTGGATAAGGTTTTTGGTCGTTAGTATTTTCCAAATATATAGTCGACACTTGTATTGTGCAGCCTAGCAAGCGACAGCAATATTCCTGTAGGTATATCCCGCTGTCCAAGTTCATAATTGGAATAAACCTGTTGCGAACAATTTAAATAAGAAGCAACCTGTTTGAAGTGTCCAATCTTTATCTTCACGCAAATCTCTTATGCGACGATACATCTAACCTCACCCGGAGGCAGATTACCGCACAGAAACCCTACAACACTTCATTTACTGCATATTGCAGTTACACAAAACAATACTTATTCCCTAGCCATTTGCTCGGCTCTTTCTGTAATATCATCGGCAAAGCCTATAACTTTCAAAAGTTTAATCGCATTTCTTGTAGCAGAGGCACCTTGTTTCAACTTATAATCAAATTTTATGCCCTCTTCTGTTACATACTCGCTAAAATTTAGATTCTCATAATTTTCAGCCAATAATTTTGTCAACTCAATATCATGGGATGCAGCAATACATATGCAGTTTTGCTTATGCAAATATTCTAAAACAGCTGTGGCCGCAGCAATTCTTTCAACTGTGTTTGTTCCACGCAGTATTTCGTCTACATAACATATGCAGAAGCGTTCTTTTGCCAAATCAATTATTCTTTTTAGAGATTTAAGCTCTACTACAAAATAACTGTCTCCTTCTTGAAGGTTATCTTGTACGGCCATAGCAGTAACAACATGCGAAAAACGAGCAGAAAACTGTGTAGCAGTACATGTATATATAGTTTGCGCCAAAATGCCATTAATGGCCAACGTCTTTATAAACGTAGACTTGCCCGACGCATTTGAGCCGGTAAGCAAGATATTTCTCTTGACCTCATAAGTATTTGTTACCGGATTCTCTATAAGAGGATGATAAATATCTGTGAAACACAATTTATTTTCGTCATGGAAAGTTGGTTGCGTAAAGGTAGGCAAACTTTTTCTAAAGGATAGTACGGCAAGTGCAACTTCTATTTCTCCTAAAATTTTGAAAACCTCGTGAAAGGTTTCACTGTTTTTTGAGATTTTTTGCATAAGCTTATTGTAGTGTCTAACATCATATAAAAACAAAATTGTAAAGTACGTCCAAAACATATCAACAGCATCTCCACCCATACCTGATGTGGCAGAAGGTGCGTTGCTTGCGACTGTTTTAAACACACCATAAAGCCGCGTTAGTGTTTCACCAATGGGGCGAGAAGATAATTCTTTTATCCTTAACAATCTTTTAATACATCTCATCATTGATGAAAAGTACCCGACTGTAGGCAGGTCAGAGTTCACAGATTTTACTGTATGGTAATGGACAAAAAGATTAACTAAAAAAGATAATATAATACCCGCAATGCCTATATTCAGATTTATAAACATTGCAATAATCGAAAGTATCGGGCAGACAGCAAGAAAAGAATACAATCCTGACCACCGTAATATCTTTGTATCTGAGCTAAAGATAAGGTATGCAATGCCGTTGTAGTTTAATTTACCTAGTTTTGCCATTGCATATTGAGCCTCTAGGCGAGCATTTGAGTCATCGGCAAAAAGTTTAATAAGTCGTTCTCTATCTTCCAGCTTATTTAGTTTATTCTCAGGCTGGTGCAAGATGCTGTAAAGATATTCTTCTCCCACAGAAGATTTGCAAGTGTTTACCCTTTCAAAAACGCTGTCCATATCTAAGTCATTCCACGTTATCTTATCAATGTGGGTAGAATCTTGTTTTGTATGATTATAATATTTGCTTATACTTTCAAACTCTGTGTTACGCTTGTTTGGAGGTTTTCCAAAATCGGAAACAAGATCCGAACGCATTTTTTTGTTTGATTGAATTTTGGACGCTATTGTTACAGCAAAAATAGTTATGACAACAACAAAAATAATAATAGGCAAGTACATTCTCATCCACCTTTAGATTCGCTAATAAGCAGTCATAAGCCACAACATGAATTCTATCACACTAACCACCCCAAAACACTACTTGCATTTACCCCGCCCACCAAGTAATATCCAACAAAACCCAAATAAGGAGCAAACACAATGAACATAGGCCTTTTCACCGACACCTACTACCCCCAAATAAACGGCGTAGCAACATCCCTACTAACCCTAGAAAAAGAACTAACCGCCATGGGGCACAAAGTGTACATATTCACCGTATCCGACCCAAACGCCACCCACAAAGACAACGTCTTCCGCATGCCTAGTATGCCGCTGTTTTTCTCCAAAGGGCACCGCATTGGTATATCTTACCCACCACAAATTTTGCTCACTATTCGCAAACTAAAACTCGACCTTATCCACACGCATTCAGAATTCACCTTAGGCATTTTCGGCAAAGTTGTTTCGGAAGTTTTGGGCATCCCCCTCATTCACACATACCACACCATGTGGGAAGATTATGTACATTACGTAGGTGGCGGGCATGTAGTGGGGCCAAAAGCTGCACGCTTGTATTCCCGCATTTTCTGCAACCGCGCAAAAGTAGTCATTGCCCCAACAGCTAAAACAAAGGAAAGTCTACTTTCCTATGGCGTAAAAAAACCTATAAAAATAATCCCCACCGGGATAGACTTTGCACCATTTAGCCCATCTTCTTACTCAGCAGATGAAATATCCGCCTTGCGTGAATCCATAGGCCTAAAACCCAAAGACAAAGTGCTGCTGTCCATTGGCCGTGTTGCAAAAGAAAAAAGCATGGATTTAATCTTGCGCAACCTACCAAAAATAGCAGAGCATATACCCAAAATAAAAATGGTAATAGTAGGCGACGGCCCCGCATTGGAAGATATAAAAGCCCTGGCAAAAACCCTGGGGCTAAAAAAGCACCTACTATGCACAGGTTCACGCCCCTTTGCAGAAATAGGAAAGTATTATCAAATTGGCGACGTTTTTGTATCTGCAAGCACGTCCGAAACACAGGGGCTTACATACGCAGAAGCAATGGCAGCGCATCTGCCGGTAGTAGCAAAGCTGGACAAAAGTATAACCGGCCTCATAAAACACAAAGAAACAGGCTATACATTTGAAACCCAAGAAGAAATGATAGACGCTGTAGTAGATGCAATAGCAAACAAAAAAGAACGTGAGAGAATTATCTCCCACGCCCTAAAATCTTTAAAACCAATGTCCAGCCAAAGGTTTGGGCACAGCATTGCTGCCCTATATGCCGACGTCGTGTTTAACGGTGCTTAGCATTACGCCCAAGCGACTGTTTGTGAACTTGATTGTTCTGGTTGGGGTTTTGCACTTTTGTTCCATCCGTTTCATGAATCCAATCGTTAGCCGTTTCCAATGTTCCAGTTAACCCTTTAGTTTCGCTTGATTGCTTACATTTACTCATCTCTTGCCTCCCGATGCATCTGCTCTCCTAGCTTTTCTTTAGTATGCGATTATTTGAAAAATTATATACGTCCTCCAATGCGTGCTTATAATGCGCAGCATCTAGTTCAGGGAAATCAGGCAACTCGGATAAAAATGCGCGAATGTAAAAGCACAGTGTACACGGCGCAGGATAGCCCTCTGAGTCTTCGACAAAGCCTCTTTCCTTTGCCAAGGCATAGAGCGCAGAAACCCCGCCGGAGTAAAGCGCGTTAAACGCAACAAAACGCGAATCCGCAGCCATCGCGCGATGGCCGCCCGGCCAGTTCGCAGAGCGAACGTCGAGGGTGCCATTTAACACTTCTTCAAGCGGCAATACAATCCCTGTACAACCCGGTGGTATGTATCGTCCGTGCAAATCCACATGAAAATGCCCGACACTTGTAAGCCCACGGCAACCATCTGCGTGGTACGTTAACAACTCCTGCACCGGGCGGCGCGGAAAGTCCTTTTGCAAAGTAATAGCCCGTCCGTTAAAGCGCAGCCGGTTTAATTGTGTCTGCCACAGGAAATGCTCAAAGCCCACCTTGCGACATATTTCAGCCAGCTTCAGCGGCAAAGCAGGGTCGATAAATTCCGCGTGGTATTCATCAGCGGAAATACACAGTGCATCAATGCCTACCGATTGTAACGCTGATAGTTTACGCAAAACATCTTCATCATCCATAGCCCGTACCCAGTATGCATTTGTTTCCACATATTCAATAATAATACCCGTTTCCCGTGCAATTTTTGCCAGCGTCAATAGGCTTTCAAAATCTATAAACGGCTCCCCGCCGCCAATGTGAAAACTTCTGCATCCGTACTCTTTCAATGTCCGGCAGACTTCAATCATTTTTTCCGTGCGCATATAACCACAGCTCCACGCCGGGCTTGACGCATACAAACAATGGCGGCACGCGGCAGTACAGGCATAGTTCACCATAATTCCACAGTTCATATTCATCGACATAACAAACAACTAACCTCCACCTTGCCCGTATGCGGGAACATATCCACCGGCTGTGCTTCTTTTAGCTCATAACCGCCGTCGGATAATATTTTCACATCCCGCGCCAAAGTTGCAGGGTCGCAAGAAATATATACTACCCGCTTAATGCGGGTTTTTATTATTGCATTCAACAGCTCCACATCGCAGCCTTTGCGCGGCGGGTCAAGAAACATTACATCCGGTATGTCTTCGCCTGCCTCCAGCAGCGGCGGCAAAATATCTTCCGCTTTACCACAAATGAATTCTAAATTTTTTATCCCGTTTATCTCCGCGTTATTCTGCCCATCAGATATGGCCTCTTGCACAACATCCACACCTAATGTTTTTTTGGCCAAACCTGCTCCGTACAGCGAAACACCACCCGCCCCAACGTGTGCGTCTATCACAACTTTGCCTTTTAATTCTGCTTGGCGCACGGCAATCTCGTACAACACCCTAGTCTGCACTGGATTAATTTGAAAAAATGAAGGCGCAGAAATTTGATAAGTTACATGCCCTATTCTTTCCTTTATAAACCCACTACCGGTTACAACCCGAAATTGTTCGCCAAGCACAAGGTTGTTTTTTGCCGTGTGGCGGCTTACAACCACCGTTGTAACGCCTATAGCAGTTAAATCTTCTGCAAGACGGTTCTCCAGCGGCAAACCGTTGCCGTTTACCACAAGCACCACCATTACTTCCTTAGTCGCAAGCGAAGTACGAATCATAACAAAGCGCATCAATCCCTTGTGCGTGGTTTCGTTATAAGCAGAAATATTATTGCGCCGCATATATTTTTTCACAACTTTAAGCACCTGCACATGCGCCGGGTGCTGAATATTACAGTTTTCCACCTCTACAATACGGTGGCTACGTGCGGAAAACATACCTATTGCAAAGCCATCTTTGTTGTCATACGGGACAACCGGGAACACCGCCTTGTTCCGGTAGTTTGTAGGGTTTTTCATACCCAACACATCCAGCACAGGTGGATTTTTAACGCCGCCAATGCGTTCTAACACATCTACTACTATCTTCTTCTTAGATTCCAGCTGCGCAGAATACTCACAATTTTGCCACTGGCAACCGCCACAACGGTCAAACACAGGGCACGCGCTATCTATCCTGTGCGGTGAAGGCTCCAGCATCTCAATAATCTTGCCAAAACCGTAGCTCTTTTTTGCTTTAAGTACGTGGATTTTAACCGTGTCACCGGGCAAAGCACCTTCGACAAAAAAAACAAAACCGCCGATATTCCCTACCCCAAAGCCTTTTGCCGTAACCGATTCTATTTTGATAACGTGCTCGCTATTTTTATTAATCTCCATGTTAAAACTCCGACGTTCTTAAATACCGTCCCAGCGCCTTCTGATACCCTGTCCAAGGGCCAGGCGTGGTATCTTTATCCAGCAATTCTTCTATCGTCTTCAACTTAGCATCAATATTATCCGCAAAATGCAACAGCATAGCCTCAGAGGTGTACGGAATTTTCGGCGAGCCAAATTCATACTCCCCATGGTGGGAAATTATCAAATGCTTGATAATTGTGCCTAACTGCACCGGAAAACCTTCAATTTTACGAATCTCTTCCCCCACCATTTCCACACCAATAACAATATGCCCTAGCATCTGCCCCTCGTCGGTGTATTCGTTCTTAGGCAGGGGCGAAAGTTCCCACAGCTTGCCAATGTCGTGCAACAGCCCGCCGGCAAGCAAAATATCTCTGTTTACATATTTCGTGTATTGCCCGCTTAAAAAGTCGCAAATTTCCGTTACCGAAAGCACATGCTCTAAAAAACCACCCAAATAACCGTGGTGCATTTGTTTGGCGGCAGAATGAGTTTTTATTTTTGCCACATTATCTTTATTGTTTACATAAATATTTTCCGCTAATTTTTTAATGTGGGGGTTTTTCATAGAATTAATTAATGCGACCACCCTACTGTACATTTCCTCTACATCTTTTTCGGTAGCGGGGATATAGTCCGAAATAGAGTATTCGCCCTCCATACTACGGCGCAGTTTGCTTACTTTCATCTGCATTTCGCCCTGGTACAACTGAGCCAGCGCATCTACTTTAATAACGTCGCCCTCTTCAAAATCGCCAATATCCCTTGTAAGTTCCCATACCTTTGCGTCTATTACGCTTGTTTTATCCTGCAATTTCAAAGCATAGTAATTCTTGCCTGCTTTGGTTAGCTGCGTTTGCTTAAATTTGCACAAATAATGCCCAACAATATGTTCGCCATCTCGAAATTCTTTTATATATCTCATAATCTGCTCCTCAAGTATTTTTATTTTAGTATAACAATTTTTCGATTCCGCGAAAAGTCAATACAGAAGTGTCTTAGAAAATGTCAAAAAATTATTAACATCTATTAAAAATGTGTTACAATATCGTCAAGACTGCCCCAAGGAGGAGTTCCCATGATTTCTAATCAGATTTTGCAGAATACTGTTGATGGTTTTAAAAGCATCACTCGTAAAGATATTGTGATTTTGGACAGGGAAGGGAAATTTGTCGTAAGTACCGACCCCCTAGCGGCACAAATCCCTGAATCATTTGTGGAAAGTATTATGCAATCCCCTGCGGAAAACCAAATGATACAGGGCAACCAATATTTTAAAGTGCTAGATAACAGCATAACCGAATACGTGCTGGTTGTAACAGGCGATGACGACGAGGCTTACCGCCTTGGCAAGTTGGCATCTTTCCATGTGCAATCGTTAATGATGGCATACAAGGAAAGATACGACCGCGACAATTTCCTTAAAAATCTACTGCTGGACAACCTCCTGCTTGTAGACATTTATAGCCGTGCAAAAAAATTGGATATAGAAAACGGCGTAAAGCGCATTGTTTATCTAATAGAAACCCCTGTAGATGCAGACCTTACTGCCGTTGAAATCTTGCGTAACATGTTCCCAGAGCGCCAACGCGACTTTGTTACCGCGGTAGACGAGCGCAGCATTATTCTTGTTAAAGAAATTGGTACCCACGATGGCATAACAGAAATAGAGGCAGTTGCCGGAGAAATTTTAGACACACTAACAAGCGAGCTTATGAGCTCTGTTTTTGTTGCCATTGGCACCATTGTAAACGACCTTGGCAAGGTTTCTGCATCTTATAAAGAAGCAAGACTAGCACAAGAAGTTGGCAAAATCTTTGAATCGGAAAAACATATAGTAAATTACGAACGGCTTGGAATAGGGCGGCTTATTTATCAGCTGCCGCTACCTCTATGCCGTATTTTTGTTAAAGAAATGCTGCAGGGCTTTAGTATAGAAGACATAGACGAAGAAATGTTTACCACCGTAACCAAGTTTTTTGAAAACGACCTTAACGTTTCGGAAACATCGCGTGAATTGTTTATACACCGCAACACTTTAGTTTACAGGCTGGACAAGCTACAAAAAATGACAAACCTTGACCTTAGAAAATTTACCGATGCTATAACATTTAAAATTACACTGATGGTTAACAGGTTTATGCAGTATAGGGAGCGGCAAGTTTAATGATTGAATTTATAAATGCAAAAAAAATATATGAAAATGGGGCAAAAGGGCTTGTTGGCGTTAATTTACATATTGACGACGGCGAGTTTGCTTTTGTTGTAGGCAGCAGCGGCAGCGGCAAATCCAGCCTTATACGCCTATTGCTTAAAGAAACAGAGCTTACAGACGGGCAAATTTTTGTAGATGGCGAGGACATAAGCAAAATAAAGCACAGGCACCTGCCCTACTACCGCCGCAAAATTGGGGTAGTGTTCCAAGATTTCCGCCTGCTAAAAAACAAAACCGTTTATGAAAATGTGGCATATGCCATGCAAATTGTAGAAGCATCAAACCGTGAAATACGGCGCACCGTGCCGCAGGTACTGGCACTGGTGGGTCTGGCAAAAAAAGCAAAAGCCTATCCCAACCAACTTTCTGGCGGCGAACAACAGCGTACAGCACTTGCACGCGCCATTGTAAACAAACCGCCCATTCTAATTGCGGATGAACCTACCGGTAACCTAGACCCAGACACCGCGTGGGAAATTATGATGCTACTCGAAGATATAAATGCCCGCGGCACCACAGTTGTAGTAGCCACCCACGCGCACGACATCGTAGACGACATGCAAAAGCGTGTTATTGCGCTACACCACGGCGATATTGTTAGAGACGAAAGCGGCGGATACACCGGAGAGGAATTACTAGAAGACGAATACTACCCAGAAGAAGAAACTAAAAATCCCTCAGAAAATAATAGTGAAAAGGCAGAGGGGGACATAACACATGAGGATTAGAACAATTAAATATTACATAAGAGAAGCCTTCAAAAGTATTGTAATGAACAGGCTTATGTCTGTGGCATCCATTTTTACTGTGGCGTCTTGTATATTCATCGTTTCTGTATTTTTTATTTTAGGTTCGCATGTGTCTTTTCTCGTACAGCAAATGGGTGACACATTGGGTCTGGTTGTTTTCTTAGAAGAAGATATTACCCAATTGCAACGGCAACGCTTAGAAATGCGTATCAGAGAAATTCCCAACGTTACTGGAGTTACATATGTATCAAATGTAGATGCTTTAATTGAATTGCAAGAAAATATGGACTTAAACCCCTCCGTACTTGCAGGCCTTGAAGAAAATAATCCGTTACGTAGCTCGTTGGTTATAGAAATAACTGATGTAACCCACCAGGAGCGTGTGGCAAGCACTATCGCAGCGTTTGAGGACCAGGGCGTGGGCGGCGTAAGGCAAGATGTAGAGTTAGCCCGCATACTTACCACAGTTTCAAATGTAGTACAGATTGTTTCTCTTGTGCTGGTGTTTATTTTGGGCATTGTTGCTATTGTAATTATCACAAACACAATAAACATAACTGTAAATGCCCGCCGTACAGAAATTAATATTATGAAATATGTAGGTGCAACAGACTGGTTTATCCGCTGGCCATTTATTATAGAAGGCGTGCTTATTGGCCTTATTGGCGGGGCGATACCTACCCTTATTACATTCTTCGGGCACGACCACGTAATAGGCACTATTACCGCCATACCAGAGTTGCAGTTTCTTGCCTTTGTGCCAAGGTATGAAATTTTTACGCAGCTGATACCTTTTGCATTGGTACTAGGCGCCGCTATAGGTACTATTGGCTCGGGTGTTTCGGTACGAAAGCATTTGAAAGTTTAGGAGGGCATTATGTACAAAAAAGTTTTAGCATTTTTTATGGTTTTCATTTTTGCGCTTATGCCTATTACAGAGGTTATGGCAACGCCTGAATTGCGCCGCCAACTGGAAGAACTCACCCGTCAACGCAATGAAGCGCGTGCACAAGCCGACCAAACACAAAACCTGCTTGAAGGCATACAGTCTGAAATAAGTGACCTTTTAGTAACAATGATGGAGTATGAATTACGCATAGATAACGCTTTAATTGAACTTGATGAAATTGAAATTCGCTTGGTAGAAACACAAATAGAACTCTCCTATGCAGAAGCAGATTTGGATGAAGCAAGGGCAGACCACGCCACACAGGAAGAACTTTTCCGCATGCGCCTTAGGGCAATACATGAGCAAGGGCCTGTGGGTTACTTAGAGGTGCTATTCCAATCCACCAGCTTTACAGACTTTTTAGTGCGCTTAGAACAAGTACGTGCCATTGCAAGGTTTGACCAGCAAGTGCTTGCAGACATGGAAGCGGCAGAAATACGCCTTGCGGAAAGTGTTGCGGCGTTAGAAGTTGTTTTTTCTCAACTAGCAGAGCAGCAAGCAGAGCAAAGACTTGCGATAGTAGCCCTAGATAGAATTGTGGACGAGCAAGAGCAAATGCTTTTAGCCATGCGTGACAACGAAGAAGCGATTGCCGTCATATACGAGTTTGAGCGTCTGTCTCAGATTATGCTAGAAGCAGAAATGGGTACAATTAGCGAAGAAATAGCCCGCATACAGCGAGAAGAAGACCGCCGAAGAGCAGAAGCCGCAGCAGCAGCCGCGGCAGCACAACGTGCAGAACAAGCTGCGCGAAGGCAAGCAGACCTCGCCCACCTTAATGACCCTAGCAATTCCTTCCAATGGCCTGTACCTACGCATTCGCATGTTTCCAGCCCCTTTGGTAACCGTACTCACCCTATTTCTGGTAGGCAAGAACGCCACGATGGCATAGACATTCCCGCACCAACAGGCACACGTATTGTTGCAGCAGAAGAAGGAATAGTGCGCACATCCGGACGCTTGGGTGGCTATGGCCTTACAATAATAATTGACCACGGCAATGGCTATAGCACATTGTACGCCCACAACTCCCGCAATAGAGTTAACGTTGGTGACCATGTAACCCGCAACCAACATATTGCAGATGTAGGCTCAACAGGGGTATCCACCGGCCCACACTTGCATTTTGAAATAAGAGTGAATAACGTGCCGCGCAACCCAATGCCATACTTTAACAGGTAAGCCTATGGACGCATTGCATAAAATCAGTTACGGACTATATGTACTTACCGCGCAAGAAAATGGAAAAGATAACGGGTGTATAATAAACACACTTGTGCAGGTTGCAAGCACAGAGCCTATTACCGTAACCATATCCGTTAACAAGCAAAATCTAACCCATGACATGATACAAAACACGGGGCTATTTAATATTTCCGTGTTAACAACCTCTGCCCCGCTTAAACTTTTCCAGCATTTTGGCTATCGCAGCGGCAAAACTTTTGACAAGTTTGCAAGTTTTTCTGTTTTGGCCAAAAGCGATAACGGCCTGGTGTATATTAATGAACACACAAACGCCTTTATAAGCTGCAAAGTAAAAGAGCATGTGGACTGTGATACACATACTCTGTTTATTGCGGACGTTACACAGGCGGAACCACTTTCTGATGAAGAAAGCGTGACCTATGCCTATTACCAAAAAAATATTAAGGCAGTTGCACAAAATAAAAAGAACGGTTTCCGCTGCCGCATTTGCAATTACTTCCATGAAGGTGATACACTACCAATAGATATTATTTGCCCTTTATGTAAACACGGGGCAAGTGATTTTGAAAAAATTATTATCCTAAGGGAGGAAGCAAAAATGGAAAACTATGTTTGCACAATTTGCGCATATGTTTATGATGCCGCCGCAGAGGGCGTTAAATGGGAAGATGTTCCTGAAGATTATGCGTGCCCTGTTTGTAGTGTTGGTAAAGACTTGTTTGAAAAAGAATAATACAACCAAGTTAAGAAACTATTAAAAAACAAATAAGAAATCGTAGTTGCCAAATGGAAGAAATACGCTAAAATCAGCCTAACTAGGCTGATTTTTTTTGTGGAGGTTTTGCTATGGCAAAAAATAAAATTCTTACTATCATTTTGCTTGCTGTTGCTTTTGTGTTGGTAATATTGATTCTGTTTATTCTTTTTACTCCACCGCAGGCAGAGTATGATGATTATTACGTGAGCGCCATAACCGATGAGGACGATAATGTGCCTGTAGAGCCGGAGTCAATTCCGGAACTTGCACCTATTCTCACACCAGAGCCAGAACTGCCGGAAAAAGAAATAGAAGAAGAGGTTAAGGAAGTTGAGGAAACTGAAGAAATCGTCTTGTATCCGCCAACGCCTATAGAATTAACCGACCCACGGGTTAGATGGTTGGTAGAGCCGCAATGGGAGTTTAGTATGGTAGGCAACTTCCGCGAAGGCATGGCATGGGTTGCTGCCCGTGGAGACTCCTATAATTGGAGTGAAGTATATGGCTACATAAACAATCGCGGTGAAATTATTATCCCCATAAAACACGACCTTGGCATAACCGGAACAAGTGCAGCTTCATTTCCACCACTGTTTTCTGAAGGCTTGGTAGTTATACAGCCCCTTAACATACATTGGCCGGATGACACCAGTGTGCGTGGCGTTTTTAACACAGTTGGCGAAATGGTGTTACCCCTTGAGCCATATTGGTTTACGTCCGGTTTTAGTGGAGGCACCGCAAGAGTTTGGGATGTCGGTGATATTGATATAAGCGGCAATATTGTGTTTGAAATGCCACCGGAATTTGACCATGTAGGCAGATTCCACAATGGCATGGCCATCGCCCACAAAGATGGTATGGCCGGGTTTATTGATATACAGGGCAATACAGTTATACCATTTGAGTTTGACACGGTGTCCCCCTTTTCTGAGGGCTTAGCAGCAGTTATAGTAGATAACAAGTTAGGTTTTATAAACGAAAGCGGCGAAATTGTTATTCCGTTAGAATTTGATGTAGCATTTGACGAATACTGGGGTGATCCTATACTCCGCCGCTTTAGTGAAGGCTTAGTTGCGGTTATGCAAGGCGACCATTGGTCTAATCAAAGGTGGGGGTTTATTAATACGCAAGGCGAGATAGTAGTACCTCTTATTTATTCTTGGGTGAGTGACTTTTGGCAAGCGCGTGCAGTAGTCTCTTGTGCTGAAACATGGGGTTCCGGATTGGTTGATAAGGATGGGAATATCATTGTACCTGTTGAAGAGGGCTTTCATGTTGGCTGGATTTCAGGAGGGTTTGCTGATATTTCAAACAACCGTGGTGAACATGGCTTCATAGACTTGGATGGTAACATGGTTATTCCTATGATATACCGTGATACGCGCCCTTTTACACATGGTCTTGCCGCAGTGCGCCTCGGACTTAGCTGGAACTCACCGTGGGGTTTTATAGACACAGAAGGCAACATAGTTGTACCCCTTGAGTTTGACGAAGTCCGTAGTTTCTCCGAAAGGCTCGCCTGGGTACGCCAAGGCCGCTGGTGGGGCATTATCGAAATTGTTGAGGACTAACCCAACGCGACCACCTGGGCATTAAGCCGTAGCAAAAGGTTGCGATAGAAAGCATACAATGCCGTACCATTTTGGTGTTTATCCATATCATTATCCAATTGTGCTTTGCGCAGGGCAATTTTGCCCTGCCATTTTTTTAGGTTAACCAGCAATCTATCGCCCTGCCAAGATTCTTCATTTGTCTTGGCTTTTTGTTTTAAAATGCCTTGCCTGTGTTTGCCAAGGTTTTTGTAGTTTTCGTATATAGCGAATTCGGGGTAGTCGGCATCTTCTATCAGGTTTACAAAACTTGGCCAGGGGTCTTCTTCCAGTTCCTTTTCGTAAACGAAGGCGGCACCGCGTTTTACTATTGCTTCGCAAGTTAAGGTGCGTAGAAATTCTTCCAGCAGTTCTTTCTCGCTTTCACTTTCGTTTAGTAGTGCTTGTAGTTCATGCATTTGCCGTTGCAAGCGTCTATACTTTGCGTTTTCTGCTTTTGTTAGATTTTTAAGCTCCACGTTTCTTATAAAATGTGCCTTGGCTTCGGTTTCTACCGGGGTGTTGAATATTGCGCGTTTGTTTAAAATCGGCAGTCCATTGTCGTACATGGCTGTTAATTCTTTTAGCGCCTTGCGCACGTCTGCCGGTTCGGTTGTTATGTCCAGGCTGTAGCGGGTTAGGTTTAGTTCTTCTGTCTCCAACACTGCATATACGCCGTCTTGTTTTTTTATACTGCCGAAAGTAAGCCCACTTTCAAATAGTTTGTTAGCCTCGTCGTTTAGCTCCTTTTGCCTTGGGTTTGTGTAAGTGTCGCCCCACAGGTTTTCGGGTATTGGCGACGGCAGGTTAACCCAGCTTTCTGTTTCGCTCATTACTAAGTGCCGCCCTACACCTTCGCGTGTGGTTATCGTACGCTCGTATAGCTCCTCGTACACCTTTATAGGTGTGTATGCAAAAAGCGGTATACCATTTTGGGTGTTAAGCCAAAAAATACGGTCGGCTATTTTGCTATTGCGGATATTAAAACGCAAACCAGAGAGCGCATGCTGGCGGTATTTTTCTATACCCGTTAGTATGTCTGGCGCATCATAAGGCACACTTACCATGCCGTAGCTTGGGAAGTTAAATGTGCCTGCGGCGTTATCTAAATTGAAAACAGGTTTTGCATCGCGGTACAAACGCGGTGCAATTTCGTTTTCTATAATATGTTCTATGGAAGCGTCTTCGCCGTATTTTGATTTTAGGTACACCGCCATACTGCGGGAAGAAAATTCCCCAAACATGTTGTACACAAAGTCGGATATTGCCCCGGGTATGTCCATATGGGTTTCGTTTAAAAATCTTGGTGCTTCGTTTAATAGCATTTTGGCAAACTCACCCGCCAATGTCGTATAGCCCTTTTTTTCTACTACGCATTCAAGCTCTGGCAGAACATCAGAAAGATTTATTACATGCCAGTAGTAATGGTTCTCACCATCGATTTCTATCGGGCGGCACAAGAACTCTATGTTTGCATCCAATGTTTTGTTAAGCCCGGTTAAAATTTCCGAATAAACATTGTAAGTCTTGTGATTTAGTGCCTCCAGTTCTGTGTATATTTCTTTGTATATTTCTATCAGCCTGGTATATGTGTCACGCACAAAACGGGCTTGATACACCTTCACTTTCGCCTCTATGTAGGCATTTTTTTTGCTTTCTTTCATTAGCAATGCTTTCCCGGCCTCGTCAAACTTACTTTCTGCAAAAAAGCTTAGGCCGTCAATTTCTTCTGTTATGGAATTAATCTTTTCTTGCAGCTCTTCGGTTCACGTTTTGATAAAACCAAGCAAACAAGGGTTGCGGTCGCTTGATATTAACCTGGATGTAAAAAATGGCCCTTGGTTTGGCGATACAAAACATTCATTAAGTGCGGCTTTTATATGCTCTATTGCAGGTTTATGTTTGGCTAGCTCACGCTTTGCGTTCTGGTACAGGTACGCGAGTTTTTCGTCAATATCTACCCTTTTGGTTTTTACTACATTTGCATAGCTGTAAAAATCTGTGCCCATGTAGTCTAGCTTTATTTGCGACAAGTCATCTATACTTTCGCCCAATTGCGCTATATCCAAGCGGGTTAGCTGCACAAAGCGGCTGAGGTCAAATTCGTCTGGGTAGCTATCAAACATAGGTGCCATTTCTCTAAAAATACCATGCGCAAGATATGCGTTTATCTCTTCTACAGGCAGCGCCGCCATAGATGCGCCTATTATGTTGTACACAAAATTGGCTTGGTGCGGCATTTCTTCCGGCAGGTTAACTTTCATGGTACTTATGTTGGCAAGCAGGTTGGAGTAATAGTCCTGCACGGCAAATTCCTCACCTGTTGTTTTTTCTTCTACCGCCAGGAAATTAACGATATTTTCTGCGGTTACATTCATGGAATAATCGTATGCATTTTTTAACAACACGCCGTCTACGTTGGTTGCACTCACTAAATGACATAGGTTAAATGGCGGCAGCAGGCTGTTGACATCCAGGCGGGTGCCGTATTTTTGGCAGAACCTGTCGCCAGGGCGTTCTTCTATATTCATCCAGTAATCCAGTTCTTTTAGCGCGGCGTAACCATTGCGCTGTACATATTCTTCGGTGTGGATATTCATACCGCTGCCCGCGAGATTAACATCCGGGGTGAATAAATAACCACTTATTTCTACTTTATCTATGCCGCGGCTGCCGTATTCGCGCTCCATTAACCCGCGTACGATATAGGCTATGTCTAAAAACATGCCACCACCCGTGCCGCCGGATAACCCGGATACTATGAACACCAGCAGTTTATTCTCTTGGTCAACCCGCAGGGCTCGTATTTTATTTTCTATGGCTGTTACAGCTGTGTTAATTTTTTCAAACAAAAGTAACCGCCCTGCTTGGCGGTTGCCGCTTGCGCCCTTTGTACCGTCTGAAATTGTAAGCCCGGGTGCTAACCATTTTTTTATATAGTCGGGCATGGTGCTGCGGTTATTTAAAATAGAACCTATGGCCGGGTTGGAGAGTAGCACCATTTCTGTATGGCTATCAAGGGAAATACCTTTGTAGTTTTTTTTGTCGTGCTCGTTTGTTTCCAGTGCCAAAAATTCTATGTTGTCCGGTTTTTGCTTCTTTTGATGTTGGTTGCCCGGTAATTTGAAGCGACGGTTGACCTGGTACTTTAGCCTAAGCAGTGCGTCGGTTCCTGTGCCGCCAAGTCCTATTACAAGTACCGGATGATTTATTGTGTCTATCCGGGTTTTTTCGGCGCGTAGGCCGCCGCCGGTGGTTATGTTTAGCTGGTTTATGTTGGAATGAAAGATTTGTTTCATATATGCGCCCCTTTGGTTTTTATACAAGTTTATGAGGCCAGAAAATTTTTAGAACAAATTTTTGACATATACCTTGCAATGCATTATACCGTGTGTTAGTATGTACACATCAAAGCAATAAAGGAGGCAACCATTTGAGCGTTCAACTAAAAAAAGGCGCATTACAACTATGTGTATTACACCTTTTATCTAAACAAGACATGTACGGGTTCGAGCTAGTGGGCGAAATATCCACGCATGTAAAAATTTCCGAAGGCACAATTTATCCCCTACTAAAACGGATAAAAGACGAGGGCTACGTAACCACCTACCTGCAAGAATCGCAAGAAGGCCCACCTCGCAAGTATTATCAAATTACAAGCCTAGGGCGCACAACGCTTGCAACATTAAAAGAAGAATGGCTGTTAGTAGCAACCGGCATAAATAAATTATTGGAGGGTTAACAATGACAAAACAAGCATTTTTGAATGACTTAAAACTGTCCCTTTTTGGGGTAAACGAAAGCGTAAAAGATGAAATTTTAGCAGACATTAACGAGCACTTTATCGAAGGTGCAGCACAAGGTTTGAGCGAAGAAGAAATCTGCAAAAGTTTGGGCCAACCCGGCACCATAGCCGCACAAGTAATGGAAGAAATGGGCAGCACACCACCACCTACTCCACAACAAAAAACAAACTGGGGGAGCTCAAACTCTGACATTGACCAATCATTTGCAAACATTACGGAACTTAAAGTAGAGTTAGAAGCAAGTAGTTTGCGCTTGCACCCATCCACCAATGACATGTTCCGCGTAACAATAACCAACTTAGGCGACAGCAAGCATAAAATTGAAGACAATAACGGTGCGCTGCGTATCAAAGTGAAAAGAGAAAAACGCTGGTTTAACTGGAGTTTCGGTGAGTCTTCGCCAAAAGTTGATGTTTACGTTCCCGCGCAGTTTGCCGGAATGATAAAGGCAGAAACTGCCGCCGGCAGTATTCACGCACAGGACACAACAGGCGACCTTAAATTGGAATCTGCCGCCGGCAAAATTGTAATAGACAACCACCGCTGCAAGATTGCAAAACTCTCTGCCGCCGCCGGCAGCATAAAAGCCAACTTTGCCGACAGTATATTGGATGAAGTAAAAATAGAATCCGCCGCTGGTAGCGTTAAACTGATAGTAGCAGAAACAAAAAACCTAAAACTAACATCCGCCGCGGGCAGTGTTACAGCGGATATACAAAACCTAAGCGGCGACGCAAAACTTGACGCAGCAGCAGGCAGCATACACCTCACTGCATATAAAGTTACCGGCAATATTAAAGCAAGCTCCGCCGTGGGCAGCGTTAATATTACGCTACCGGCAGATACAGACATACGCGTAGAGGCAGAGCAGCCTACCATGGGTAAGTTGCAGAATAACTTACAAGGCAACCCGTATTCGGCTTATGTGCTAAGGGCAGAAAGTAGCTTGGGGTCTATAAAAATTAACGCAATATAAAAAAGGAGCGTACAGCTCCTTTTTTAATTTACTAATGCTCCATACCACACCGCTGTTTTTCATACCAGGAGTTAATTTCTTCGTCAGTATCCGTTTTTAATACATAAAAAATTTCACGAGCAAATTCTAACGCGGCTGTTTCATTTGCTGTAATGAAGCCGCCATCATTAATAACCTGCGACACCGTGAAATATTCCTCTCCTTTATAGCCTTCTTCATTTTCAAGCATTTCTTGGAAATATTCTAGCTCGTCACCGGTATGCTTTACACTGTTAAGAAAACCATGTTTAGCTAAAAATATAGTTGCGCCGCAAATTGCAGCAATTGGAATGCTGCGGTTATGAGCATCTCTAACAAAAGCTGCAATTTCGTCATAGCGATTTTCGCCCCATGAAAAACTGCCGGTTAGGATTAACATTGCCAGATTATCAAAGTTTTGATAGTCCGCTATAGCATAATCTATTTCGGCGCGCATGCCGCCTATAGATACCTTTGGCTGCTTATCGACAGCAATTGTTTTAACGACATATTGTTCAGTCATACTAATTCCTGCGATTGCATGACCGGCTTCCCAATCCGCCCAATGGTCGGTTAAAAATAATAATACTTCCTTCATCTGCGTTTCATCTCCTTATTAATTTAAGATACTGCGCAAATTATAGTAAAGATAATGTAACAACAGCATGATACATTATAAATATTTTTTCAAAATTTCCTGTGCTTCGTCTTTAATAATATTTCGTATGTGCTCCGGCGCTAACACCTCGACATACTTTCCATAAGACAGAATGTAACCATAAACCCAATTACGCTCGGCAATGGTTTCTGTCACAATAAAGCTTCCATCAGGTTGTTTTTCTATTTCACAATCGTTGTAATCGTCATACACGCGGAATGTCATTTCGGGTGCTATGTGAAGTTTAAGAGTAATCTCAGTGTCCCTGTTTTCTGAGGCGTTTTCTGATACAGTAACCAACGCTCGTTCGTTAAAGTGTTCATCTGTGACAATAGGGTTTCTGATGCGGTGTAGTTTGAACAGTCTTATATCTTGCTTGGCCAGACAAAACCCCTTTAGGTACCACGCTTTTGATTTGAACCAAAGCTGTATAGGTTCAATGCGTCGAAAACCTTTATCCCCTTCTCTATTGTAATAATCGAACTCGACAATTCTCCGTTCCAATATTGCGGCTTTTATATCATCAAAAAAGCCGTCATCTTGCCCCCATTCAGAGAAATCAACCCCCAACCAATTTGGCATAGGTTTATTAAATATGACAGATAACTTTTTTAATATCATTTCTGTATCATCCGACTTAATAGTTGATAAACTATGCAGGGCAGATAAAATTTTGTTTTGCTCATGTTCATTTAATAAGGATTTATTCAGTACGAAATTAGGCAAAAGGCTAATACCTCCACCCTTGCCCTTTTCTGCATATATGGGAATCCCAGCCGCGCTTAGCACATTCATATCACGGCAGATTGTCTGCCTCGACACTCCAAAATGCGCTGCCAATTCTCTTGCAGTTACTCTTTTTTTGTCCAATAATATATAGATTATTTCAAACAATCTGCTTATCTGCATCCTCATCACCATTCATATAAAGAAGGCTGGCTTGCTAAGTTAGCGAGCCAGCCTGGTTTTACATTATACTACGCCCACCACATATCTGCGGGCACTTCTTCTAATATCATAGGCTTTAGGAACTTTATCGCCTGTTCCAAGCCTTCTTTAACAGACATAAGCCCATCCTCATGCTCGATACTTAATGCGCCGTCGTAGCCGGTTGCCCTTAGCGTCGAGATTATATCTCTCCATTCACTTTCGCCATGGCCAAACCCTACGGTGCGGAACACCCAGCTGCGGTCTACAATGTTTCCGTAACCGGATGTGTCTAACACGCCATTTACGGCAGTGTTATACATATCTACGCGCACATCCTTTGCGTGTACATGATAAATGGCACCCTTTAACGCTTTAATAGCCTCAGTTGGCACCATGCCCTGCCAATACAAATGGCTTGGGTCGAAGTTTGCGCCAATTATGTCACCAACTTCGCTACGCAAACGCAATAAAGTGCTTGTGTTGTACACGCAAAAGCCCGGATGCATTTCCAGGGCAATTTTTTTTATGCCATAACCCTCTGCGATTTTTACAGCTTCTTTCCAGTAAGGAATAAGCACTTCTTCCCACTGGTATTTTAATATGTCGCCGTATTCCGGCGGCCATGCGCATGTTACCCAGTTAGGATTTACTGCATTTGGGCCATCTCCTGGGCAGCCGCTAAAGGTAATTACGGTATCCACACCAAGTTCACTTGCATATTTGCAAGCAGTTACAAAGTCGTCGTGGAAGCGGTTTGCTGCTTCTTTATTTGGGTGAACAGGGTTGCCATGTGCGCTGATAGCACTTATGGTTAAATTATATTTTGCCAAAAGTTCTTTCATTTGCGCAGCGGGTACCATATGTGTATTGCCTGGGTAACCCCCTGCCCCAATTTCTACTGCTTTTACACCAAGGCCGGACAAATACTTAAACGCCTCTTCTGTCGATTGACCATACAGCGGCACGGTTAATACGCCTAGTTTCATAATCGGACCTCCCTTAGAATGTAACCAGCTGGCCTGTTTTTGCGGATTCGTATATCGCTTCTAAAATTTCTGTTACTACGCAAGCCTGCTCTGGTTTTACGATAACCGCTGCTCCTTTTTCAATTGCATCGAAAAACGCAAGTTGCTCCAATTCAGACGCTTCAACATCGCCGCCAGTAAAGAAGTCCACACCATCGGGGCCCAGGTTTGGTTTTGTTTCGTATAACTGGCCATAGCGGTCGCCGTTTATTCTTAGTCCGTTTTTCATGTCTGCGCCGCCCTTAGTGCCGCATAGCGTTGTTTTAGCTTCGCCGCCATCCAACATGTTAAGTGCCCAGCTTGCTTCTAATATAATTGTTGCGCCATCTTCCATTGTTATAAAACCAACAGCAGAATCCTCTACGGTAAATTCAGCTGGGTCCCATACGCCAAAAGCGTTACCACAGTCGCCGTTTCCGTTTAATTTTTTGTAAACATTGCCCATTACGCTTTTGGGTTTGTAGTTATCCATAAACCACAAAGTAAGGTCCAGCGCATGTGTGCCTATGTCTATCAACGGGCCGCCGCCTTGTTCGTCTTCGTTAAGGAAAACGCCCCATGTTGGCACTGCGCGCCGGCGGGATGCATGAGCCTTTGCAAAGTATACTTCACCTAAGTCGCCATTTTCGGTGGCTTTTTTTAAGTACATCGTATCTGGGCGGAAACGATTTTGGTAACCAATCGTTAAAATTTTGCCAGTACGTTTTGCGGCGTCTACCATGGCTCTTGCTTCTTTAGCAGTTTTAGCCATTGGTTTTTCGCACATTACGTGCTTGCCGGACTCCAGCGCATCAATTGTTATAAAAGAATGCGATTTGTTTGGGGTGCAAACATAAACAGCGTCTAGTGTGTTGTCTTTTAGCAATTCTTTGTAATCTGTATAGGCTTTTGCACCGGATGCGCCAAAGTCTTTAGCTGCTTTTGTAGCACGCTCTTCTACTATGTCGCAAAAAGCTACCATTTCTGCCCTATCTGTTTTCTTTATTTTGGGCATATGTTTGTTGTTGGCTATTCCGCCACAGCCGATGATACCGACTCTTAGTTTCTGTGCCATTGGGTGTTCCTCCTGGTTTTCCCGGCGGCCATGATTTTCTGCCGCCAGGGGGATTTTTTCTTAAATTATAGTCCAATCTTAGAATATAGCCAAGTGGTAAAGCAAATTTAATTAACTCGGTAAAACTATTTTCGGCCTTTTGGATGAAAGCATTCCACACTACTATCCAAGCGAGTTTGAGACGATTTTGCGCATAACATAAATCATGCGACAACATATTGAAT
>Ga0123355_10001360_pt1 | contig 34024 bp, 49 predicted proteins | sample TergutEmb28metaG_3_FD_89872 | JGI IMG/M metagenome (GOLD analysis project Ga0123355, IMG submission 89872) | Embiratermes neotenicus P1 segment gut microbial communities from Petit-Saut dam, French Guiana - Emb289 P1 | ecosystem: Host-associated > Arthropoda: Insects > Digestive system > Gut ...
ATGCTTTGGTCACCGTTGGGCTTTCCCCTCGGGCTAAGTCGGTTGTTTTACATCGCATTATAGGAGCGATGGCTTCCTTTGGAAGCACATATAAAGCGCAAGAACGTGCGCACGAAAGGATGTGTCAAAATGGTAAATTTAAGTGAATGGTCAAATGATCAACTACTAAACGCTCTTTGGATGATCAGAGAATGTAATGCCACTCCACCTGGAGGCTTGCCAATGGAGTGGTACGCAGAAGAACTTTACAAAAGAGACTCAGAAACGAAATTGTATCACGAAGATTTAACAGTAGCAGATATATTAAAGAGATGAGAAGAAAATATGTAAATGTGCTAACACCTCAAGCACTACATGCTTAGATAACAATGTGGAGTTAGAATTCGAAGTGAAACTATCACCATTGGATGAAGTGCCTGCGATTATCGAACTTTTGAAAAAAAAGTATGCAGGCAAGCATCCTCTTAAAATAAAAATTATTTTTCAGGACAAGCAGTTAAAAGGGAACGAAAATTACGATATCTATCCTTGATTCTCTTTTTCGAAAGATTTCAAGTAAACAGCAAAAAGAGGTAACAAACTTCAAGCACTTGGCAGAGTGTAAAAAAAGAAAGGACGTGGTACATGTGGAAAATGTTAGAACGACGCTTGAAATGATAAATAATTCATTGTTAGCGTTGCGGCACGAGGTCAATGATCTCAAAGTAGAGCACACAAAGCTCATTGAAAGCTCCAAAGTTGAGCGCAGCGACATCCTGTATACAGCCGATGAATTGAAAAAGGTAAAATTCAGCAATGGCATTGGTGACAGAAAATTACAAAAAATGATCGAAGAAGGGATGCCGCAGACAATACTTTATGAAGGTGCGCATCCAAAGTACAGCGACAAAGCTGTAGATGCATGGATCGCAAGTAGACAGATAAGGAGTGATTAAATGTTTGGAATTTTACTAGCAATTATAGCAACGATTGTATTCATCATGTACTGTTGTTTGCGAGTCTCCAGTCACAAGAACGACAACTTAGAACTAACCAACACAGCTGAGCTACAAGAACGTAGTGAGCGACTCAAGAACAATGAAGGGGGTGATTAGATGTTTATTCGTACTTTGGATAATCCGACTGAGATTATCGCAGCTGTAGCGGTATTAATTATCATTGGACTTACGCTTGCTCCAATTATAATTTTAGACCGAATTCGGAGCAAGAAAAAATCCCCGCTGGCAGGCAGGGAGAAAAAGAAAAACAAAACAAATAATTTATAACACTATTATATCACATTTGAGCAGAAGTATCAAGAAGGGAGTGTTTATCAAATGAACATCACGAATAAAGTGAATGACTTTATCCTAAATTGGGAATCTGGAATGTCGACAAATTTAATCATTACAAATTTAGAACCAAGTACAACGATTAAAGAGATAAATGACCTAAAGAGCGATTTTATCTTATATATCAATCATGAGGAATTAGAAAATTATACACTAGATATCACATTCAACATCTCCAAGTTAGAAGATTATTTTCGTCAAAAAATGAAGATGTGGAGCAAAGAAAAACAAATTGAACAAGAGGAATATTGGAGATCAATATCATGATTATCTGGGCGTTATTCGACAGTGGCAACGGCTGTTATAAACAGGCTGTGGAAAAGTACTTTCCAGATGTTGAAATCTACAGCATAGGTATAGACATCGAAAACAAGAATGATCACTTTATCCATTTAGACTTAGCTGATTATTCGGAAATTTTCACAGGAGAAAGTGAGTTTTTCAAAAAACTAGATGAACTACCACGACCAGATACGATCTTAGCATCACCTCCATGCGAAAGTTGGAGTCAGGCAACTTCGTTAAAAAATGGCACGAATTACTGGCAAACAACCCAAGAAATAAATACTTTATTTGGTGAGTATGAAGTACCAACAACCTTTACGCTTCAGACAAAAAAGAATTTCGATGATGCATTAGAAAAGCGAAGCGGGGCATTCAAAGCATGTTGGCATAAAACGATCTATAATCAAGTAAATGGTATATTGTGTGCCTTCAATACTCTTAGAATTATTGAACGATATAAGCCTCGAATTTGGATTATTGAAAACCCTCAGACATCAAAAATCTGGGATTATTACAAGCAAATCCATAATTTTGTCGGAATTAGAAATGTTGCGCATTACAATTATTATGACAAAGAAGGACTTAAAAAACCAACAATTTTTTATAGCAACATCTTTCTTGGTTTGAAAACTAGACAAAAAAAAGCTAAAGTTGTGATGAATAAAAAAAGTGATGTTCACGACAGAGAAGTTATCTACGGTTACAACAATCGTAGCAATATACCACTATTGTTGATAAAAGACATATTAGAAACTTGCATCAAAGATTTAGAAAAACAGAAAGAAGTGATCTGATGGATAGAGATTTTAAAGGTGTATGGATACCAAGAGAGATATATTTAGACATGAGTTTAAAACCGATCGAGAAGTTGCTACTTGTAGAAATCGATAGCTTGAGTAAAACAAAAGAAGGTTGCTTTGTTTCGAATTCGAAATTAGGTAAATTTCTAGGGAGAAGCAAAGGTTGGGCTGCTAACACTATAAGTGATTTAACTAAGCGTGGGTACTTAGAAGTAAGCCTTATTTACAAGGAAAATTCAAGTGAGGTTGAAAGGCGTTATGTCAAGTTAAAAACAGGGATGCCTATTCACGAAAACAGGAATACCCCTATTCACGAAAACAGGAATACCCCTATTCACGAAAACAGGAAGGATAATGATACCAATTCTTTTAATGAAAATATATGTGCATTTGAACAAGAAGAAATTCTTAAAAATGAATTTGAAAAGTTATGGGAAATATATCCAAACAAAAAAGGGAAATCAGAAGCATCAAAGAAGTTCATTAAACACAGAGAAAAAACTTCTTATGAAATCATCGAACAAGGATTAATCGCATACAACAAATACATTAAAGCGAACCAAACAACCCAACAATTCATTAAACATGGTAGCACTTGGTTCAACCAAAAAAGTTGGTTAGATGATTATACAATATCAACAAATGAAACCCAAAATCAAAACACCAATAGTGCCGCGGCGACCGAATGGGAAAGAGTGTGTGAGTCCGTCCGAAAGTTTGGCGATGAATATTGGCAAGATGCAATGGAATTCTTAGGAGCTAAAACTTGGAATGTGATTATTGCAATTGGCGGATGGGCAACCATAACGACGATGACGGATTACAACAGGAACGAACTGAAACGTAAATTTGAGAATAAGTACAGGGAGTGATAATTTGAATCTACACGAATCACCTCATAACACGGGAGCAGAACAAACGTTGCTCGGTATCACAATGATGGATGCAAAAAAAAAAGCTGAAATCATGGCTCAGTTGAGTACAGAAGACTTCTATCACGAACAGCACAAGACAATATTTAGAGCGATCCACACATTGCACTACGACAATAAAGTTGTAGATGCACTGTTAGTAACAACGACTTTAAAAAATTATAACAGGCTAGATGAAGTTGGCGGTCCGCCTTACATCTTGGCATTAATCGAATCAGTGACAACAATCCAACATACAAGTCACTACATTAAGTTATTGCAAGAGATGACTAATAAGCGCAAACTATTAGCGGTTATCGAACAATCAAAAGCTAATATCAACAATCCAGATATGACTCTTGATGACTTGCTCAACGAAAACAAATCATTGCTTGACAAAATAAGATCAACCAACGATCAAAATTTCAAAAGCATAGGTAACTTACTTGATTCATCCATCAAGCAAATTGAAAGTAACAGTCATCAGAAATCAGGCATCACTGGATTGAGAACGGGTTTTGATAAGCTGGATTTTACAACAAGCGGACTCCAAAAAAGCGACTTAATCATTTTAGCAGCACGCCCAGCTATGGGCAAGACAGCATTTTCACTAAACATTGCCAAGAATGTCGCAAAACTAAATAACGTTAATGTAGCCATATTCAGTCTTGAAATGAGTGGTGAGCAGCTCACGAATAGAATGATAAGTAGCACATCAGGAATCCAATCACATAAAATCCGCTCGGGAATTCTTGGTGCTGAGGAATGGAAGGAGTTAAAAATAGCAAAGGATAACCTTTGCGAATTAGGGATTTATGTTGACGATAGCCCAGGCATAGACATTGCGAAACTGCGCTTAAAATGTATTAGTTTGCATGAAGAAAACAAACTTGGGCTAATCGTGGTTGATTATCTGCAATTAATTCGTGGACGTGGTTTTGGTGCGAATCGAATTAATGAGGTTTCAGAAGTTTCACGCACATTAAAAGAAATTGCACGTGAATTGAAAATTCCAGTTATTGCATTATCGCAATTATCACGCGCTGTAGAGACAAGAGAAAACAAACGCCCGATCATGTCTGATTTGCGTGAATCTGGGAGTATCGAACAAGATGCAGACATTGTAGTGATGATGTACCGTGAAGACTATTATCGCAAACCGATGGAAAACAAAGATGGTCTTGTTGAAATCATCTTCAGGAAACACAGAAATGGTTCGAATGATAGTTTTAAATTAATGTTTGACACCGAGTATTCACTATTTAGAAATATTTATCACGAGAGATAACTTAAAATTGGAGGAAGTAGCATGAGTAAATTAACAAACAAAGAAAGCGGAAAAACTGTAGAAGTGGTTGCAGTAGACAACAACCTAATAACTTTTGCAGATATCCAAGCGGCAAATAAACTGATATCAACAACCGACATCAAAGGCAAAGAATATGCGGAGGTTAATCAACGCATAAAAGCATTCAGAAGTATACACCCTACTGGGCAGATATTAACCGAGATAGTGAGTTTAGCAGATGGTGTATGCATCATCAAGGCGACCATATGTGACGAGTTCGGAAAAACCATCGGAACTGGTCTTGCATATGAAAAAGAAGGTAGTTCGTTTATCAACAAAACAAGCTACATCGAAAACTGCGAAACGAGCGCAGTTGGTAGAGCGTTAGGAATGTGCGGTCTTGGTATTGATACCTCAGTAGCAAGCGCAGAAGAAGTTCAGAATGCCATAAAAAACCAAAATAAAAGTGCGGTTCAAGGCATGGCGAAAAATCAAAATAAGAAACAAGCGAAAAGTACAGAGTGGCGTGATAAAGTTGTGCAAGGGTTGAAAAAGCATAATGTTGATTTTGCAGAATTTGCAAAAGAAACAGGATTGAACACTTCAAGTACGGAAGAACAATTTAAATCAGTTTACATGGAAACAGTAGCTAATTGGGAGGTTGGATCATAATGCAAAATGTTACAGAAAATAGAAATGATTATATCGGTGGAAGTGATATTCCGATCATCATGGGTCTATCAAGCTTTAAGACCCGTTGGCAGTTGCTAAAAGAAAAAGCTGGTATTGAGGTTGATGAGTTTGAAGGGAATAAGTATACCGAGTACGGCAATGTGATGGAAAGTAAAATTCGTGATTACATTAACAAAGAGCATGGCTTTGATTTCAAAGAAGACAAGCTGACTGAAGAAACGATGAGATATCACGTTGACGGACACCATAACGAAGGTGAATCTGGTAGAGGGATTATACTGGAAATTAAGACGACGAGTCGAAAGTTCAATCCTGCTTTGGAAAATAGTCTTGACGGATTTCAAGATTACTTAGTGCAACTACTCACCTACATGTATGGTTTCGGAGTTGCATCGGGAATGTTGGCAATCTATGATCGCCCAAATGATTTTGATGAGGAGTTCGACCCTGAACGATTGAATTGGGTCATCATCGATTTAGATGATCACGAGAGCTTGTTAAAGAGAATTGATTTCGCAGTTTTTGATTTTAAAGCGGACTTGAAAAAATTAAAAGCTAATCCATTTTTAACAGAAAATGATCTCCAACCGAATGAAATTCAAGTGATTGCTCAAAACGTCATGAGTTTAGAAAACGAGATATCGAAACTCAAGGAATTAGAAGCAGAGTATAAAAGATTCAAAGGTGACCTTTATCTTGCGATGACTGCGCACGATGTAAAATCTTGGGAACTCCCGAACGGCGCGAAAATAACACGTGTAGCACAGGGAGAGGATAAAGAAGTTACAGAGGTTGATTACGAATACATTGCATCTAAGCTAGACGTTTCTCCTGAACTGTTAGCAGAAGCTACTGAAACTAAGATCAAAAAAGGTCGTGCTGGCTATGTTAAGATCACATTGCCAAAAGTAGCAAGCTAGGGGGTGCATTATGGAAGAATGGAAAAGCATTGAAGGCTTTAGTGGTCGCTACCAAGTAAGTAATCAAGGTCGATTCTTATCATTTGGAAGAAATCTAAACACTCCAACACTTCTAAAAATTGATGTCATGAGTAACGGCTACGCAAAAGTCTATTTATACAAGAACAAGAAAAGAATAATGCATTATGCGCACAGATTAGTAGCGCAGCATTTTTTACCAAATGTAGACAATAAGCCAGAAGTAAACCATAAGGACGGTAATAGATTAAATAATGCAGTTGGAAACCTTGAATGGTCTACGGCAAAAGAAAACACACAGCACGCACTCACACATGGTCTACGTCATCCGAAAGTGGTTGAAATGAGAAAGAGAATTAAAGAGCTTGAGCGTGAAGTTGAAACTTTGAAAACGGCAGGTGGTTAGATGGATTTACTACAAGAATTACATCAACTAAGTAATGATTTAATCGTAAGTATCAAAGCACTACGTAAAACTGGCAGAGAAAAATCAGAAGCAGAGCGTGAGTATTATGTCGCCAAAGCGCAAGAAAGTCTGCGTTTAAAAGAGGCAGGTCAACCTGTGACGATGATTCAATTAATCATTAAAGGTCAACCTGTTGTAGCAGAAAAAATGTTTAAATTTCATGTCGCGGACACGATTCATCAAGCGAATTTGGAGCATGTGCAAGGAACGAAATTAAGAATGAGGCTGCTAGAAGCGCAAATACAAAGAGAGTATGGTGTTAATATGCCGTCGTAGGAGGGATTAACATGACAAAAGAATTAAAAAGAGATGAGAATGGGAAACTCCAACTATCGCATTATCTTGATTTAGAGATAATGTTTGGCGACTTTTTCAAAGAATGCAAAACAGAAGACGAGGCAGATTGGTTGTATAGAGAAATGCTAACAGCGCTAGACCTGTTGCATGAGGAAAGGTTGGATGAACTAGAGGAGATGAAGGAGGTTGGGTAGATGACAGCAAATGAAATGTTTGGAGAGTTGGGGTACGCAAGAACTGCACTTGCTTCAGATTTAATTAGATATGAAAACGATGACGATATTTGGGTTGAATTTTGCTCACTTGATAAAACTGTATCTGCTTTCGCTCAAAGCAATGGTTTTAAACACTTGCCATTAAGCATGATGATATTGAATGCTATCAAGAAGCAATGTCAAGAACTAGGGTGGTTAGATGGCTGATTTCTCAATACTAACAGACAACCTAGAACAATGTATGATATGTGGCACTTATGGAGCGGAACGTCATCACGTTTTCGGTGCATCAGAGCGAAGCAAATCGACCGAGTATGGACTAATCGCCCCTCTCTGCACATACCATCACAGAATGCCTCCATATGGCGTGCACCATAATAGACAAAACAATGATAAGCTGAAAGCCAAGGCTCAGATCGCTTTTAAAAAAAAGTATCCTGAGCTTGACTTCTTGCGGATTTTCGGGAGAAATTATGCCCATCTGTTAGAAGGTGAAGAGTAATGAGAGCTCTAATTGATCTTACAGGGGAAAGGTTCGAACGGTTGTGCGTCATTAGAAGGGTTGGCAATAAAAAAGATAAAGTAATGTGGTTGTGCAAGTGCGACTGTGGCAATGAAACGAACGCTACAGGGACGCATTTAAAAAGAGGGAGTATAAAATCATGCGGATGCTTGAGAAGAGAGTTACAAACGAAGCACGGTGAACACAAAAGTAGATTGTACGGTGTTTGGCGCGATATGAAAAGTCGTTGCTATGATGCGAATTTGAAATCATACAAAAACTATGGTGGTCGAGGTATAACTGTCTGTGATGATTGGCACGACTTTGCGAACTTTAGAGAATGGGCTTATGATAATGGTTATCATCCAGAAGCGCCGAAGTGGAAATGTACACTAGACCGAATAAATAACAACGGAAATTATGAACCATCGAATTGTAGATGGGTCGACATGAAAATCCAAAATCACAACAAAAGAAAGCCAGAAAAAGGGAGTGGCAGAACGATAGACTATGGATCACTTGTTAAAGACTTTGATTTGGGCACTATGCTAACAAAGGATATAGCGAAAAAGTATGGTATAGCGATTGACACTGTGTATAAATACAGATCAAGGCACAAAAGGGGAGAGTTGTTATAATGGGTGATTTCTCACCTATTAGAGAAAGAGGATGATGACATATGAAAAAATTTGATGAATTGCTTGAAAAGCTATTAAATGATGATAGCTTAACACGTTGTTTAGCAAGCGTTGGTTGGTGGATCTGTGATATTGAATCAGAGACATACAACGAGATTGTAGTTGTCGAACATGGTAGCGACGGCTACACCGATGAAGTTATGAGAATCCACAATTCTGGAAACACAACACTTGCAGATTCATGGGATTACGTTGAGAGGTCAGAATGCATTGCCTTGACAACGTTATATCAAAAAGTGAACGATATCGGACTGGAGGAGCAAGGATGAAACAACTTAGAGAAGACTTTATAGAAAGACTGCAAGAAATTGCAAACAGCACAACCTTCGAAGTTGGAGATGCTGAGGATGTTTTTGAAGTGGCAGAGATTTACGAAAGAAAACATGATGCGTTGCTTGGTTTGTTGAGGGACAGGCGGTGTACTGATAACAAGGAAATGAGATTCGGTAATTGGGTTGAGTTTGACCAAGAGTACCGCAGTGATTCGACATATACAGTCGACGTTTACTATTCGTCTACAAAAGAAGTGTTTAATAAATTCGAAGAGAGAGAAGTAGAACCGGACGAACCAATTATTGTTAAAGTTATACACGAGTTTAAAAACAAGAAAAAAGGTATATATGTTGGCACACTTAAGATTCACACGGAATTGTATTATGATTATCGATATAATGAATATAATGGAGATTATTTTACACCCGTTAAGTGCGGGTTTGTAGAAGTTGCCGAAATTAGATGCGAAGGGATTAAAAAGACCTATTATGTGCCAATGGATAACGTGAGGTGGTTAGAATGAGTTACATAGCACATATACCAGTAAAACTACCTGGGCTTAATGAATACACAACAGCAAACAGAATGAATCGTCATGTCGGCGCAAAAATGAAAAGGGATACTGAAAAACAGATAATTCCACACTTGTATCAGTTACCAAAGATAAAAAAACCAGTTAAGCTAAAATTCATCTGGTGCGAAGAAAACAAAAGGCGAGACTTGGACAATGTAGCCTTTGCTAAAAAATTTATTCTTGATGCGTTGGTAACAACAAATACATTGATTAATGATAACGAAAAGTATGTGAAAGGATTCTCTGATGAATTTTGGTATGATAAAAAATTCGTTGGTGTAATTCTGATAATCGAGGAGGTAGCATGATGAACGAAATAGCAACAGGTCAAGAAAGATTATTTGAAGTGCCAGAAGATGGTAAAAAGCATGACTTCTTGAAAAGAATGTCAATAGCTAACGAGAGTTTTCAGAAAGGGAAACTAAAGATGGAAGTATTCTCAGGATTTCCTTTCTCAATCAAGATGGAAATTGATCTTGGAGCATTTGAAAGGTTTATGAATTGGGTTGATGAGACGCTTGATGAGCATTTAAAAAGCGAAAACTTTACAATTGTTAAATTTGAAATTACGGGGGGGGTGTAACTAATGATCAATAGAGTAATCCTTGTTGGGCGATTAGTAGCTGACGTTGAATTAAGATATACCCAAAATAACATCGCTAACACAAAGTTTAGATTAGCTGTTAATCGCAGCTACAAAAAAGAAGGGCAACCAGATGCAGATTTTATTAACTGTGTTGCATGGCGTGCACAAGCAGAAAATATGGCTAGATTTTTGAAAAAAGGTTCATTAATTGGTGTTGAAGGACGCATCGAAACAGGATCGTTTCAAGGTCAAGACGGACAAATGCGTTATACGACTGATGTCATTGTAGATAGTGTCCAATTCTTAGAGCCGCGCACTGCAGAACCAACTGGCGACAAAATATATGACGGAAACTCAGACAATTTCAAAGGTGGTTGGTCTCCAGGTGGTGGAGGGCATCCAAATCCTTACGAGACCCAAGATGCCAATGGTATGTTTGGTTTCAACTCTACTCTCGACATCAGTGATACGGACTTGCCGTTTTAGGAGTGATGAAGATGAAGCGTAGGCGATTAAACCAAGAAGAGCGCAGGCAAATCCACTATTATAAACCTACAAGTTGTGAGTTGTGCAAATACATGAAAAAAGAAATAAAAATGAAAACTGCGCATGATAAAGACCCCGATTTCTACACTTGTTCCTTGTCAAAATCGAGCCAATACGGAGGCACAAAGGCTCTGTTCATAGGGTGCCCAATCGGGAAATCTCGTGCGTACTAAGAGCGTGAAAGTTATTAATTACCCTAGAACAGCAAAGTCGAGAATAAGTAAAAATGTTAGCATTGAACTCATAGAAGAGTCGCTTGTAGAAACTATCGCAAGAGGCGAAAAGATGAACTTGCAAACAGATTTTGCGAAAGGGAAGCTTGGAGCGTTTAAAGAGGTCTTGAATGTGATTAGAAATTTGTAGAAAAGGAGGGACTTTAAGTGAGTGTCATGATAAATTTAGACGATCTACATTGTCAACCAGACCCGTCTGTGAGAAGTAGCGAACTTTACAGGTGCTATATGTGCAAGCGCACTTTTGACACGATAAAATCACTCAAAAAAGAAGTGTGTACATGGAAAAAGGAATTTAAAGATAATTTCGACAAAATAACAAAAGGCATGACTGATGAAGAAATTATTGCTTGGATGGATGAAGACGAGGAGGACGATGATATATGACTAAAAACGAAATCTATGCAAAAGCGTTGGATAAATGGGGAGTTAAACTACAACACATCAAAGCAATAGAAGAACTTAGTGAGTTAATTCAAGAAATCGCAAAGATTGTAATAATACTAGACACTGATGAATTTATAACTCAAAACACTTTGGCTGCTTTCTTCGAAGAATTTGCAGATGTCGAAATCATGCTTGAGCAGATAAGGTTATTCAAACTAAACGGCAAAACATTAGATCACTGGATAGACAAAGCAAAAGAAGAAAAACTAGCAAGATTAGCTAAAAAGGTTGGTGATCTAGATGATTAGAGCTAGTTTTACTTGCAGCATATGCCAGTGCCATCTAACTGTCCTCACAGCTATAATAGTTCCGAATTGTGAAACACAAGGAAATTGGCTAATGTGCAAAGGCTGTAGTAAAAAGCAGAAATTATCAAGATTAGCTAAAAAAGTTGGTGATGAAGAAGATGAAGAGGTCGGATGAAGGTGTGCACCCTTGTGAAATTTGCACTCACGCAAGACATGACAATTGGCATGAGTGCGAAAAATGTCCAATATATTACGAAACAGTGGAGTGTCAAGAATGCTATATGTTGACCGAAGATTGTACGTGTTCAAAGGAGTGATAAAAGAAAATGAAAAGCTATGTTAAAGCTAAGCAAGAACTTGATATCATCGAGTGCAGAATCAGATACTTAAAAAGCTTGTCTGGCAGGATTGATTTTAAAAGACTTAAAATCTACAGCGAAGACGGGATCATTGACGAGATTCATGATTTAGAATCTGAGATAATCGAGCTTACGAATCACCTCAAAGAACTCAAAAGAGTAATGGATGAGTATAAGAGCAATCCAAAAGATTTAGAGAGCATTATATTCGAAAAATACTTTATGAAAGGTTGGAAGCCTAAGGGTATTGCTAAATTTGCCCATTGCAGCAAAGCAACAGTTTATAGACTTATTAAAAAAATTGAGGATGAAAATTAAAGTCGAGAAAAAATGAGAAAAAAACCATGTATAGTAGACAGTATAGATTTGAAATCTAGCTGTCTTTTTTTGTTACTCATGTTGTTAAGAGGATTTGGTATTAAAGACAACAAGGCACATGGATGAACAACATGAGTAACAAGAAAGGAGAGGGTTATATGTCAAGAATTATAAACAGGATAAATCAAGCGTTAGGACGTGGTGCGGATGAGCGGCAAATAAATCAAATTAGGCAAATCGTTATTCATCACAGTGGAAATCCAACAAATGGGAATCACCTAAACACAGCGCTTTTTGAAAACGGATGGAGAACTGACTCACGCATGGGTGCGCCTAATGCACGGGGAGGCTATCATGAGGTAGTGCTATTTAATGGTAATGTTGAAACCAACATACAAGACAGACGCAGGACTTGGGGTGCAGGGGACGGGTCCAGGCACGATCTTTGGCATATATGCGTAACAGGGCAGCATCTAGGTAACGTCAGCAACATCACACAAGCGCAATTAAATATTCTAACGCAAAGAATTGCGGCAGCTATGCGCAGATTCGGTTGGACAGCAGCTAACGTTGATAGGATTGTAAGGCATCGTGATATACCAGGACAAAATACTTCTTGTAATAACATCAACATCACAAATGTGCGCAATGCAGTGAGGACGATCTTAAATCAACCAACCAACAATAATACGAATAACAATAATGCAGCAAACACCCACACAGTCCGTAGCGGTGAAACTCTATCTGGTATAGCTAGAGAGCATCGTACAACAGTGGCAGAGCTACAACGATTGAATAACATCACCAATGCCAATTTGATCAGAGTTGGTCAGGTGTTAAGACTATCTGTAGCTGGCAATGCAATTCGAGTTGGATCACGAGTCCGTGTTAATCAAAATGCCAGAACTTGGGCAACTGGCCAAAATATCCCGTCATGGGTAAGAGGTCGAACTTATACAGTCCAACAGGTGAGGAATAACAACAACGAGTTGTTACTAGCAGATGTAGTATCATGGATTCGCCACAGTGATGTGACATTGTTATAGGAGGCTAAAGAATGGATTTCGCTATATGGATGATACTTATGGGATTTGCGGGCGTCATATCCCTTTATTGTATAAGCAAAAACAAAAAAGAAGATGCCGTGCCGCCAACACCAGATTATAAAATTGAAACACCACCAAAACACCCAAATTGTAGATGTCAATTGACTTACATTTGGATCGAAGAAAGAGAGGAAGAAACAATGAACGAACAAATTGAAAATAACTACAAATACCATGCACCGCAACCAGAACAAATTGAAAAGTACGAAAAAATAAGAGAAAAAGCTAAAGAGCTGGCATACTTAATCGATGGTGCTTGTCCAAAGAGTAGAGAGAAATCTTTAGCACATACAAATCTAGAGCAAGCGGTTATGTGGGCTAATGCGAGCGTAGCAAGAAACTGCCCAACAGAGTCAGTACAAAAGACTTGTACTTGTGGAGTTTGTAAGTGTGAGAAAGGGTGATCGAAATGTCAGAGGAAAAGGCAAGAAGTCCAGACAATGATGTGAAGTTATCGAAAAAACATCAACTATTTGCAGAAGAATATTTAGTTGATCTGAATGCGACACAAGCAGCAATCCGATCAGGGTATAGTGCAAAAACAGCAAGACAGCAAGGAGCAAGGTTGTTGTCAAATGCTAACATTCAAAAATACATAAATGATAGGCTCGAACAAATAAAAACAGAGCGAGTTGCTGACCAACAAGAAGTTTTAGAATTCTTCTCTAAAGTCATGCGTGGCGAAACAAAGGAGAAGACTTTGAAATACACAAGCATCGGCACTCAAGAGCTTGTTGATGTCGATGTCTCTATGGCACAACGACAAAAGGCTGCTGAGAATTTAGGGCGATACTACACTCTTTTCACCGACAAGGTAGAAGTGTCAACAACAATCAGTGCGAAGATTGATGAGATTAATGCTTACATGAATGGTAGGTAAGTAACTATGAATGATGAGGCTAAAAGATATCTTGATCTAATCCGCGACGAGCCGTACAAAATCGGACACTGGTTAGGATTCGAAGGTTTAAGCGTTATGCATAACGATTGGATCAAATCTATGTTGTTTGGCAAGGAAGACGAAACGCTACTCGCTCATCGAGGAAGTTATAAAACCACTTGCATATCAATCGCTATCACACTGTTGATGATCTTGTTTCCGAATCTTAGTATCATCTTTATGAGAAAAACAGATGATGACGTTAAAGAAATCATTCGACAAATACAAAGTGCATTAAATAGTGAAGTGATTAAACATATCGTGTTTAAAATATATAATATTGAACTTGAGTTAGTAGAAGATTCGGCTTTTAAAACAACAACAAATTTAAAAGTTAAAAGCACAGGACATTCTCAACTACTAGCGCTTGGAATTGGAAGTTCACTAACAGGGAAGCACGCAGACATTATTATCACTGATGATATGGTCACGCTCAAAGATAGAGTGTCAAAAGCAGATAGGGACAAAGCTAAACTTGTTTACATGGAGTTACAAAATGTCAGAAATGAAGGATCAAGGATATTCAATATTGGGACGCCATGGCATAAAGAAGATGCGATATCCTTGATGACGAACATTAGATATTATGATTGTTACAATACTGGGATGATGACCAAAGAACAAATCAAAGCCAAGAGGGATTCGATGGACCCGTCTTTATTTGCAGCTAACTACGAGCTGAAGCATATTGCGTCTGGCGAGGCGCTGTTTGACAATCCAAAATACACAGATAATGAAATGCTAATCCATAACGGAATTTCTCACGTGGACGCTGCATATGGCGGTAATGACAGTACAGCATATACGATCATCAAGCGTAGCGGGAATGAATTCGTTGGGCTCGGCAAGCAATGGAATAAACATGTAAATGACTGTATTAATGAAATAGTAGCTTTGCAGCAGCAGTATAGAGTTGGTAGCATATCATGTGAAACGAATTCAGATAAAGGTTATTTAGCTGAAAGGTTAGAAAGTCATGGTTTGTATGTCGATGACTATCACGAAAGCATGAATAAATTTATAAAAATATCAACGTATTTACGCAAAAACTGGAGAAACATCATATGGCTCGAAGGTACTGATCCAGAGTACATGAGTGAAATCTTAGACTATACTGAGAATGCAGAACACGATGATGCACCAGATAGCGCGGCAAGTCTATTAAGAAAATTAGAATCTGTAGCGGGATTCGACTTCGATTGGTATTAACGAGGAGGTGGATTGATGCAGTGTAGTGATAATTATGAAGCATTAAGTACAGAAGAGATATTAGCATTGTTTCACAGCAAAGACTATTGTCTTGACTTGAACAAGGTTAAGTTGCAATTCTTTCTGCAATTCAATAAAGAGCGTGAGCTTGTAGACTATCTAATTGATAATTTGCCAGGAGCAGAATTTGTTATAGGGAAAATTATCAATTACATAATTTCAAATAAATTAATTGTGGTTGATGGAAACGAAGCAACGCAAGAGAAACTAGATAAGTTTCTTCTTGCAGAAAATGAATCAGGCAACAACAACAAGCGTGTATTTATTGGCGCAATTAGAGAATCTTTGCTGCACCGCGAAGCGGGACTGAGACTACTCAGTGAAGAACAAGGTTTACTGCTATACAAGCGTGAGGATTTTATTGCATTATACGAGAATCCAAGAAAGAGAATCAGAAAATTGATAGGATATTTGGTTTCAGATCTTGAAGGTGTCGGAGTAACAGAAACTGAATTTAACGGGTTGGATTTCACAGTTGAAAATGATGATGGGAGCATCACAGACCCAATTAGAAATATAACTTTGATTCCATCAGATAACTTTTCAGTATTAAATCTGTTCACAAGTGATACGAATATTGCGCTAAAACAAAAGTTAACAATCCAACTGCTTCTGTCGATCTTAATTAGGGCGAACTTCGATGTAACATACGACGGACCGGGGCGCTTCGTGATCAAAATGGACCCGCAAGAAGTTATGAATCACTACGGAGACCCAACGGAAACTGATGTGATGAAAAATAGACAGCAAGCGTTCGACCGTGCCCGAGCAGAGGCTAAAAAGGTTGCGCTTGAAATGAAAAACAGCGGTAGTGATAATTTGATATTGCTGAATAAGGTACTTTCAGAATTTATACACCTTCCGAGAGTCCATAAGGTTACGGAGTTCAAGGAAATCATGTCGAAGGACGATGAAATAGTGCCAAAACTATTCTCAATGCCGCCGAACATGTTTGATGGTGGAAGTTTTTCCGGCAATATATCACGAGAACATGAGATTAATAATTTCATGTCTACGCAAGTCGTTGCGATACGAGAAAATATCATACGACCAGTATCAAATATGTTAGCAAAAGGATTGGGTATATCATCTGAGATCGCATTTGATATCTACAAACCGTTAGCGACCGCTGGAGATGATGAGCGTAAGTTAACCAATATGGCACGCAGCATTCACTGGCTAGTGCAAGCTGGAGAAACAGAAAAGGCGAAAGAAATTGCCGAAAGGATGTAATACGATGAGTAAAAGAGAATTAATAAAAAAAGTAGATGCAATCAAACCATCACTAACCACTAGTAGTGGCGAAAAGCTATATTCGATAGATGATTACCTAACACTAGCCAATGCTGAAAAAGAACTTGGTGAAAGCTTTGTAACGAGCAAGGGTGCTAGAGAATTAGCTCCTTGCAAAACTCAGTGGAAGAGTAGTGCTAGGATCGCAAGGGCAATCAATGAAGAAGTGTTTTTTGCAAACACTGCTAAGATCAAAACAGAGGAAATCGAAGGCAAAGAAATAAAAGTTGTAAATGTTGTTTTTGATTTCAATCTTGTAAATCAACAAAACAGAGGAATCTTTGATGGACGTAAAATTAATAGTTATGTATTTAGCATCAAGGGAAAGAAAGTTAGTTTTGTTGGTATTGAAGAAGTCAAAGGGGAAGATTTTAACCATGATTTTGATACAAAACTAGGAAAGAAAACGGTCTTGGCTATGCGAACGTTACTGAGTGATACAAAACAAGACAAGCGCAAGACTGTAGATTTTGTGTGATGGCTAGGTCAGAAGCGGATTTATTGCATGCATTAACATTGTTCCTTAATGGCGATGACGATGCAGTGTGGATCATAACGCAACATTTTGTTGCTGCATTACTAGCGGCGAGAAATCAAGTAATAACCGAAAACAACCTTGAAGACCCAAGCGCTATGAATGAGAGTGATCTGTTAGAAATGTCAAGACATATTGCGGTGATAATGTTTGGATTCAGGGAAAGGATGCAAGAAATAGAAGATGAGGGTGAGTTGGCAGATAACATTGCTTGGCAATGGGAGCGAATATTCATTGACCAAACAGTAAGAGCGATTGAAGCGGGAAAACTGTTTGGCTATATGTTCGTCGAGAGAGTTTCGGGGCAAGTATGGGAAAAAACTTGGATGTCAAGGTTAGCACATAATACCTGTGCAGTTTGCGAAGAATTGCATGGTATGACAATACCTGTGCAACAAGATTTCTTGTCACTGGGTCAAATACTGATACTACCAAACGACAGACATTACGCACAAACGTATGGCAACTTATCAGCGCCAAGCGTACATCCACACTGTCAGTGCTGGCTCATGTATACAAGGAGGAATTAACAATGAAAACAATGTTGCAAAAAACAATTGAGGAGCGAAATAAAAGGCCTCGCAAAGAGGTTAAAGCCGTCAAATCACAAGATGATAAGATTTCAGAACTTGAAGCTAAGCTGTCGGAGAAAGAACTGCAGATTTCAGAACTTGGAACGGCACTTGAAGATGAAAAAATAAAGTCACATGATTTAGAACAAAAGCTTGCGAACTTACCATCGACTGAAACTTGCGAAGAACCAAAAAAGAAGGGCAACAAAAAGCAAACGAACAAAGAGGTTTCAGATGAAAGTTAAAAACTTAACTGATTATGCATATCGCGTACCAGTGATCCGCGAAGTCAATGGCAGAATAAGGCGAGAAAGTATGTTGATACATGCTAATGAGGAAAAAGGTGTATCGGAAGATGTAATTGAATATTTCAAAGAATTCAAAACAAAAATCAAGAAAACAACAGCACTTGTTAAGGAATTTGATGCAGTTGGAATTAAGCATAAAACGATAAAGTGCAAGGGATGCCGAGGGAATAGAGCGGATAAGCTGCAATTCAATCCATTCTTTATTTTAGAAGGAGGATAACATGGAAAAGAGAAAAATGATGTCAATAAAAAGTGCTGACATTGATGAGGAAACGGGTAAGTTTAATGGCTACTTATCTACCTACGAAAATACAGACAGAGAAGGCGATATTATTTCAAGGGGTGCATTTGATGAGGGTGTAGCTAAAAAATCAACAGTACCACTATTGTTCAATCACAGAACGAGCGAAGTACTTGGGAAATTGAATCTAGTTACAGATGCTAGAGGTTTATACGCAGACAGCGTCTTGAATATGGCGGATGAAAAAGTCAAAAACATCTACAACTTGCTAAAAATGGGAGCTTTAGATTCGATGAGTGTTGGCATGTTCATCAAAGAATATGACCCTATAGACCCAGAAGAACCTTGGAGAGGTTGGAATATCAAGAAAGCAGAAGCATTTGAAGGGTCAATTGTAGCAGTACCAGCTAATGAACGTGCCACTATTGATTTTGTCAAAAATTTAGAAACGAACAGGAGTGAAGACAGAGTGGAAAACAAAGAAAAAGAAGTGGTAAAGGAAGGGATCTTTGCAAAAGCGTTCAAAAACTTTAAGAAAGAAGAGCCAACTGAAGATGAGGTTAAGGACAAACTCTTAGAAACAACTATTGCCGAGGTTGATGAGTTGACGAAAGAGCTCGCTGCAAGCAAACTTGCAAACGAAGCACTTGAAGCAAGACTGAAAGCTCTCGAAGATAAAGAAAAAGAGCTTGAATCAAAGGAGAAAGAAGTTGAATCGAAAGAAAAAGAGCTTGGGCAAAAAGAGGAAGATGTTGAGAAGAAGCTCGAATCGAATGAAGCCGAAAAAGAGGCACTATTAAAGAGATTTGGAGCTCTCGGAGTGGATGCTTTGGAAAAAGCATTGGAAGATCAGAAAAAAGAAAAGCAAGAATTCAAACTATTTGATGCATTTGCGGACGATGATGAGGAGGAAAACGGAGATGCCTAATTTAACATTAACAAAAGAAATGAAAGCATTAAATTACCAAGCAAATTTACAACCAACAGTTTTACCTACAAACGCATTAAGAGAAATTGCGGTTGACATGAAAGAATTGAAAAATGTGCCAATCGGAGCAGCTACAATCTACAGCGATGCAACAGCGGCTAATGCGCCGCATAATCAAGACCCATTCATTGCATGGCTTTGGAATACAAACGCATCGAGACGTGTTCGTGCGAATATCAGATCACGCTTAGAGCAAATAAGACGTGCAGACGATGGGTCTGTATGGTTGAAACTACCAAAAAATTACTTCACAAAAGAGTTACCTGATTTAGACGGTGATTGTTGTTGGACACCAGTCAAATGGGCGGTTGTTGGAGATGAAGTAGAGTTGAAATTCTTGTGTCTAAAAGACTGTGAGAGCTATATGGATCGAATCATTGATGAAGTGCAGACGGTTGGATCACCGGACTTGCAAACGATGGTGCAAAGAACACGTATGAATGCTCGTCAAGTGAAAGTTGCAAATGCAATTGAATCAATGGCATTGTATACGAACATTAATATTGTTAATGGTGTTCCTGATTTTTCGGGTGGTATCTTGATGGAATTTAACGGACTGCAAGCAGAGCTTGAAAAACCGAATACCCTTGACATAGCCGAATCAGATATATTTAGCTTATTCACATCGTTCAGACCGCGCCTACAAGTGCTTCTATCACTGTATGGTGTTGGACAAAAAGTATTTTGGATGAATCCAGTTACTTTAATGGAAATTAAAACAACGATAGAACATCAAGTAGCGGGACTTATTATCAGTGGGCTAAACGTAACTAGTCCGATGTACCCAGGCTTTAGTATTAACTCAAACGGAGATGTGTTCTTCGACAACGTTCCACTTCGTTCAAGCCCATCATTTGCAGCGTTCAATGGCGACAACTTAGGAGATATTGTTTTCGCAGATGGTGACAGCATTGGTGTTTACTTGACTTCACCAATCAGGTTGGAAAACACACCAAACAACATCCATATTAGAAATGAGTTTACAATCACTGGCGAGAATAGAGCATTAGGTTGTGCGACCGATTGTGATATGTATTCGAATGTGGGGGCAGTGTTTAACTTTAACACAAACCACTTAGCAAAACTCAGCGGAATAAATATCCAGCCATGCTTTGTGACACGTGAATCAATTGCAGGGATGGAAGGGATGATTGAAACTAATACATTAATTTCACCAGACGGGACACAAGCCGCAATTGGGTCATCAGATGAAACATCATGATTATCAGTAATATCAGAGGTCAAATAGAAGGATATTGCGATTGTCTACCTGATGTAGAAGATGATGTTATCGAAAGAAGTATAGAACAGATGATCATGATAATTAGCAAATGGACATGCTGGACAACGGACATTTGCGAAACATTTTTGCATAGCAAGCGCACTGAATATATAGATATAGATTCAATAGACCCTTGCGCTTGCGAATGCGATAACAACATAGTGCGACATATCCCTTATTTCGAACTTGGTATTGATCAATATAGCTTTAATGTAACGTTGATCAAGAGAAGCGGGATTGAAGAAACGGTAACGCCTGTTCAAAGCAGTGATTTTGCTTATAGCAGCCATTTCAAAGATTTAAAAGTTGATTTAAGTGATTATGTAGAATGTTTTTGCAAGTGTCCTCCAGAAAGTACTCTTGCAATTCAATATTATGCTGGATTTGATTGCTTGCCAGACTGCTTGTTGCCGTTTGTTTGTGATATGTTGCATGTTCTGTTTGAAAAAAACAACTGCGATTGTTCGCATTGCCAAACGTGTAAGCCGTCTGGAACAGATCCTAAAATTGAACCGTACGGTAGCAACGCAAAGACAATTGAAAACTATATGAGTAAGCTGATCAAGAAGTCTTATCCAATGTTATTATCGCAAATTAGTCTCTGTCATAACATACCAAAATTTATCGGCGAGGTGATATGATGAAATACAAATTTAACGGTATCAAATCAAGCAAACGCAGTGGATGCTCTTCTTGTAGAAGAGGTCGCAATACTGGCGTTGCGATGAATACAACAAGCATTGTACTGTCAGATGGGCGAGTGCTACATCTAAAAAAGGGTGATACATTCAGTGTCAACAAGATGGATGTTGAAATGATTGAAAAAATGAACAAACACAGCACAGGCGAGGTATATAGTCGTGTCACTTAGCAAGAGTATGGAGCAAGCGTTAGCTAGGGCGAGCAAAAATACGCTTGATGAAGTGGCACAAGAGGTGCAGCAAGAAATGAGAAATGAAGTGCCAGCAAGAACCAGAGCATTAAGACGAAGTATCGTTATCGAGCATACAAGGCGCAATGTTGCCAAGGTCGGAGTTGATGCCGAAAGACTTAGAAATGACCCTGACAATGTTGCTAGGTTTGATTATTCTAAACCGTACGCATTCGGACATGATGGATATACCATTAGACCAGTAAATGCTAAAGTGTTGCGATGGTTCGACGAAGCGGGAAATCCAGTTTTTAGAGCATATGCAAATATACCGCCATCACCGGGGCATAACTTCCCCGCAATTGTGGCAAAAAGATTTAGAACTAGGAGGCGTTAAACAATGAGTGAAAAAGTAGAGAAAAAAGTTGATACAAAAATAGAGAAAAAAACTCAAACAAAGCCTAAAATGACAAAAAAAGAAAGGCGATTATTTGTAATGAGGAAACTAGGACTATTGAATACCAAAAGTGGAGCGAAGTATACACGTGCTGCGCTAAGGATTCGAGAAGCGAATAGGGAGGTAATGAATGATGTCGTGTAAAAGAAATGCAATACTTGCAAACAAAATTTCTTATGTGCCATTGGATGAACAAGCAGAAGAAATAACTCTAGCTGTGACAAAAGAACTTGAGGATTGCGTATTAATAAACACAAAAAATTATATCGCATTTGATGGAACAACAGTTCCACCAGTTTATTCAAGATTTGGCGTTCCAGACGATATGTTACAATGCTTGCCAAGCAATTGCAGAAATACAGGAACATTAACAGTGATTGGAGGTGTCGGTTCAGAAGTTGGCGTGACGTTTCGTGAAAGATTTGACGCTTCGGAGTATGTAGTGGGTGTAGTTGCCGTTTACTTTACTTTCCCAGCAGCGGGTACTTATACAGTCGGAATTCAAGTAGCTGATATCACACAAGATGTAAATTTGTCATTTGTAAATTTTGATGAATTCACAAAACAAATAACAGTAGATTCAGCTAAGACGATTCCAATAACATTTAGACTTGAAGATCCAACAAACGTCGAAGGTACGGGTTGGGATGAAACGACAGGTGGAATTAATTTAAGGGTGTTTAATACACCAACAGAAGCCACAAATATCGGTCGTTTAGACATCTCAAGCATTTCGCTGTTAACAAGTATCGAAGCGTTAGAGCTTGAAGATGTTATTGTGGTCGGGTGCGTCGAAGACAATACAGGTGATGTGACGTTCGATATCACTGATAGCTCGTGTTTTGGTGCTAGATATGACTCTAGTACGTTAACAATTGAACGTACATTTACAGGTGGTAAAGTTACTGGAAATTATCACAAATCAAATCCGTTGGAAAATGAAGGTCATCTAGAAACGGCTCCACGGATGGAAAATCGCAAATTGACTGTAAAACCAACAACTGTGGATGGGATTGAGTTTGGATTTGTTCAAGTCCCAGATATTAATTTAAATGAGTGTTCATTTGTTTTTGTGCAATTAGCTGATAACTGCAATGTTGTTGATTCTATTCTTGATCGAAACAGAAACCCACAAGCAACAGCAATAGAAGAAAATAAATTTATCGTTCTAGACCCACAAATGAGTGGGGTGACGGAAATTGGGAAAATCATAGTTAATGAAAATCTTGTAGGACAAGAGTTGATAGTGAGGTTTCCACGAGAGGTTAAAGCTCGTCATTACGTTGCTAACTTAAGCGCTATGCATGAAAGGCATGTCACTTTGACATACGAAAAACAACTTGCGACACCGGATGGAAAAGGAACTGGCATTTTTGAAATATTCGTATTTAGAAATGTGTTTGTGACAAGCTTCCCACAAACGATCACAGGCGAAGGAAAAACGTTCCCGTTCACTGTTAGAATTGAGCGAGATGAAAACGGGAACTTTTACGATAGATTTGTAACACAATAGGAGGAAATATAAATGGCAAATGTACACTCATTACCACAGAAGAAAAAGATAACTGAAGATGTTGAGCGAGTTTTAACATCTTCTGACCTTCTCCAAGTTGTCAAAGCCAATGAAGAAGCGTACAAAGATGAAACACCTTTTCTTGTCCAAACACAAGATGAGTTAGCTGTAGTTGGAGATGCAAATAAGACAGAGGTTAAAACGAACACATATGAGGTTCACTTTAGATTGCCAAGATCTCATTACGAAGTAGTTGAAGACGATGAAATTGTTGGAAATTATTTTAAGCGAAAAGTGACTTTTGAGAATGCGTATATTACGGCACAACAAGATTTGCGTTTAGTTGATCTGTTTATACAATTTAACGCATTAACGAAGAAGATTAACCAAGATGATAACGGAAAGCTTTCGGCAGGAGAGTATACAGATGAAGAGTTGAGTCAACTTTTAGCTAGGGATGTTAATGGTAATAAGCTATTGCTCGTTATGTATAATATTGTTGCTACATTTTTAAAGATTGATGATGAGTTAGGTGAAAATATGTATCCGGCATCTGTTTTCAGAAACACACTTGAGTTGGTTCAAAATCATCCAGAACTTTCAAATGAAGCCGAAACTTTTTTTGGTGGTCTATCACGCAAGACCTAAAAAATAAGCGTGCCAAAAGAACGTTTTTTGCTGATCTGAATGTATATCAGTACATGAGTTATTACGTTGCAAAAAAATTAAATATAGAACCGAATGCGATACTTTACAAATGGACACCAGCAATGTTAATTGTCGCATTTGGTCAATATGCAAATGAAGAAAGCCATAGAAATTTTATGGAATGGCAAAATTTAAGTGATGAGCAACGCAGTAAACATAAGCAGCCTCAAAAATATATTGTTTTATTTAGGCAGGCTAGTGACTTCGTGGAGGTGGAATAATGGCGATAGAGCGTGTAGCAATACAAATTACAGCAGATGATAAGCAAGCAAGGAAAGCCCTAGTTTCGCTTGGAAAAATCAAAGATGAAATAATTCAAAGCAAGAACATCATCGGTATTGATTCCACACGAATTACCGAAGTCATTAGAGAAATAGGGTCGCTGCGTGATTCGCTTGATGGTCTGAATAGTGCTAATGTTGAAATTGGTAGCAATATTAATGAGAAATCACAAGAACTAGCATCGTTCGTTAGTCAAGTTGATGATTTGGATATGACAACGATCCGCCTTGAAGCAGAGGTCGAAGATGTCGGCAGAGAGATCGCTCAACTTAACAAGCAAATAGAGGACATGAGTTGGAACTCAATCAGAATGGATGCGGAAATTGAAGATGGAGCAAGAGAAATTGCTAAACTTAGTAAGCAAGTTGAAGATTTGACCGCAGCAAGCCATATGATCAACATTGACGCAGATACAGTTGATGCATCAAAAAACATCGCTAATCTATCGCAACAAATAACTAACATCAACAATGAGGTAGGGGGCGGCATCAAAGATTGGGCGGGCTTTTCTCTCGTACAACGTGGTGTAAATGAAGGCTTTAACATGATAACAGGCTCTATTGGGCGTGCTGCTAACCGTTTTGACACAGTTAATAATTTTGCAGAGGTTATGGGACATCTAGGTGTAGAAGCTAGAGTGGCTCATGGGGCGATGGACAACTTATTAGAAGGCTTGGTAGGTTTGCCAACTGCACTAGATGATATGATCCCACATGTGACAACCTTATTCGGGACACTTAGGGATTTAGACTATTCTGTAGATACTGTTCATGCGTTCAATAATGCAATGTTGGCATCCCAAATGCCTCTGCAACAACATGCAGGCACATGGCGGAATTTTAACCAAGCTGTTCAGACTGGAAATTGGAATATGCAAACGTGGTATATGACATTTGGTAGAATGCCAGTTGCACTTCAGATGTTGGAAAGTCATTTTGGGAAAACCGGAGACGAGATCAGAAATGCATTAAACAATGGAATGATATCAACATATGAGTTTTTAGATGCGCTTCAAGATTTGAACAATTATGGAACTGGACATTTTTCTAGCTTCGAAGAAATCGCTAGAAGTTCAACTGCTGGTATAATGACTGGATTCTCGAATATGAGATTGAGTGCATATCGTGGGACAACTGCAATAATTGGAGCTATAGACGAGGTTATATCGCGAAGTAATTTCGATGGGATTTATGACGTCCTCGGAATGTTTGGGAATGTGATGCAAACAGGTCTAGAAGGAGTGGCCACAATGATCTCTGAAAACGGAGATGGGGTTGTGGATTTCTTCAATCGAATGTATTACTCCATTAGGAATTTCGATTTTGAAGCTTTCTTTACTGGCTTTGCGAGTGGATTTGGAGTTGCAATTGATGCTTTAAGAACTGTACAAGTTGTTGGTGCACCAGCTCTTAGTTTTATAGGTGATATGGTTACGATACTTGGCGGCGGAGATTTTGCACGTGGAGTAGGGTTGCTTATTGGATTAGCTGGCGGATTTAAATTATTAAAATTTTCCCTCGGTCCGCTCATTGGAATATTTAAAGCCTTAGGCGCTATCAAACTCGGAGGCATATTTGGGGCTATCTTTGGCGGGAAGACTTTAGTCGGAGGTGCAGCACTAGGTGGGTTAGCTGCGAAAATGAAGCCACTGATAGCAATCGCAGGATCAATAGCGGCTGTAGCGGGAGCATTCACCGCAATCGGACTGATGATGCAAGAAATCCAAAGTTTAGATTTAAATGTTGGAAGGCTAAATCACAATATATTTGCAATTGGGGCAGGCATGACGCAAATCAGTCTATGGGGAATGTTAAACAAATTCGGAGCGAAATTATCATTGTTGGGCAACCTAGTAGGTTTGTTAAATACTGGAGCATTTACACTTATAGGGCTAATGTTACGTGAGATTCAAAATCTCGGACTTGATCGAAGTGTTCTAACAGAACAGATCAATTCTATCGGTGGTGCTATGTTCGCTGTATCGCTTTGGGGATCTCTTAACTCTTTCGCAGGAGTATTAGGATTGCTTGGCAACCTTGTAGGCACATTCAATACATTTTTGTTCAGAGAGATTGGCGACATGTTACTTGATATTCAAAGCATAGGACTTGATAGAGCACAGCTGATGGAACAGGTAAATTCGATTGGCTACGCTTTAACTGCAATATCAGCTTGGGGAACATTATCTGGTTTAGTTGGTGCGATTGGTGGATTATTAGCGGGGCTAACAACACGAAATATTGATTTGTTTCGTGAGGCAATGGAGTTCTTCATTGTGTTGGCGCAGGTGGATTACAATACGCTCGAAACAGCTGGTCAAAACGTGCATGTCATAGGCGAATTACTAAACGTGATTACTGAAAGTTTGAGCATGGATATTGTTGAATTGTTTGGTCATGTTATGGGTACGATTGGAACGGTTTTTAGCAATATACAATTGAATCAGTTGCTTGCAATCAGCGAAGTTTTAACAGAACTATCAAGGTTTGATGCAAGTATTATGGATGATGCAGAGTATAATGTCACCAAACTGCAACAATTCTTATCCTCTTTTAATACGACCGGAGAAGATGCATGGGAAACATTAGGGATTGCTTTTGAAAAGGCAATAAATGTTATCGGTTCAATTGCAGAAAGCCTTCACGCAAATGCGACAGCTTCAGCTTTGCGAGCTTATGTCGATATCGCAGTAGCATTGGGAGAGATTGCACAGTTAGACATGAGTTCGACATACAACACAGCAAAAGAGCAAATCGGTAAAATACGTGATGTGATGGAATGCATCAGAAGTGGAGAAGATTTTTGGACAACACTTGTGGATGTGTTTACATCATTTCTTGAAGTAGGTGTGGCTCGTAACACTCTTAGGCTAGTTGATGAATTTATTGAAATGGAAAGAAAATTATATGAGTTCGTCAATAGCGCATATGGCTTTGATCGTGACAGTGTTGTAGGAATTATCAGCGATATTAATCATGTGCTTGAGTATCTTAGAGGAGAAAACGACTTCTGGGGTACGTTAGGTGAGGTTTTTACATCTTGGTTTGAGGTTGGAATAGCAAGAAATACGAACAATATAATAGATGAATTTTACGAAATAAAGCAAAAATTATTTGAATTTAGCCAGTCGGGTTATAACTTCGAATCTCAAGATGTCATACCTATCATTGACGCGGTCAAGGAAGTTCTCGGGCATCTTGAAAGTGATCAAGGTTTCTTCGCTGCACTTGGTTCGATGTTTACATCTTGGTTTGAATCGAACACAGCATCTAACACCTCTGAAATGGTTGATGAGTTTAAAACAATCATACTAAGCTTTCAGGAAATTGACGCACTTGGTTACAGGTCATCCACCAATACAACCATGGCAATAGATGCAGTTGAATTAGCAACAGAGAGATTAGAGGAGTTTGCCGATGCACGAGGTGGAATATCTGGTGCTATCGCAGTGATTAACCATATAATTGATGCAGTTAATGCGTTCCAAGGACTTATCACTTCTTTGACTGAATTAACACCAGATTTTAGGGCTACTGGATATAATTATGCAATTGAAATGATTGAAGGTTTTGATGATGCTCAAGTAAATTATAATATTACAAATTACATCAATGAAACGCTCGAATCACTCTATGGAGTGTCACATAGATTCACTGAAACAGGTGATCTTTATGGAACTGGTTTAGCAACAGCATTCAGGTTGGCGATAGCGGCAATGACTGGGTATATGAGTAGCGTAATAGATGGCTTAGGAAATAGTTTTATGACTATGAGGGCTAGAACTGTCGGAACAACACTCGGAAGTGCAATTGTTAATGGGTTTAACAGTGTTGTTGTTGGACTTGCGACTTCTATGTCTACGCAAATATCAAATATTCAAGCCAATCTTAATACTTTAAGAGTTCCGAGTTTAACAGGAACAGTATCGATGTCAAACGTTAGCTCGGTTCGCGGCTTTTCATCTGGTGGATATGTCGGATTCCCTAAACGGATTGGAACTGATACAGTGCCGGCAATGTTGACCGCAGGTGAATTTGTAATGAGGAAGAGAGCAGTAGATCAATACGGATCATCGTTCTTGGATATGTTGAACAGAGGAGATACGAGCAGCATATTTGAAAATCTACTACCTAGATTTACAACACAAGATTTCGCTTATCCTAGCGTATCAAGTATTGTCAATAATTATAATGATAATAGCAATAACAGCAATCACAATAGTAACAATGTTACATTTAATGCGACCACAAATAATCCTGACTACTTATTGTCTAGTGTTGAGAGGTGGTTGTGATGAGAAAAAGAGAAAATCTAAATAGACGCATCGTACAATATGGAAATTTAGTCATTGATGGATTCGAAATGTTAAACAATCAAACATCAAGAAAAAGCGTTAAAGAAACCACAGTCGACAGGCAATTTTCGCACGGATCACGACTAATGATGAGAGGAAGAAACCATCTATATAACGAACAAATACTCAATGTTAATTTGTCATTTGATACTAGAAAACTACGAAAAGAAGATATTAGGTTTTACAAACAACATGTGCTTATGGAGTTATCAAAACCAGCTAGAATATGGACTGTTGAAGGCAGACAGTTATTACACGCCATGGCATTTGTTCCTAATTGGAGCGAAACTTTTCAAGACGAACCTTATAGTTTTAGTGCAACATTGAGTATTACAATAATTGATGGCGTTTGGTCAATGGCAAGGCAGCGGGAAGTATTCTTAACCGAATACAATCCATGTGAATTTATGGACTGTTTGGACATCAGAGAAGAGCCAACGTGTGTAGAGTGTTGCATCTGTATCGAAAAGAACAAAGATCATTGTAACTGCTTATGCGAGTGCGACGTCTTTATAAGAGAAAATAGTTTGTGCGAACTCGGTAGAGATGTTTTACAAGATTTCTATGTCGATTGTAAAAATAGTTATAAAATTCATTTCAATTGTGAGCGTGGAAGAGTATTTAACCTAGACGAAGAATCGCATGCAACTCTTTGTAAAGAGGATGCTTGCGAAAGGATGATTTATGGCTTTTTCAGAACTGAAACAATTTTAGCTACAAATCAAGTCACAATCGTTGCAGATGGTTTCATGATTGACCCCATCTTTCAGATTAATAATACTAAACTGCAGGTGTTAGGGGAGTTTGACGGAAGATTAACCATAAAGCCAAATTGGGATGTCCACTATCATCCGAGCGAATGTTGCGAAGGTGCAATTTTATTGGCTTTCGATCAAATTGTGTTTGATCGGAGGTTGGGCTTCGAACTATCACATGGAGTTCACAGTTTTAGAGGTGATATGGGGTCGTGTTGTGGCATGGTATGCGTCAATATCTTTATTGACGAAAAAACAATTTAAAGGATGTGATTTTATGAGTTTTTGTCCAGCTTGTGAATGGTTGCGAGAGAATGCGCCTAATTTCGTTTTAAACGGAATCACAGAAATCGAATGCAATTATTTAAAAAGTGACGATGGGCTTATTGGAGTTAATAATAATGCAACCGATCTACAAACAATGATCGATTGTTTAATCGGCAACCACGCTGAAGAATTACAAGCAGTCCAGTTATGCGATATAAAAGATTGGCTAGCCGAATTAATGGAAAATCTATGGCAGTTAAAAACTGCTTGGGCTTGTAACGAACGTGGTCAGTGGAATAATATTTGGGAAATTCGTAATGTGATCAACGATCAAAATAACAGAATCACGAATATAGAACGAACGCTAAACGAATTCCTAACACATCTATCGAATATCGGAGTCTGGGATATGAACGGAACACCATCGTCAGACACTACGATTGGAGGCTCTTGGCAAGGAAACAGACGTATCGCAGGAGGAAATATTAACTTGTTTGGTACAGCAAATGAAAATGATAGATTTATTAGAACCAACAACACTCCAGGCAACGCCAATGACATTCGAGGTGGCTTATAATGTCATGGGTTGGATGGTTCGATATAATGGGTTCAAGCACCAATCAAGGAGTGCCTAACTCCCTCGGCGGCATTGTTGGTGCAGGTGGCAGTGCTGCATTTATGAGTACAGTAAGTGTAAGAACACCGCACACCAACCAACAACGTCTAAATTTTGCGCAAGGAGCAAGATTTAGGTTTAGAAATGACGATTCAATATTTGATGTGCATTACCATTTTAACACGTTTGGACAGACAAATTTAACGCCCGGACAAGTTAATCAGGGACCGGGTCTGAATTACGCTTCTGGCCAGACCCGAATGTGGGATTTGACGCTGTTTCTATCAGAAAGTGAAGCTGATAATGTCGAAAGCGTACCGAACAATAGTTGGGTCGCAATCGGGACTCAAACATTGAGGACAATACCGGCTCTTGAGTTCCCAAACGTTGCTCTACTATTTCCAGCCGTTCCTATGACGTGGAATAACTGGCGATCGTGGAACTCGCCACACCCCCACGGATCATGGGTTGATGCTACTGCTTCGTTCACAATACCTGTACAATATCGTGATACATGGCGCTGGCTACGTGCGAATCTAACACTTAATACACTTGGGTTTCCTGCACCGCCGCTTACTCGTGATGTTGATCTGGTTGAACACAGAAATATATTCCAACAAGAATATCGACCAATGGCGACTAGAAGTGTGCAAAATGGTGCTATGCGTAGCCTTGACAATGACGGTGGTTTCTTAGATACGAGAAATGCATCTGGTGTGTGGACGCCTATGCCGCTGTTGCAACATGACCAAGAAGCACAACCTAACGTTGGGAGTTCGCAAACAAGGCATGGTACATGGGTTCAACAGGCACTGATAGGAGTGTTGGACTGATGGTGTATTATGAGATAATTAAAAATGACAATGTTGTGCATCGAAGCACAGACATTATATCGCTATCTAACTTCAATATCGAACTCAACTATGTACCTCGGATATCATTGACAATAAGTGCTTGTATAGAAATAAACGGTCATGAAGAGGTTATTGTCTATATAGATGATTATGCATTTCACGGGATTGTATGGTCATTTAGGACTGATGTAAGTGCAAATACAATTACTTTAAATTTGCGACATGTGCTGTCAGAATGGAAAAGGGAACAAATAGCAACTAATATGGCGTTCAAGAAGCAAACATTCGAAACAATATATAGATTGGGTCATCTGGAACATTCTAATGATTGGAATATGATTTTTGATGATGTTACTAGGAATTTCGAACCTTATCACGTCTATAGTCGTGAAGATAAGTTGTCTGGTCTTGATACAACGATAGAACTTACACCATCATCACACTACCGAGTGAGTTTTGATAAAGGTCGAGCGCTAGAGCTTGGAGTTTTCGGTGAAGATAGTGGCTATATATTATCAACTAACGAAACGACAGAAAGAAACTTAGAAATATTATCAATTAGTAATATTGATGTTAATTTAACAGATGTTGTAAATGTCGCCGTGGTTTACGGCGATAAAGAAGATACAGGAATGACTAATTTAAACTTACGTGATGCATTCATGCATGGGACAGTTGACCCGAATTTTCCGATTGTTGTGCTGCGATCTGGCATTAATAACGAACGTGAATACCAATACATCCAATTCCCCAAACTAGCACCAAATAATTATCTAGAATTTGGAGTTATTGATGCAGCAGGGATTGCACAAGAACGAGGAGCAATTATAGAAGGATCGTTTAGCTTTAACAATCTATCAGCGTTTGGCATCAACGGAGAAGAAATTACTGACGATGATAGAATTAGAGCATCACAGTCAGTCTATGAACGTACTAAACGTGAACTTGTAAGTCGAAGACGTAGCGATGTTCTGCGTGTTAGAGTAGCAGAAATTCCAAAGGGATTAAAAGTTGGTAGTTATATTCGACCAATAATTTCGGAAAAAGCGATAGAAAACAGACTATGTGATGAAAAAGTGTGTGAGATCATTTCAAGAAATGAAAAGATGTACATTACAGCTATTCGTTACGAAATTGTTAATGGTGTTATCTGCGGAACTTTAACGTTAGATAATAGTGTTAGAGTTTATCGTGAATCAAGTATAACGAATACGCCAGATACAGTAATAGCAAGAATATTACAAGCGCAAAACGAATTAACAAACAAGCGTCACAACGATTCGTATCAACGGAGAAGTGGTGTTATTGACAATTATGGAATTGAGTATGTGCGACAAGGATCATCAGTAAGTCCTGCGCAGTTTTTAATCTCGGTGTCGCCAGACTTAATTTATTATAAGCGATTCGAGTTTAAGGTGATCGTTTCAGCATTCATGTTGCCTATCAGTGATGGAAATGGAGGTATGAGTGTCACACCGACAGCTGTGTCTATTTCAAGTGTTAGTCTTGAAATATCAGATGAAACGATCGGAATACTGCCGGCAAATTTAGAGATTGACATAGATGAGGAAGCTGGTGAGAAAAGCATATCGCCAAATCCGCACGGCCATGAAGAACTACCACACAGACATAACATGAGTCCAAGCTCACACGATCATATATCAACTCCACACGTCCACGAGTTTGTTGCAGGCGTCACGAATATGCCGGTGGTAGCAGAAAATTTCATGATAGAAATAGATGGTATAGATATAACACCATTTTTGATGGCGCAACACCCAAATGGTTGGATTGATGGGACTGGCATATTTCCATCGAGTTCATCATCAATTAACTTTGACATCTTGGACGTTGTAGGGTTGTTGTCAGAATCTCAAAGAGAACAAATACTAAGTCAAGGTTACAAAACGATCAATATTTTTGGTGATGGGTTGTTCAATGGGACATACGTTAACTATTTAAAATATAATCATACCAATCGTTAGAGGTGAGAGTGTGACAAAATACGATACAAGAATAGCAAGAGTCGAAAAACACCTTGCGATACATAATCATGATTGGCAATCAGTTATCTCTCTTTTGAAGTTGAAAAGTAATAGAATCTTAGAGGTAGAGAGGCAGAAATATGTTGAAAAATTAAAAAAAGCGTACATCATTAAGAGGGAGTACGATAAAAAGAAAAGAGGTGGTATGAATGGCAGAAAATAAGCATTCAACTGATGCAATCGCTGAAGATGTCATCAGATCATTTACTCAACTATCAGCTAACGAGTTGCATTTAAAAACCTTAATTGAGAAAAGAGAAAGTGAGTTACAAAACGACCTTATAGACTTTGAAAAAGTAAATTACCAAGAGTTTATTGAGAATCTAGGACATTTAAGTGAGGAACTTGAAGACGTCACAGAGTTAAGGCGAGAAATGATGCTATTTGTTTATGAGTTATATGATTCGATTGGAGATAAAGAACGTTGGTGTAATGTCAAACATTATGCCGGAGCGTCAATCACTGCTTTTGAAGCGTGGCAAGCGATGCCCAAGAATGATAAATTATATGACTTTTGGCAAAGATCAAATAGGTTATTTATCGGCTCACTAAGCCGCTTCTTAGGTTTAGAAATGACGGAGTGTGCATCATGCTTCGCTGATATGATAAAAGGAGGATCAATATGAGTTCAAAAATTTGCGGAGTAAGATTTAGAAATCCAATCATTAAAGATTGTAATGATTTTTGGATCAGAGTTGATAGCATAACAGATATCACAAATCCAACACGTAACAATGGTTGGATATTACCAAATAACAGC
>Ga0123355_10001362_pt1 | contig 34005 bp, 28 predicted proteins | sample TergutEmb28metaG_3_FD_89872 | JGI IMG/M metagenome (GOLD analysis project Ga0123355, IMG submission 89872) | Embiratermes neotenicus P1 segment gut microbial communities from Petit-Saut dam, French Guiana - Emb289 P1 | ecosystem: Host-associated > Arthropoda: Insects > Digestive system > Gut ...
CCGCCGCAACCGTCCGGAATTGTCCTTCCCGAAGGGACGGCATATTGGGCAGTAAACGGCGTAAGATGGGCGATGGAGAACGGCATATCCGACGGGCAACGCCCCGCGGCGAATGTTACCCGTCAAGAAGTTATGCAAATGCTTTTCAATTTTTACAACTTTTCGGAGAGCAATTGCGATTGCTCGGCGGTTTGTGGCGGGTGATTATTCCATGTTGCTAACTCGTTACTATCCGCCGTAAAAACCAACTTATTGCAAAACCGAGGTTGCTTCTTGAAACGCTCCAATTTGCGGCGCATTCATGGAGCAAAACACACGTGAGTACCTGTTGAAAAATGGAGCAAAATCATGCTAAAATATGTACGAAACAAAAAACCATAACGGCTGTAAAGATGCAGACACACCCAAACAGCGAACACAGGGGATTCGAAACATCACCTGCGCACAAGGCAAAAGCCTTTCATTATGGTAGGCATAGTTTAACACGGCTCACCGGTTTGTTCAATTGGACTTTTGTGAACCTTTGCGGGCGTCTTGTCTCCGACGCTTGGCTTGCGGGCTCCGGCACATACCCACCCCGGTTGTGCGGAGTTTCGTTTCGCGACGCACCGGTTTTTGAGCTTTGTGTTGCTTTGTTTACTTGTTGAGGGCATGTCTCGGTTTGCATGTGTTGAACCTTACATATCAAGCTCGCAGGTGATGGCAGATTTTTTGCCGTCCCTACGGGCTTTTTTGTTTCCTCGGACGGCGGGCGCAGAATACTCGCGCTGCGTCCCGTCTCCGTGTATTTTTTCGGTTTGCGCTTCGGTGCGGCAAACCGCAACGGGAGTGATTTTTATAACAGTAAGAGCGATTATAGACGAGATATTACTGCGCTACGAAGTAGGCGACCGCGTAAAAGCATTGCGCAAAGCGAACAATATGTCGGTGAAAGACCTCGCAAAGCAAATGAGTATACGCACGGGTTCTTTGAGGATGATTGAATTCGGAGGCCGCGAAATTACAGCATACAACTACCTGCGACTGCATGAAATTTTCGGCGTGTCCCTGCACTACATCATTACCGGGAAAGAGCTTGAGGAGAAGCCTTAATTTAACCACGGAAATCAATTTTCAAGTTTTCGGGGGCGAAGCCCCGAAAATTGATTTCCGCGTTAATTTAACGCCGACCTCACCGCTCCCGGCGCGGCGGAAACTTTGGCAAAAAGCTCTTCAACTTTTTCGCCCAACCCGACTTCATACAAATTCACACCGAAAAGGCTTTCATTCGATAAAATCGGGCGAAGGTCTATTTTTTTGCCGAACGGCACACCGTACAGAACATTCAATTCCTCCGGCAAGCGCGGGTCGGGCGAAAGGTCGAGCTTCGCGCCGTCGTCGTTTATGCCCATGCGATACCGCAAAAAAAGCGCGAAAAACAGCGATACCGCAGGAAACTCGGCGACGAAATCCGGCTTATCGCCTTGGGCAGCGGCGGCGTTCACTCGCGTTTTCAGCGCGCTGAAGCGAATCGGAATTTTTTGCGAGGTATCGCAAGCAATTCGTGCGGGCGCGTCGGGGATGAAGGGGTTCGGAAAACGCGACGTTAAAACTTCGTTCAAAAATTCCGCAGGGTCAATAATGCCGGGATGCTCGACGGCGGGCAGAAGTTCGTTTGCGGCGCGACGAATCAGCGCGACAAGGTTTTCGTCCTTCATGCAGGCGGAAATTGTGGGGTAGCCCAAAAGCATTCCGCTGACCGCCAAAATTGTGTGCAACGGGTTCAAGCACGCGCAAACCTTCATTTGGTCGGCTTTGCGCACGGTTTCGCGGTCGGTCATGTAGACGCCGGACGGCGAGCGTGAGGCATCGGCAGTGTTTTCGGCTTCGGGGAAACGTGCGGCGTCGGTCGCTTGTCCTCGGTGACAAAAAGCAGGGCGACCGTTGGGGAAATCGTCTTCAATAACAAGATACGCCGCCGATTCGGCATTTACAAACGGCGCGACGAAAGTATGTTTGGTCGTTTCGATAATTTCCGTATCTTCAAAGCCGTCTGCCGCAAGAATTTTCGCAACTTCTTCCGACGGGCGCGGCGTGATTTTGTCAATCATCGTCCACGGGAACGCGAGCGTTTCCACATATTGAGTAAATTTGTCGGAAATATTCCACGCGCGGGCAACGGTCAACACCGACTTTTTAAGCTGCGTACCGTTTTCCGCAAAATTATCCATCGTGACAAGAGCAAGCGGCGGTGCGCCGGCTTCGAAGCGCGCCAAAAGTCCCGCCGCAAGCTGTTCAATCGTCGTTTTCGCGGCGGCGGGCGACGGACAAATTTCGCCGACAGCATAGCCTTTTTCGGTAATCGTGAGGCTCACCATTTGCAACGACGGCGCGGCAATAATTTTTTTCACCCGCGCAAGGTCGCAGGAAAACGCATCCGCGACGCTCGCGATTACACGCTTTTCGATGCTTCCGTCGGTGCGAAGCGTCACGCCGAGCGTCAAATTATCATACGGCGCGAACGACTTCGGGACGATTTCCTCATCGAAGCCTTCGTACACGATAATTCCCGTGTCGGCAAGCCCCGCATCAAGCAAATCCTGATGCGCTGCCGCAACAAATACGCGAAAAATATTTCCCGCGCCCATGTGCAACCACGTCGGCGCGGCGGCGGTTTTCGCCCGCATTGCGGGTACGTCGAATTTCGGCAGGGTGTAGCCCGGTTTCCAAGTTGTTTCAATCAATGTCAGTTTCATGCAAAAATCCTCCCGGCTTCTTTCAAATTTTCAATTATTTTAACTCCGAAGGGGCAACGTGATTCGCAATTGCCGCATTCGATGCACGTTCCGCCGGGAAGCGCGGCATAATGCGAACGCACCGACGGCGGAATGCTTGCCGTATCAAGGCGGGCGATGTCCAAATATTTATGAACGCCCGCGATGTCGATTTCCGCCGGACACGGCTGGCAATGACTGCAATACACGCAGTTTCCGGCGAAATCTGCGCGAAGGTCGCGTATCGTATCGCTGAAATCCTTCTCCTCGGCGGAAGCGGAAAGATATTCGGCAATTTGCCGCATTTCGGCGGCGGTTCGGCAGCCGGGCAACACGCTTGCAGCCGCCGGCCGCGAAAGCGCGTAATGCACGCATTGATTGAGCGTCAACGGCTTGGCGTAGGGCGTGTGGTCGGCGGAAAGCAACTTGCCCGCGCCCAACGCCTTCATAACGGTTATGCCGATATTTTCCCGCTCGCACAGGTCGTAAAGCGCGGCGCGTTCCGGGTCGATGCCGCGAAACAACGCGCCGGCAAATTGTTTGTCGATTTGCTCCAACGCCGGCATATGCGGCGGCAACATGTCAAACGCCGGATTTATGCTGAACATCAACATATCGACTTCGCCGGTTGCAATCACTCGCTTTGCCGTTGCCGGATTATGCGAGCTGAACCCGATATGCCGAATATCGCCCTGCCTTTTCAGCTTCCGCGCGTACTCGATAAATTCCGTTTCGAAAACATTTTTGAAATCGTCCTCGCTGTCGATGAAAAACAACATGCCGAAATCAATGTAGCCGAAAAGCCGCAACAGCGTTTCGAAATATTTTTTCACCGTCGGCATATCCCGACTTATATCGTACTGCTGATTCACGTCGCTCGCGCCGATATGCCCCTGAATCAGCAGATTTTTTCTGCGTCCGCCAATCGCTTTTGCAACATGCGTACGAACTTCCTCGCCCGGCATAAACACATCCAAGAGATTCACACCGATGTCGAGGGCGGCATCAATAGTTTCCGCAACCTGCTCATACGGCTTTCTGTCCAGATGTTCGCACCCGAGCCCGATTACGCCGACATTTTCGTTTGTTCTTCCGAGCTTACGAAATTCCATGATAACCTCCTTATTTTAATAAAGTCGCGGGACTCCGCCCCGCACCCCGGAAACTTTTGAAAAAGTTTCATCAAAACTTTAATTTAAAATCGCGCTTCGCGCGATTTTATGAATTTTTGTCGAACTTTTTTTAAAAAGTTCGCCGGGTGCGGGACGGAGTCCCGCGGTTTTAATCAAAAATAAAATCCATTAACTGCCGCAAAGCCGCGTTTTCGTTCATAACCATGGGCGGCGTGTGCGGGAAGAGAAAAATCATCCGTATGATGTACACGATAAAATACAGCACGACAATTCCGAGCAAAACGGCGTTTTCGCGCTTGCTCGGCGGCTTGTGCCGAAAAACGGTATGTCGCACGGCGGCGTATGCCAAAAATCCGAGCGAAACGAGAATCAGCGGCATGTATGAATGCGCCGCGAGAAATTGCCCGGAAAGCAGCAAAACAGCCGCACGGGTTGAACCGCAAGCGGGGCAGGGGAATCCGACCGTTGCCTGTAAAAAACAAATCGAGCCCGTCAGCAAATACACCCCTGCGATAAAAAGCAACGCAAAGGGAGCGACGAGCGCGATTATTAAAATTTTATTGCGCTTCAATTTCGTAACGTGTTCAGCCCTTGTTGTTAAGGTCGCGAAGTTCTTTATGCATGGAGAAGAACACAATCAGCCATTCGCAGGCTATGCGGAAAATAACCAAGTTGACTATGATGCCGATAATAACAAGAATCGGTCCGCCGAGAATCATAAGTATGCCCGCGCCTACCTGATCTGAGGTAATCATGCCGATTCCGCCGATAAACATGGTGAAAATGTAAAGAATTCCCCCCAAAATAATAAGCGCAGACCCGATTACGTAAAACCACTTCATAATAATCGGGGTGATTTTGATGTCGAAGTTAAGAAACTCCCTGAATTTGCTCGGTTTTTCGTCCATAAACAAGCTCCTCTCGCTGTTTTTTTGATATATCCGACTTCTTGCGTAACTGTAATTTTCGTTTCGGGGTTCGCGGCAAAACACCTCGCTCAATGTCGTTTTGCTTCGCAAAACAACCGGTCGCTCGGCAAGCCGCGCACCCCCTCGCCGAAAATTTTGAAGTTATGCAAGAAGTCTATTTAAACATGACAAAATTTTCATGTCAAATATTTTTGTCGCGACAACTTGCGAAAGCGCGTTGCGTTTTCGGATGCCGGTAAAATCAATTGGTAGCCGCACAGCTACCGATTGGTTTTGCAAATTTTTTGCTGTTGAACTTTACGGCGGAAATCTGTACAATTGCGACGATGTTCCGGTCGCTTTTCAGTGCGGTCGTCACAAGGAGATGCGAATCAAGAGTTCAAAACAACGCGCCGCCGCAAATGCCTTGTGGCGAGCGACCGGTCGTTTTTTTCGGATGCTTTTCCCGAAAAAACGACATCGAGCGAGCCGTTTACAAGGCATCGGCGGAGCGTTGTTTCCTACCCTTGATTCGCGTGAGGAGGAATTATGACTACATATTTTTTAGGCATAGACATTGGTTCAACAACAATAAAGCTCGTTGTTGCCGACGAAAATTTTCGCACGGTTTTCGGGCGGTATCGGCGGCATCATTCGGATATTAAAAATACACTTCTCGCCCTCGCCGCCGAAGCAAAAGAAGAACTCGGGAACTTTTCCTTTCGCGCAATGATAACCGGCTCGGGGGGGCTGTCGCTTGCCGATTGGGCGGGCGTACCGTTTGTGCAGGAAGTTATTGCGGTTTCGGATTCTATCGAACGTTTCGCGCCGCAAACAAATGTTGCAATCGAAATAGGCGGCGAAGATGCCAAAATCATCTACTTTTCAAACACAATCGAGCAGCGCATGAACGGCATTTGCGCCGGCGGAACAGGCTCGTTTATCGACCAAATGGCGACGCTTCTCAACACCGACGCCGAAGGTCTTAACGAACTCGCAAAATCGCACACGGTAATTTACCCGGTTGCGGCACGTTGCGGCGTTTTTGCAAAAAGCGACCTGCAACCCCTTATAAATGAAGGAACTGCTCGCTCCGACCTCGCCGCGTCAATTTTCCAGGCAATTGTGAGCCAAATTATCAGCGGGCTTGCGTGCGGCAAGCCGATTCGCGGAAATATCGCGTTTTTGGGCGGGCCGCTGCATTTTCTGTCGGAGCTTCGCGCGCGATTCATCGACGTGTTAAAACTCTCGCCCGAGCAAATTGTCACCCCCGAAGAAGGGCATCTTTTTGCGGCACTCGGCGCAGCGATTCGGGCGGAATCCGAAGGCGCGGAAACCGACATCGCCGGCTTAATCGACAATTTATTGGACAAGCAGGAGCTTCCCTTCGAAATCGCGCGACTTGAACCGCTGTTCGCCTCCCGCGAAGAATACGACGCCTTTCGCGAACGTCATGCCGGGCAAAGCATAGTGCGCGCTCCGCTCGCCGATTACTCCGGCGACTGCTTTTTCGGGCTTGACGCCGGCTCAACCACAACGAAAGCCGTTTTAATCGGCGCGGACGGCGAGCTTCTCCACTCTTTTTACGAAAGCAACGAAGGCAGTCCGCTTAACGTCGCCCGCAAAGCTCTCGCCGAAGTTTACGCCGCGCTCCCGCCGCAGGCGAAAATCCGGTATTCCTGCGTAACCGGCTACGGCGAAGGGCTGTTAAAATCCGCGCTTCACATCGACCACGGCGAAATCGAAACCGTTGCGCATTATCGTGCCGCCGCGTTTTTCGACCCCGCCGTGGATTTTATTCTCGACATCGGCGGGCAAGACATGAAATGCCTTCGAATAAAAAACGGCGTAATCGACACCGTTCTGCTCAACGAAGCCTGTTCGGCGGGATGCGGCTCGTTTTTGGAAACCTTCGCCCGCTCCCTCGACCTGCCCATCAACGAATTCGCCGAAAATTCTCTTTTCGCCGAAAATCCCGTTGACCTCGGTTCGCGATGCACCGTTTTTATGAACTCGCGCGTCAAGCAGGCGCAAAAAGAAGGCGCGTCCGTCGCCGACATTTCCGCCGGGCTTGCCTATTCCGTTATAAAAAACGCCCTGCAAAAAGTCATCAAAATCACCGACCCCGCGCAAATGGGTAAGCGCGTTGTTGTCCAAGGCGGAACATTCCATAACGAAGCCGTGCTTCGCGCATTCGAACTCGTAAGCGAACGCGAGGCAATTCGCCCCGAAATCGCCGGCTTGATGGGCGCGTTCGGCGCGGCACTTCTCGCCCGCGAACGCTTCCGCCCCCGCATGAAATCAACCCTGCTTAACGCCGAATCCCTCGCCGCACTTCACGTTGATACTTCTCACACGCGCTGCAAGGCCTGCGAAAATAATTGTTTGTTGACGATAAATAAATTCGCGGGGGATTCTCCCCCGAACCCCCACGAACTTTTTGAAAAAAGTTCGACAAAAACTTTCGCGGAATCCGCGCAAAGCGCGGATTCCCATGAAGGGGTCAAGGGGACATTGTCCCCTTGCGGGGGTGCGGGGGCAGAGCCCCCGCGAACTAATCCGGCATCAAAATTCATATCCGGCAACCGCTGCGAACGCGGCTCGGGCGAAAAGGCAGAAAATTCGGATTTGCCGAATTTGTATGCGGCGAAATATAAGCGCGTGTTCGACTATGAACCGCTTTCTGCGGCGGATGCGAAACGCGGAACGGTCGGGCTGCCGCGCGTAATGAATATGTACGAAAATTATCCGCTGTGGTTCACGTTTTTTACGGAACTCGGGTATCGTGTGGAGCTTTCGCCCAAAAGTTCGCGGGCGTTGTACGAATCGGGCATGGAGTCGATTCCCAGCGAATCGGAGTGCTATCCCGCAAAATTGGCGCACGGGCATATTATGGCCTTGATTGAACGCGGCGTGAAATATATTTTCTATCCGTGCATTGCGTTTGAACGCGAGATTGTTTGCGGCGCGGATAAAACGTATAACTGCCCGATTGTTACGTCGTATCCGGAAAATATTAAAAATAATGTTGAGGAAATTGCCGGCGTTCGTTTCGAAAATCCGTTTTTTAATCTCGGCGACGAGAAAAGTTTGGTTAAGCGAATGGTTGAAGAATTTTCGGATATTCCGGCGGCGGAGGTTCGTGCCGCGCTGAAAAAAGCGTTGGCGGAACAGGAAAAATATCGCGCGGATGTTCGGCAAATGGGCGATGAGGCTGTAAATTATATCGAGCGTCACGGGCTTACCGCCGTTGTTTTGGCGGGGCGTCCGTATCATATCGACCCGGAAATAAATCACGGGATTCCCGAGCTGATTACGTCGTACGGTGTGCCGGTGTTGAGCGACGACGCGGTTGCGCATTTGAAAGAAGTCGAAAGACCGCTCGGTGTGCGCGACCAATGGGCGTATCATTCGCGGTTGTATGCGGCGGCGTTTTGGGCGCGAAACCGCGCAGACATCGAGATGATTCAGCTGACGTCGTTCGGGTGCGGGCTTGACGCCGTTACCGCCGACGAAGTTCAGGAAATTCTTGAAGCGACGGGAAAAATTTTTACGTTGCTGAAAATTGATGAGGTTACGAACTTGGGTTCGGCGCGGATTCGCATTCGAAGTCTGTTTGCGGCGCGCGGCGCGAAGGACACGGAGCATGTTCCCGGAACATTCGACAGCATGAAATCATTTTCGCGGAGCTTGCGCCCGATGCGCAAACCCAAGCCGCGTCCGCCGCGAATTGTTTTTACGCAGGCGATGCGCAAAACGCACACGATTCTTTGTCCGCAAATGGCGCCGTTGCATTTCGATATTTTGCAGGAGGCGTTCCGGTCGGAGGGGTACAACATGGTTGTTATGCCTGCGATTGACCGCGCAAGTATCGACACGGGGCTGAAATATGTAAATAACGACGCCTGTTATCCCGCGCTGATTGTTGTGGGGCAGGTTATCAACGCGCTGAAATCCGGCGAATACGACCTTGATAAAGTGTCGGTTATGATGTCGCAAACCGGCGGCGGTTGTCGCGCATCGAATTATATTGCGTTTATCCGCAAGGCGTTTGCAAAGGCGGGATTTGAAAAAATTCCGGTAATTTCGTTTAACGCATTGGGGCTTGAAAAAAATCCGGGCTTCAAGTTCACGGCGGGGCTGATTAACAAGGCGATGATGGGCTTGCTTTACGGGGATTTGCTTTCGCGGGTGCTTTATCGCACACGCCCGTATGAGGCGACAGCCGGTTCGGCAAACGCGCTGTATGATTTTTGGAACGAAAAATGCCGCGCAAGCGTTCGCAAGGGAAGTCGTCGCGTATTTAAAAAATATTGCCGCGAAATAGTTGAGGCGTTTGATGCGCTGCCGCTTCGCGATATTGAGTTGCCGAAAGTGGGCGTCGTCGGCGAAATTTTGGTGAAATATCATCCGACCGCGAATAACGATATTGTAACGCTGTTGGAAAACGAAGGCGCGGAGGCGGTTGTGCCCGATTTAACGGATTTTGTGCTGTACAACGGATATAATGCCAAGGTGTTGCACAAATATTTGGGCGGCTCGAAGAAGTTGAGCATAGGCGGGGCGTTGGGTGTGCGATTTATCGAGATGTATCGCAAGCACATGCGTCGCGCGCTTGAAAAATCCGCGCGATTCACCGCGCCCATCGACATCGACAAAATGGCGGAGCTTGCAAAGCCGATTGTTTCCGTGTGCAACATCACCGGCGAGGGGTGGTTTCTTACCGCCGAAATGGTTGAGCTGATTCACACCGGCGTGAACAATATTGTTTGCACGCAGCCGTTTGCCTGTTTGCCGAACCACGTTGTGGGCAAGGGGATAATCAAAAATTTGCATAACAATTATCCGAACTCGAACATCGTTGCCGTGGATTACGACCCCGGCGCAAGCGAAGTTAATCAGCTTAACCGAATTAAGTTGATGCTTTCGGCGGCGCGGCGGAATATGGCAAAGCCGGATGTCGCGCCGGCAGAGCGAGCTGAACGGCGAGAGTCTGTAGAAGTTTGAAGCAGACCTGTCCCGAAGCTGTAATTTTCGTTGCGGGGCAGCTCGGCAAGTTGCGCCACTCGCCTCACCGAAAATTTTTAAGCTGTAGGATATGTCTGATATGTAGAATTTCGCAAAAGGAGGTTGTCCGGTGAATATTCAAATTTTCGGCAAAAGCAAGTGCTTCGACACAAAAAAGGCGGAACGTTGGTTCAAGGAGCGGAAAATAAAATATCAGCTCATTGACCTGCCGCGATTCGGGATGTCGAAGGGCGAATATCAAAGCGTAAAAAGTGCCGCCGGCGGCATTGATAATTTAATTGATGTCAAGTCAAAGGAATACGAAAAAAATTTCATCGCCTACACCTCCGACGCGGACGAAATCGAATCGCGCCTTTTGGACAGCCCCGGCATGTTTAAAACGCCGATTGTGCGAAACGGCAAAAAAGCAACGGTGGGTTACGCGCCGGAGGTTTGGGCGGAGTGGAGTTAGGGCGTGTCGGTTAAGTCGTCCCTTTTTCGCCTTGTGCAGCGAACGGACTTCTCAAGTACGTTCGCTATATCAACCCCGAATACTTATCAAAAAAATTCAGCATCCTGTTAATTATACTGCGCTTTTTGGCGGTGCGGTTGCCGCCTCCGAAACGTGAAACCGGCGGCATAATTTTGTCAATATCCGTGCCGGCGGTTTTTAACATGCCGTCACGAAACGAAATATCAATAAAACGGCATGTTTCTTCGGCGTTTAATTTCTCGTCGGCGATAAGGACGGTTAAGTCCTCTTCTTTTCGTGCCTGTACGAATCGTTGCCACTCTGTGCCGGAAGCACCCGACACATTAACTTGTTCAATAAAGCGTTCGATAAGCTCCTTTTTGCTTCGCAGTTCAATGCCGGAAGCAACGGCCTTGCGGACGGATTCAATAATCGTTTTATCTCCGGTTGCGTGATATTTTTCCGCCAACATAAGAATATAGTCAATATTTACCGAAACCTGCTTTATCAGCTCCGACTCGAAAACAACATCATCGTTAATATTTTCTTTTTCGCCGGCTTTGCCGCCGCGAAAATCTTGGTAGAAGTCAATGTAGGTGCTTTGGTAATCTTGAAAATCCCTGTCGGATAATATTTCCTTGCCCGCAAAATCATCAAAAGCGGACAGGATGTTTTTCAGGCGCAAAATCGCTCCGAAAAGTCGGATAAACTCTTTTTGCGCCTCATCGCCGATAATCGGCGCACCAACAGGAAAATTTTTTGATAACTCGGCTATCAATTCTGTATAACCCGGCTTGTATTCGCCGTTATGGTCGAAGCCGTTGTAATAGTCGGCAAAGGTTTTTAACAGTACAATGCCGCCGGCTTCTTTGTTTCCGAACAGGGCAATCGCATCATCCGTTGCTTGCTTGAGGTCGCGAAAACAAACGATATTGCCGAAAGTTTTTACGCTGTTCAAAATGCGATTTGTGCGCGAATACGCCTGAATCAGGCCGTGCATTTTTAAATTTTTATCAACCCAAAGCGTGTTGAGAGTAGTTGCGTCAAATCCCGTCAAAAACATATTAACGACAATCAGCAAGTCAATTTCGCGATTTTTCACGCGCAAAGAAACATCCTTGTAGTAATTTTGAAATTTTTCGGCGGATGTATCGTAGTTTGTGTTGAAGGTTGCATTGTAATCATTTATTGCATGTGTTAAAAATTCGCGCGAAGTGGTGTCGAGCCTGTCGTTATCAAAATCCTCATCAGCGAAAACATCTTCGTCTTCGTTCGGGCTGTAGCTGAAAATAGTTGCTACGGTTAAGTTTCGGTTTTTTTCGGCAAGTTTAAATTCCTCGTAATACTTTTTTGCCATCGGGACAGACGACACCGCAAAAATCGAGTTGAATCCGTCAACTCTGCTCGTTTTTTTACTTCTTCGGTTTGCCTGCTCTTGTCGCCGGCAACGGCTTGAACATTTGTTATGCTTCGGTGCAGATAAGCGGAGCGGTTCATTTTCCTGTATGTTTTTCGGTCGAAATGTTCGAGGATATAGGCAACAATCTTGCGAATCCGTTCCGGTGCGCCCATGGCTTTTTCAATATCAATCGCCTTTACCTGTTTTTCATCAACGCCGGATTTTTGTTTTACGGTATTGATGAAATCAATGCGAAACGGCAGCACATTGCCGTCATTTATGGCGTCAACGATGGTATATGTATGAAGTTTATCGCCAAAGGCTTGGGGCGTTGTTCTTGTGATGTTACTGCCGCTTGTATTGGCGGCAAAAATCGGCGTTCCCGTAAATCCGAAAATATGGTAATGCTTAAATGCCCTGATGATTTTTTGGTGCATGTCGCCAAACTGCGAGCGGTGGCATTCGTCAAAATAATAACGATATGCTTTTTATAAATATCGTGCGCCTTGTTTTTGGAAACGAAAATATCTAACTTTTGGATTGTAGTGATGATAATGCGAGTATTTGCATCTTCAAGCTGTTTTTGCAAAATGCGTGTAGACGAATTGCTGTTTGCCGCGCCTTTTTCGAAGCGGTCGTACTCTTTCATGGTTTGATAATCAAGGTCTTTGCGGTCAACAACAAACAGCACCTTGTTCACCCCGTCAATAGCCGTTGCAAGTTGCGCTGTTTTGAAGCTCGTTAAGGTTTTCCCGCTTCCCGTTGTGTGCCAAATATAGCCGCCGGCGTCGGTTGAGCCTGTTTTTTTGTAATTGGTTGAAACGATAATGTGTAATGCACAAGAATATTCAAAATCGTGTGTTTTGCCAAAAATGTTTTGGTAAAGTCAACAAGGTCGGCAATAACTTTGTTATTTGCATCCGCCCAACAGGACGTAAATTCAAAGCTGTTGCTTGTTTTTTTCCGACGTTCGCTTGCGCCGTGTTCTTTTATATGAGCATTGCGGGTTGTGTTGCTGTAATATTTTGTACTTGTGCCGTTTGAAATTACAAAAATTTGCACATATTCATATAGCCCGCCAGCCGCCCAAAAGCTGTCGCGCTGATACCGCTTTATTTGATTAAACGCTTCACGAACAGCCGTGCCGCGCCGTTTCAGCTCTACGTGAACGAGGGGCAAGCCGTTTACGAGAATAGTTACATCGTAGCGTGTGTCATGCGTGCCGCCGCTTTCTTCGTATTGGTTGAGTACCTGCAAGCGGTTGTTGTGAACGTTCTTTTTGTCAATCAACTTCACGTTTTTTGTGCTTCCGTCATCACGAATAAGCACCTGAACATGGTCGCCTTGGATTTTGCGGGTTTTTTCAACAATTCCCTCCGAATTATTTGCGACAGAGCTTCTGAAAAATCGCTCCCATTCGCTGTCGGTGAAGGCAAAGCCGTTCAGTGCTTCAAGTTGGGTGCGCAGGTTCGCAATGAGTGCGGTTTCGCCGGTGATATGTACGCGCTCATATCCCTGCCGGGACAACATGTTAATGAACTCGCGTTCTAAATCCGCCTCGCTTTGATAATCCGACGCCGACCGACCGTCGGAGATGTATTCGCAAACAACGGTGGATTGGTCTGTGCTGGTTATTATGCTGTAGTTGCTCATAGTGATGTTACTCTCCTCGCTCATTATCCTTAGCTTTTTTATCTTTTATTTTTCTACATTGGTTATATATTCTATCGAACGCAATAAACGTGACCGAACTTTCAAGAGCAATTCTATTGAAATCCATCCATATCACATTTTGAACAAGCGAAATGTTAATAATGAGTTCAATTCGAGAAATGACTATAATGCAAAACGCCGCCACACAGGCAAATAATTGAAATTTGTCTTCGCGAAAAAAATCTCTAAATCTTTCTTTTTTTGAAGATGCGCTAAAAAAAGAATCAATAAGAAGGATATATAATACTGCTTTTTTATCGCTATCGGTATATGAGTGGTTTTCTGTGTCATCTGTCAACGTTGTATCATTATTTTTTTTCTTGAATTTACTGAAAAGCTCGTATATTTTTCCGTAAAATTGCGATGTATAGCAAGTTAGTATTAGTGTTAATGTCGTTGAAGTATATAATGAGAAAAGTTGATGTGCAGTGATTCTTATGAGCAAATTATAGGAAGCAAAAAATATAAAAATGGTGATGATAGTGACGAGCAAGAAGCATTCAATTATGTATAAAGCCTTATACAGCGTCAACACTATGAATACTTTTCTCCTGTTTTTATTGTAAAGCATTTCCAACTTGCTTTCAAAGTCATCCTTGTAAAGCAAGGCAAAGAAAAAGAAAATTCTCCTCCCAAGCTCAAAAAAAATTTTCTTACTTGCAAGCAATGCCACAAAACTAATAGTTAAGGTCAATAAAAAACTAATTATACCCATACTCTCCCTTATCGTTTATTTCAATTTTTCAAATAATAGTAACTTATCCCTGTAATATTCGTACTGTTTTTGCCGCGCCGCTATTTCGGCGGGCAAGCCGCTTGATATGTCGGTTACGAGCGCGTCGAAGCGGTCGAGGATTGCAACAATGCGGGTTTGCTTCTCAAAAGATGGCTGAGGTATAGGAATTTTGTTTAAGTTTTGTTTGTTTAGTTTCGGTTGTGCTGCCGTCGAAATGAAACAACTCAAGTCAATGGCATTGAGATAAAACTCAATAAACCTTCGTTCTTCATAAGTGTTGAATTGCAACACATGAGCATGATTATTAACCCATATTTTCCCGCTTGCGGAAAAGGCAACGGGCGTGTTTCGAGTCAACAAATTTGCTCCGTCTTCTGAAACAAGGAGAAAATCGCCCTCAAAAATGTAATCGGCAACATAGTCTACAATTCCGGACGCACCGTAGTAAGGGTATTTGCCTACTTGGCGAACGCCTTTTGTTACAGGCCTCCTCTTTGAGTCGAGGTTTTTTCCAAGCTCTCCAAGCGGTACAGTTGCCACATCATCGCCGAATGATAACAACTTGTCACGATAATAAGCATATTGCTTTTTGCGTGCTGTAAGCTCCGTGAAATTGTCCAAAATGCGGACAATTTCACGTTGCACCGCAAGCGGCGGCAGGGGGATTGGGTAATTCCTTATAATTCCTGCATTGATGTTGGATTGTGAACCCTGCCCAAGCGACTTTAATTCTTCGTACTTGTTGCAAAGCCAATAGTATACGTAACGATACGTTGCCTTGTTTTCATTAACTTGCAAATTACAATACGCTTGATTTGTCGTGAGAGGAATTTTATTCACAGCAACTTTCGCTGCCGTTGCTCCATACATTGCTACAATTACGCAGTTTTTCGGAATTCGTTTTGCCGAAGAGCTTTCAAGTCCTTTTGCTGTAATCATAACGCCGGTTTCGGTTATGTTTGCCCAATCAACTTCCTGTGTTCTGAGCCACGGAATATCGCCACCATAAAAGTCACTTCGGGCGGTGTTTGGGGTTCCGCCTGATGAAATTTTTTCGCACACTTGCTCAATTGTTACAAACTCCACCCCACCGGGGCAAAGCTCCGCAATAAGCCTGTCAAGCCTGCTCACCGGCATCACCTTCTTCATTTACAATTACAGAATCCAAAAAGCTGATTTCGTTCTCTATTTCTTCAACGGTAGGCAGATTTGCCTTAAATTCTTCGGCGGTCATATCAAAATCATTTTTCCAATCGGCAACGCCTATCGGATTGTTAAAGCCTGAAAGCGAGTATTCAACTACAGTGCGGTTTTTTTCTTTAACCAAAAGCAACCCGATTGTGGGCTTATCATCCGGGTGGCGCAGTACATCGTCTACGATGTTTTGGTAAAAACTAAGCTGTGCGATATCGCCCGGGTCAAATTTGCGGGCTTTCAGTTCAACTGCAACATAGCACCGTAATTTCAAATGATAAAACAGCAAATCAATATAGAAATCATCGCCGCCAACTTCCAAATGCACTTGCCGTCCAACAAATGCAAAACCTTGACCAAGCTCCAGTAAAAATTTTTCCATATGTGAAACCAATGCACGCTCAAGTTCAACTTCGCGCCGTGTTTGTGCCGTGCCTACAAAATCAAAAATATACGGGTCTTTGAAAACTTGTGCCGCCATATCAGATTCTTGTGGCGGGATGGAGGCTGCGAAATTTGTTACAGCCTTGCCTTCGCGCTCAATATAGCGCACATCAATCATATGGTGCAACACATTGCTGCTCCAACCATGTTCTAATGCCCTTGCGGCGTATATTTCTCTCGTTTCGTTATCTTTAATTTTGCTTAACAGTGTGAGAATACTGCGCCATTGGATTTTTGCAACAGGGTGTTGCAAAATTTCAGGGTTCGTCCATGCTTTGGCAAAACGCTTCATGTTACTGAGGTTCCGCGCAGAGAAACCTTCCATGTCGGGAAACTCCTCACGCAAGTCAGCCGAAAGGCGGTCAATTACTCGCGCGCCCCATCCTTCTGCTTCTTGTTTTTTTAAAATGTCGTTACCGATATGCCAATACAACTCTATCATGCCTTGATTTACCTGCAAAACAAAGTTGAGGCGAGTGCGCTTGACCCGCTCAACGATTAAATTACGCAAGTCGAAATATGCGGAGTCCATCTCCGAAAGAGACGGTGGCACAGGGATTATCACGTCCTTTTTTGTTTTTGCCATTGATTTTCTGTCATCACCCATTATTCCGCACCTCCTTCAATTTCTGCAATTACAGCATCAATTTCGCGGCGCAAAACATCGCCTCGACTGACAATGCGCTCAATTTCGGCGTTAAGCTCAGTAATGTTAATTACTTCCCGCGTGTCCTCCTGCTCAACATATGAACTTACGGAAAGGTTATAGTCCTGCTTTTCAATATCGGCATTTGAAACGAGCCTTGCAAAATGCGGGACATCTTCGCGGTTCGCATACGCCGCAACGATTTTTTCGATGTTGGCCTGCGTCAACTTGTTGTTATTTGTAATTTTAACAAATTCTTTGCCGGCATCTATAAACAGGGTGCTGTTTTCGCTTTTGGATTTTTTCAAAACCATGATACACGTTGCAATGCTTGTCCCGAAAAAGAGGTTGCCGGGAAGCTGTATCACGCAATCAATATAATTGTTATCAGTCAGGTATTTGCGGATTTTTTGCTCTGCCCCGCCGCGGTATAAAATGCCCGGAAAACAAACTATCGCCGCCGTGCCGTTGGTTGCAAGCCATGACAAGCTGTGCATTATAAAAGCAAGGTCGGCTTTTGACTTAGGCGCAAGCACCCCTGCGGGTGAAAATCGCGGGTCGTTAATTAAAAGCGGGTTCTCGTCGCCCGCCCATTTTACAGAGTACGGCGGATTTGAAACGATTGCTTCAAAAGGCTCATCATCCCAATGGTGCGGGTCGATAAGTGTGTCGCCGTGACTTATATCGAACTTATCAAAACCAACGTCGTGCAAAAACATATTTATACGGCAAAGGTTATATGTAGCTATGTTAATTTCCTGCCCGAAAAAGCCTTGCCGTACATTTTCTTTGCCTAATATTTTGGCAAAATTGAGAAGCAGCGAACCGCTTCCGCAAGCGGGGTCGTATACTTTGTTTACTTCTGTTTTTCCGATTAGCGCAATGCGGGTAAGCAGTTCGGAAACCTCTTGCGGTGTATAATATTCGCCGCCGCTTTTGCCGGCGTTACTTGCGTACATGCCCATTAAAAATTCATAAGCATCGCCGAAGGCATCTATCGTATTATCTTTATAATCGCCCAACTTCATATCGGCTATGCCGTTCATCAGCTTTACAATTTTGTGCCGTGCGCGATTTTCCTTTTCTGTTGAGAAAAATCGCTCGTTTGGAAATAGTAGGCGAGATACTTCGGGTTTTGGTTGTGCCTGATTATTGCGGTATGCCCGCCGGTTACAATTGATTCTTTGCCGAGCCATGCTACTGTTTTGCAAACATCCTCATAATTTTCGCTCGTCACAGCCATTATCAAATTATCGGGATAAACTTTTTTTAGCTTATCTGCCAAGTTTTCACTTACAAAAGAAATTGTTTTATCGGCAAAAGTTCCGTATCGTGTATATATTTGCCCGTAATGAATGCATCCGATGCCACTTTCAAGCAAGTCATTTTTCGTTAATCCGCTTCCTCTGACAATTTCTGCAACGTCGCCAAGGGAAGCAAACCCCACCCCATCCGGGCAAAGTTCCGAAATAAGCCTGTCAAGCCTGCGCATCAAAAACACCTTCTTTGGCGATTCTCTAATGTACTTTGTGCCAACGAAAACAGTATAACATGACTAGCGGCAAAAAAAGCGACCGGCTCTCCCGAAAATTTCGAGAAAAAGCAATTTGGTTTTGCATAGCCTCAAACTTTGCCGGGAACCGGGTTAAAGCCCTCGGTCGCCGCCTCGTTTTCGGACAACGCAAAATCAAATTGCTCCGCCAATCGCTTTGCCGGTGCATTGTGTCGCCGGCTTCAATTTTATTGCGGCAATTCCGTTTGGAATTGCTTTGTTTGATTCGTTTTAAGTAAGAACCGAAGTCCCGGGAACTTCGGGTGTGCAGAGCTTTCGCTCCGCGTTGCCGCTTTGTATGAAAGGTGTGCACGTGGGCGCCTGCATTCGGTCGGCCGTGTCCGAATGCAGACTCCCGCTTTCATATGTTACGGCGGGTGATGCGGGTAGTACATTGGTGGTGCGATGGTACAGGTGTTACAATGGTACGGGTGAAGCATGGTGTTGCGGTGTTACAAGATGCAACCGGCTTACAGCGGCTTCGGCACGGAGCGGTGCGGTCAGTTTCGGGAAACCCCTTCCTGAGTAATAAGTCGCGTCTGAAATCATTTCGCGCATCGTCGAAAACCGGCCTGAAGCCGCCGGTTCTCGCCTCGCGCTCAATTGTTTCAGACTGCGATTATTACCTGTTGGCAAACAACGTCCTTTGGCATGGAAGCGACTGCGTAATTTCTCGGTTGCAGGGCAAGTATATCGCAAGTGTTTTACACTGATATCCGGAACCGTTCCGGGAAATTTTCCGGAATCGTTCCAAGACTTTTTCCGGAAATCGTTCTCATAACAGTTTCAAACAAAAACCCTCCCCGACTGAGAGGAGGGTTTTGCGCTGCGCCCGCGACGTTCGCTGCATCTTAACAATTGCTTCATCAGATTTGCAAAAAATTATCTCAAAATCGGGCATTATCGGTTCGTGGCTGCACGCCCTATTTCATGTGATACATAATCCGCACGGTGTCGTTATCGAGCCGCTCAAGTACGCGATAGCCACTTTCGCTTGCCGTTGCTGTGCCGTTGGTTCCCACCGTGCAAAAGCCGTTCGGTGTGCAGCTGCCGTCGTCAATTACAATCAGCTTGCCCAACAAGCCGACTGCCGACCATTCTTTGCGCATGTCACGGGGAATATATTCCCGCGCGGGGTCGTAGTCGGGGTTCAGTTTGGGGATTTGCCTTTGTGTTTTTTCGGCTTTGTCCGGAGAGTGCGTTACTTTTGTTTTTTCGCAGATGATTTCGCCGAACTTATCGCGTCGGTATTTTTTGCTCCGGTTGTTTACGGGGCAGTCTCCCACTATCGAGGGCGTTGCGGACACCGCACCGAGGATATAATCACCGGGCGAGGCTTTGCGGATAAATCTTCCGTCCAATGTGACAAAAAAGCCGCGCCTGTCCTCATTTTGCGGGTTGCCGTCCTGCCATTCAAACATTTCGGCGTAATCCGCCCCGGCGGTGTAGTTGCCGGTCGCGCTGTAGGTGTTTCCTTCCCATGTTACCCTGAACGCATCGCTTCGATTATCGTCGTCATATCCGTTTCCGATTATAAACGCATTGTCGCGCAGCAGACGTTGGTTTCTTGTGCCGTTGGGGATGTTATAATCGCCGATTGCGGTTTGGGCGAGTCCGCGCGCAACAGTGCCGGAGTTTTGCGCGTGGGAGAAGTAGCCCGATGCTTCCGTTTCACTTCCTTCGGCGTGTGAAATGAAACCGGATGCTGTTGTGGCGAACCCTTCCGCATGGGAGTCGTAGCCCGATGCAAGCGTGTTTCCTCCTTCGGCGTGTGAAGTGAAACCGGATGCTGTCGTGCCGAGTCCTTCCGCATGGGAAAAAGAGCCCGACGCAAGTGTGCTTCTTCCTTCGGCATGAGAAGAAACCCCGCTTGCAGTGGTGCAGGTTCCCTGCGAAAATGCCCCGGAACCGGAAGCAACCGTCCCGTAACCGATTGCAAAGGAAGATGTCCCGCTTGCAACCGTTTTTGTGTTAATTTGCACAGCATCTGTTCCCGGTTTGTCGTCGTTGTCGTCGCTGCAACCGCCGCCGGTGTGAATCCCGACAACGGAACCGGTGGTTTCGCCGTCTTTGAGGTTAAGAAGATGGCTTTCGCCGGCGGGACCGGTCGGACCTGTGGGGCCTGTGGGGCCGGTCGCTCCGATGTCTCCTTTGTCGCCTTGCGCTCCCGGAAATCCGGGACAGCCCTGCGGACCGGGAAACCCGGGGCAGCCCTGCGGTCCGGTATCGCCTTTAGGTCCTGTCGGCCCTGTCGGGCCGGTCGCTCCGATGTCTCCTTTGTCGCCTTGCGCTCCCGGAAATCCGGGGCAGCCCTGCGGCCCGGTGTCGCCCTTAGGTCCTGTCGGGCCGGTCGGCCCTCGGTGGCCTTTGTCGGGACACATCCCGAATCCACTTCGCTTATTCGTGTTGCTCATGTTGTATTCGGTACTCATGTTACCACTCTCTTTATTGAGGTTTGCCGAAACGCAAACCGCTGTAGATTTTATTTTTCGCTTGAGTAATACAAGCCTTATGTAAAATATTCAGATGCGGTCAAGTTTGTGAATAACAAACCTCTCCACGTTTGACTAAAAAAAATCGCGAAGTTATAATTTAAAAAACATCTGAGGGGGCGTGCCGAATGCAGTCAATTATCAAGCGCGATAACGTCGAAGTGCCGTTTGACACGGGGAAAATAGCGGCGTGTATCGACAAGGCATTTGAAGCTACGGGCGGTTACGAAGGCGACGGAAAGCGCGTTTCGTTCGAGCTTACGCTTAATGTTCTGAAAAAACTGGAGGAAACATTTGGGGACAAGCCCTGCACCGTTGAACACGTGCAGGATTTGGTCGAAACCGTGCTGCTTGAAGGCGGGTTCACCAAGGTTGCCAAGGCATATATTTTGTACCGGCAAAAACGCACGGCGATTCGCGAGGCGCGAAGCGAGCTTATGGACGCGGTTGCGGAAATTGTGCGCGAAACAAATCGCGAGAACGCAAATGTGGGCAATTCGCCGTCGGCGAAGGTACTGCAAATTTCCGAGGCGGCGTCGAAAGCCTTTTATTTGAATCGCGCACTTCCGCCGGAAGAGCGCACTTGGCATGTTGAGGGCGACATCTACATACAGGATTTGTCGTGGTACGGAAAAACGCTTACATGCCTGCAAATTCCGTTGGGGCGGCTTCTGCTGAACGGATTTTCAAACGGACACGGCTCGATTCGTTCGCCGAAAAGCATTCGTTCGGCGGCGGCACTTGCGGCGATTATTCTGCAAAGCAATCAAAACGATATGCACGGCGGGCAAAGTTACGCCTACTTCGACAGAGATATGGCACCCTTCGTAGACCGCGAATATTCGCGTCAGGAGAAAAATTTGCGCGAGAATCTGGCAACATTGGGCGTGACGGCAAGCGAGGAAGAAATTTCCGACCTCGTGGACAAGCACACCCGAAACGAAACGTACCAAGCGATGGAAGCCTTCATATATAACCTGAACACGATGCACTCGCGAGCCGGTGCGCAGGTACCGTTTTCAAGCATAAATTTGGGAACGGACACGTCGCGCGCAGGGCGAATGGTCACGGAATGTTTTTTGCGCGCATACGAACGCGGCTTGGGCAAAGGCGAAACGCCCATCTTTCCGAATTTAATTTTCAAACTGAAATACGGCATAAATTTCGATGAAGGCGACCCGAATTACGACCTGTTTCATCTTGCGATGCAGGTGGCGTGCAAGCGGCTTTTCCCGACGTTTTCGTTTATGGACGCGAGTTTCAACAGCACATTCGGCGGCGAAGAAGTCGGGTACATGGGCTGCCGAACGCGCGTAATCGGCAATGTAAACGGCCCGCAAGTAACCGACGGACGCGGCAATTTGAGCTTCACGTCGATTAACCTGCCGCGCTTGGGCATCCGCGCCAAAAAAGACATCGGGCTGTTTTATCGTATGCTCGATGAAACGATGGATAAGGCAATCACGCAACTTTTGACGCGGTATCGTTTGCAAAAAAATCTGCGCGTATGCGACTTTCCGTTTCTTATGGGGCAAAGCCTCTACATCGACAGCGAAAATCTCAAGCCGGCGGACAAAATTGAGCCGGCAATCAAACACGGCACGTTGTCGGTCGGCTTTATCGGGCTTGCGGAATGTCTTGTCGCGCTTACCGGCAACCATCACGGCGAAAATGCCGGTGCGCAAGCGCAGGGAATCTCAATCGTGAGTTACATGCGCCGCATTTGCGACGAAGCCACAAAAAAACACGGCGTAAACGTAACGCTTCTCGCAACGCCGGCGGAACAGGTTTCCGGCAAATTTGTGGTAATCGACGTGGAAAAATACGGCGTAATTCCGGGCGTAACCGATAAAAAATGGTACACAAACTCATTCCACGTGCCGGTTGAATGCAAAACCACCGCGTTGGAGAAGATACAGATTGAGGGGCCGTATCACATCTACTGCAACGCCGGACACATTTCATATGTAGAGCTGAGTTCCGCGCCCGGGCATAACATCGAAGCGTACGAAAATATCATTCGCGCGATGGCGGAAGCCGACATGGGATACGGCGCGGTGAACTTTCCGCTTGACATCTGCCGCGATTGCGGGCAACAAGGCTTGCATAATTCCGAAGCCTGCCCCGCTTGCGGCAGCGGCGATATTTCGCGTGTTCGGCGCATAACCGGATATCTTTCCACCCTCGACCGCTTTAACGACAGCAAAAAAGCCGAGGAACAAAGCCGACTTACCCATGAATAGCATGACATTCGCCGATTTTTTTTCCGGAATCGGCGGGTTTCACCAAGCATTTTCGGGACGCGCGAAATGCGTGTTCGCCTGCGACAACAATAAATATGCGCGTGAAACCTACGCGGCAAATTACGGCATGACACCGCACGGCGATATTTGCGAAATTTCGCCGGAAGACATGCCTCATTTTGACATTTTATGCGCAGGATTTCCGTGTCAGCCGTTTTCAATTGCCGGGGTATCCAAAAAAAATTCTTTGGGCAGAAAGCACGGCTTCGAGGACGAGGAACAGGGCAACTTATTTTTTGAAATTTTGCGAATCATCAAAACGCGCCGACCGAAAATTATGTTTTTGGAAAATGTTAAAAATTTAAAATCTCACGACAAAAAAAATACGTGGAAAATAATTGAGCAAAGTTTGGGCCGGGCGGGCTACTATGTATTTGATAAAATTATTGACGCGGCGCATTACGTTCCCCAACACCGAGAGCGCATTTTTATAGTCTGCTTTGACAAACTTATTTTTCCCGATATAAAATTCGAATTTCCCGAGTATCCCGCAAAGCGGCTCGTCGAACTTTCGGACATAATCGAAAAAAGCGCGGACGACAAGTACGCATTAAGCGATATATTGTGGCAATATTTGCAAACGCACAAGGAAAACAGCGCGAAAAAGGGAAACGGATTCGGCTTCGGATTGGTTGACCCGGCGAACGACAAAATCACAAGAACCATGAGCGCGAGATATTACAAAGACGGCTCGGAAATTTTAATCAAGCAGACCGGAAAAAATCCGCGCCGCCTGACCCCGAACGAAGCACGAAAACTCTTCGGATATCCGGACGATTTCATAATTCCGGTTTCCGACTTTCAAGCGTATCGGCAATTCGGAAACACAGTGGTGGTTCCGGCGGTGCGCCATACGGCAGAAAAAATTTTTGAAACGGTGAAGGCATACGAGCAGAAACGTGCATTTTAAACCGACGGGAGTTTTTAATTTGCGAATTTCAGGCATAACATATGAATCTTTGGTTGACGGCCCGGGGCTGCGCGTTGTTGTTTTTGTGCAGGGCTGTGATTTGGGTTGCCCGGATTGTCACAATCCCGACAGCCATTCGCCGACGGGCGGGCGTGAGCATACCGTGCGCGAGGTTATGCGCAAAATGAAAAAGCCCGGTCCGGCACGAAAAATGGTGCGCGGCGTTACGCTTTCGGGGGGAGAGCCGTTTATGCAGGCGGGCGATTGTGCGCAAATTGCTCTTGAGGCGAAGCGCGTCGGTTGGGATGTTACGACGTTCACCGGGTACACATATGAGGAACTCGTCGCCCGTGACGACCCGGAAATTCACGCGCTTTTGGACTTTACGGATTATCTCATCGACGGCCCGTATATCAGCGAACAGCGCGACCTCAATTTGAAATTTCGCGGTTCGGCGAATCAGCGCATCATTGATATGGCGCAAACTCGCAAAAACGGCCGCGTGAAATTATATTACGGAGGGCCTTGATGCGAAAACATAGTGAAACAAGGCAAAACTCCCTTGTTTCACTCCCGAACACTCGCACTTTTGCTTGCGCAAAAGCACTCGTTTCGGGAGTTCGTCAAATCAAAACCGTTCTTTTCGCGCAAGCGTGAAAGACCGTTTTCAACTTGACTCACTATAAAAAAATCTCGGAAGGGGTATCACATGCTCAAAAATTATTTGGCGTCAACAAGCGCGCCGAGTACGGAAATGGTTGCGTTTACCGCAAATCTTGAAATGGTTTCGAAAAAAAATCCGCAAATTGCCGAACGCATTTTGCAGGAACTCATCGACCAACGAAGCTATTTGAAGTTAATCGCAAGCGAAAATTATTCGTCGCTTGCAACTCAAAGCGCGATGGGCAATTTTTTGACCGACAAATACGCCGAAGGATTCGTTGAAAACCGTTTTTACGCGGGCTGCGACAACGTTGACGCCATCGAGCGTTTGGCTTGCGACGAAGCGAAAAAATTATTCGGGGCGGAACACGCATATGTTCAGCCGCACTCGGGGGCGGACGCGAATCTTGTAGCGTTTCTGGCGGTTTTGCGCAAAAAAATTCAAACGCCCATGATGGAAGCATTGGGCGAAAAAAATATTCTGGCAATTTCAAAAGAAGAGTGGGATAAAATTCGTGCCGCAATGGGAAATCAGCGGCTTTTGGGCATGGGGCTTTATTCCGGCGGGCATCTCACGCACGGGTATCGTCACAATGTTTCGGCGCAACTTTTCGAGGTGTTTAACTACGATGTTGACGAAACTACCGGGCTTCTTGATTATGACGGGCTTCGCAAGCAGCTTCACGACGTTAAGCCGCTTATTTTTTTGCTCGGATTCAGTGCGTATCCGCGCAACATCGACTACGCGCTTCTGAAAAAATATGCCGATGAAGTCGGTGCGGTTATGGTCGTGGATATGGCGCACTTTGCCGGACTTGTTGCCGGCGGCGCGATTTCCGGCGATTTCAACCCCGTTCCTCATGCCGACCTTGTTACCACCACCACGCACAAAACCCTGCGCGGCCCTCGCGGCGGCATGGTTCTTTGCAAGCAGGAGTACGCCGAATATGTTGACAAAGGCTGCCCCCACGTTTTGGGCGGGCCGCTTCCGCACATGATTGCCGCGAAAGCCATTGCTTTCGGCGAAGCAAATTCGCCCGAATACAAGGCATACGCGAAAAAAGTCATGGAGAACGCAAAAATTTTGGCGGCGGCGTTGGTTGAAAAAGGCGTGCATGTTCAAACCGGCGGCACGGATAATCATATCGTTCTGGTGAACGTTGCAAAACTCGGCCTGACCGGTCGCCAAGGCGAATCCGCCTTGCGCGAATGCGGCATGACGCTTAATCGCAACACTCTTCCCGGTGACATTTACGGGCCGTGGTATACATCGGGCTTGCGTTTCGGGACGCCCGCAACAACAACGCTCGGCATGGGCGAGCCGGAAATGCGCGAAATCGCCGACATTATCGCCGCGACATTGCAGGGCATCAAGCCCGCTCTCGACAAAAAGGGCAACACGTCCAAGGCGAAATTCATCCTTGACGAAGGCATAAAAAATGCCGCGCGGGAGCGCGTTCACGCGCTGTTGAACAAATTTGTGCTGTATCCCGAAATTGATACGGAGTTTTTAAAGAAGTTTTTAATCGTGCCGAGATAGAATTGATTGTTAATAAAATTGCGGGGCTTCGCCCCGCACCCCACCCGCTTTTTGAAAAAAGCGGGGCAAAAACTTTATGAAAAATCGCGCTTCGCGCGATTTTTTTGATATAGTGAATCAATTTGATTTGCGTCCCGTCGGCGTCAAGTGCATTGCGAGCGTTTCCCGCTGCGCCGCGCGATTGTGAGTCTTTGTCGAGGGGGGGCAGCCCTGTCCGCTTTTTAAGAAAGTTTTTGTCAACTTTTTTCAAAAAGTTGTGGGGCGTGGGGTGAAACCCCACGGTTTTAATATTCATACGCTGACGCACTTTTTTTTCACACGCCCCTTGCGTACCGGCACAAATGTGTTAGAATATTTGTAATGCAAATGTAACAGAACGATTTGTGTGGTTCTGTTTGAGCTGGGAGGTATGCGTCATGCTTGATTTTAAAGAGGAAATTGCTAAATATAAGCCCGTTCGGCTTGTTGATGATGTCGAAACCGCTGTGAAAAAGGACGAACTTCTGGATATTATGGGCTTACTGCAATATCTTACGGGCAAAGCAGCATCAGCAGGAGGGGACGACCTTGAATTGTCCTAACTGCCACAGACATTTTGAACACGGTATAAAGTGTCCGTCGTGTAAAACGGACGCGGTTCTTTATTTGGCAACGGCTCGAATTTCAAACAAATTGCACAACAAAGGGCTTGAGCGATTAAAAGCCGGCGATTTTTTTCACGGCATTGAATTTTTGCAAAAAAGCATCACAATCAACAAAGACAATGTGTCGGCACGAAACATGTTGGGGCTGGCGTTGTTTGAAGTCGGGCATGTGGGCGACGCGCTGAAAAACTGGATTATCAGCCACAACACGCGCCGCGATAATAATCTTGCCGCAACGTATATCGAAATTGTCAACAAAAATTCGCGCCGCCTTGAAGCCCTGAACGATTCCATCGACATGTATAACAAAGCCCTCGCGCACATACGCCACAAAAGCGACGATTTGGCGATTATTCAGTTGAAAAAAGCCATAGACCTCAATCCGCGTTTTGTTGACGCGCTTAATTTATTGACGCTGTGTTATCTCATTCAAAACGACCGGGAACGTGCGGTATCCGTTTCCGAGCGGGCGTTGGCAATTGATGCGCAAAATCCTGTTTCGCTGAATTATTTCGCGCTGTTAAACCCCGGAAAACGTCCGCCGCGAATCATTCCGGTGGCGGCGACGCCTGCGGTAAAATCGCAAACCGCGCCGATTGCTCGCGGGCCGTATAAAAATCTCGAAACCGAGGAAAAAAAGAAAAAAGGCTTCCACATAGCCGAACTTTTCATGTTCATAATCGGCATAGCCGTTGCGGCGGCGGCGTTATATTTTCTTTTGGTGCCGGCATTAAGGCGGTCGTGGGAGGCGGAAAACATTCGCCTCATTGAGGCGCACGAACAAGCGGGCGCGGAATATCTTGCGCGGCTTCAGGCGTCGGAAAATGCCTACACCGCCCGCGAACAGGAATTTGCAGAAATGCGGCTTGATGTCGCAAGGGCGCAACTCGAAACGGACATTTTGCGCCGTTCAAACGAAGTAACTCTGGCGCATTTCGAATTTTTGGCCGGCGACCTTCGCCATGCCGTAGACCGCATCGCACTTGCCGCGCCTTTGGGCGAATTGCCGTCAGATATTCAAGACCGTGCGCAAAGCATTTTGGCGGAAGCGCACCCTCGGTTGGGCGCGGAATATTATAACGCGGGGCTTGCCGCGTTTAACGCAACGCCGCGAGATTCGTTTATGGCACTTGCGCAGCTTGAAAATGCGCATCGTTTTCTCAATACGGAATCGGCGTATTGGAATCGACTGCTTTTCATGCTCGGCGAACTTTATTTCAGCGAGCAACGCTACTTCGAAGCCGAAGTCGCACTGTTCGCGCTTAACGACCGAACCCCGTCGCCGTTACCCGTGCCGCCGTTTACCGGCGCGGAACGTACGCGATTTAATGAAATGATTTCAGACTTGGAGGCAATGCAATGACAGACGAAATGCAGACACCGGGGACAGCCCCGGAATCACCCCCGGAACAGACAGAAACAATAAAAATGTCGTTCGGCACGCGATTTTTAAGTTTAATCATCGCCCCCGGCGAACTTATGCAAAATATAAAGGCGCATCCGATAGTTCTCGCGCCTTTTATTGTGTCCGCAATATTAGGGCTTTTGCTTGTTTGGCCGGCGGCATGGGTAAATGATGCGTATATGCAGGAAATGTCCAACATCTCAATAGAACGCTACGGCTTTGACTTTTTCGACATGTCCGCCCTCGCCGACGAATACGGCGACGCACCGATTCAGGACGCACTCAGCGCGGCTACAATTATTTTGCAAATCACGGGCGCGTTTATCTCGCCGCTTTTTATGAGCTTGGTTTTCGCGGTAGGATTTTTTATTGTTGTAAAAATTATGCGGAGCAAAGCAACCTTCGGGCAGATGTTTTCTTTCAGTATGCACCTTTACGTGCTTTACGCCCTCGGTGCGCTTGTGATTAACGGGCTGATGATGGCCACCGGAAGCCTCTTGGATGTAACGTCGCTCGCGGCGGTTTTCGCCCGCACCGGCACTTACGACCAACTTTCGTTTAACCTGCTTTCCGCAATCGGCATATTTCCGATTTGGCTCGCCGTGTTGTCGTTTATCGGCATGAAAATCATCAACGACTTCTGCAATGTAAAAGCCGGAATTATCGCGGGCTTGTATTTTCTTATCGGCGTTGCCGCCCACGTTACAATCTACATGTTTACGTGGTGGATGTACGATATTGCGATTTCGATGGGATTGCTTGAGCTGTGAGCAGGAAAAAAATTGCGGTCGCAGTTATTATTGCGGTCGCGGTTGTCGGATTCATCGCTTTTAACGTAATTTCCGCAAACCAAACCGAAGATGTAAGCGGCGTTCCTCGCGGCGCGACGCCCGTGCATTGGGCATATCCCAACGTGCAAACAATCGTGAGCCGCGTAAGCGCGCGCGGCGCAGTTGAACTTCGCGACCGCACAACGGTTTTTCCGTCAACGCAAGCGCAGGTTTTAACCGTTCACGTAAGCGTGGGCGATTTTGTTGAAGCCGGCGACCTTCTCATAACATATGATGCCGATATTCTCGACGCCCTTCGCGACCAACTCGCAGAGGCGCGGCTTGCGTTGCGTTCGGCGCAACTCGGACTTGAAGCGGCAAGAATCGGCCCTGCCGAAGCCGATATTCTGGCGGCGGAACATCAAATCGAGCAAGCCCGCGCCGGAATAATCAACATCGAATCGCAACTCGAACAAATTGACCTGCAAATCGCGCAAGCGGAAAGCAACGCACAAACCGCCCGCGAAAACGCAGAAAATATGCAGTTTTTATACGAAAGCGGAATTATCGCCCGCACCGAACGCGACAGCGCGAACGAAGCTCTTCGCCGCGTCGAGGACCAACTGGCGATTATAATTTCGCAACGGGATGCGGCGGCACTCGGGTTGCCGATGGCGGCGGAAACGGAAGCTCTTGCTGAGGCGCGGCTCAACGACGTTTTAAATCGTAACGCCCGCCCGGAAGCCGTGAATCAGGCGCGCGTTCAGCAAGTTGCAATCGAACGCGCACAACTTACAATCGCCCGCATCGAGCGCGACATCGCCGACTTCGAACACGAAGAACACGCCGCAGTTTCCGGCACAATATTAAATGTGTTCGTCGCCCCCGGCGAATTCAGCATGTCGAACCGCCCGTTAATGGAAATCGCCGACGTTTCAAACGACAACCTGGTAATTATCGTGCATGTTCCCGAAAACGACGCCGGCGACCTTCTCGTCGGGCAAGACGTTGAAATTTCTGCCGGCGCAATCGGAAATCGCCGCTACGCCGGCTACATCGAGCTGATTCATCCGCTTGCCGCGCCGCGTCAAATGGGAACAACCATCGAAACCGTTGTCACCGCAGAAATCGCAATGAACCCGGACGCGCGGCTTCGCGCCGGAAACACCGTTGACGCCGACATCGTGACGAATATCAGTGAAAACACCCTCGTTGTGCCGCTGATGTCAACAATCAGTGCGGGCGCGGGCGAAACTTTCGTTTACGTTGTTACCGACGAATCAACTTTGCGCCGCGTTGACGTCATTTTGGGCGAGTTCAGCGCGATGTATATCGAAGCCGACGGCATAACCGAAACTTGCCGCGTTGTGCTGAATCCCGCCCACTCCCTCCACGACGGAATGATTGTGCGCCCCGTTCAGCCTATAAACGTGCCTTAACGCCACTCCTTTTTTTATAATTTTGCAGGTTGTCAAAATTCTGAATCGGGGTGTGTTGCCATGATTTTGCGCGTCGAAAATTTATCAAAAATCTACCGCAACGGTGCAATCGACGTTGCGGCTCTTCGTGATGTTGAATTTTCCGTAAATATCGGCGAATTTGTTTCAATTATGGGGCAATCCGGCTCGGGAAAATCCACGTTAATGAACATTTTAGGCTGCCTCGACAGCCTTTCCGCCGGAAAATATCTGCTCGACGGCGAGGACGTTTCTCTCATCAAAGGAAAAAAACTCGCGCAAATTCGCAATCAAAAAATCGGCTTCGTTTTTCAATCGTACAATTTGCTTCCGCGCCTCAACGCCCTGCAAAACGTAGAGCTTCCCATGCTTTACGGCGGAGTGCGCCGAAAAAAACGTCGCGCCGCCGCCCTCGAAGCCCTCGAAAGAGTCGGGCTTGCCGGGCGCGTACATCACAAGCCGTCGGAGCTTTCCGGCGGGCAAAAACAGCGCGTTGCAATTGCGCGGGCGTTAATCAACAGCCCCGCAATTTTGCTTGCCGACGAACCCACCGGCAACTTAGACAGCCGCTCCGGCGAAGAAATTATGGAAATTTTTCAGCGGCTCAACCGCGAAGGCGTAACAATCGTGATGGTTACACACGAACCCGAAATCGCAAACCACACAAATCGCATTGTCGCCTTCAAAGACGGGCGCATTATCTCCGACGAACCCGTCGAAAATCCGATACAGGCAGGGAGTTAGGCTTTCGGGGGCGTTGCCCCCGAACCCCCACGAACTTTTTAGAAAAAGTTCGACAAAAATTATTAAAAAATCGCGCGAAGCGCGATTTTTATGTCAAAGTTTTGATGAAACTTTTTCAAAAGTTTCCGGGGTTCGGGGCAGAGCCCCGAGAACTCAAGAAAGGAACGTCAATGAACATATTCGAAAGCATAACCTCTGCGGTGTATTCGGTTTTGGCGAATCGGATGCGCTCGGTTTTAACGATGTTGGGCATAATAATCGGCATTTCCGCAGTAATAATGATAACGTCCGTCGGGCAGGGCTTGCAGACCGGCATGAGCGAAATTTTTGCAGACTTCGGCGCAGGCACGATGACCGTTAATATGCGCAATAATCCGGCGAACCCGGCAACCCGCCGCGACAGGCTCACCCTCGAAAGCGCGGAATTTATCGCCGAACATCCCGATGTGGCCGTTGTGTCGGTGGCGTCCGGGTCAAATGCGCGTGTGCAGCTTCGAAATCCGACGGAAACAACGTCGCTCACAATTATCGGTGCGGACGAAAATTTCCGGCAGGCTCAAAACGTAGATGTGCGCTTCGGGCGTTTTTTGGCGACCCTCGATGTAGACCGTTCCGCGCCGGTTGTTGTAATCGACTCGACCCTTGCGCGGGATATTTTCGGGCGCACCGACGTTGTGGGCGAAACGATTCGCGTAACATTTTGGTTCGGCACGGTTGACCTGACGGTTATCGGAGTTTTTCGCAATAACGACCCGATGGCCGGCATGTTCGGCATGGCAACGACGGCATTTATTCCGATTACGCACTTCCAACGGCTTTTTAACACTGATAACATGGTTGACCAACTGCTCGTGATTTCCGAAGATTTAGACCGTCTCGATTCAATTGCAACAGAAGTCACGCGGCTTTTATCGTTGTTTCACGGCAACGAAGACCGCTACCAAGTAACCGTTTTGATGAGCCAAATCGACATGATAAACGACGTTCTCGGCATGATTACGGGCTTTGTCGCGCTTGTTGCGCTCGTGTCGCTTGCGGTTGGCGGAATCGGCGTAATGAACATCATGCTTGTAACCGTAACCGAACGCACCCGCGAAATAGGCATACGAAAATCCCTCGGCGCAACCGACGGCAATATTCGTTTTCAATTCCTCGTTGAGGCGATGATTTTGACTCTTTCCGGCGGAATCATCGGCATAATTTTAGGCTATTACGGCGGCTTTGCGTTGGGCGGACTTTTAGACCTCTCGCCCGCCGTAAGCATTCCCACGGTTATTCTCACCGTTGCCGCATCAAGCCTTGTAGGCATAATCGCCGGCGTTTATCCCGCGCACAAAGCGGCAAAACTAGACCCCATAGAGGCTTTGCGTTATGAATGATTCGATTAAAAATTCGCGGGGCTCTGCCCCGCACCCCGGAAACTTTTGAAAAAGTTTCATCAAAACTTTAATAAAAATCGCGCGAATGCGCGATTTTATGTGGGTTTTTGTCGAACTTTTTTTCAAAAAGTTCGTGGGGGTTTGGGGCGAAGCCCCAAAATCGCATGTACAAAAAAATGGAGTGTTTAAAATGAAAAATAAATCCGTTTTTAACTTAGATGAAAATATCGCGGCGGCGTTGAGCTATTTGTTCGGGCCGTTTTCCGGCATATTGGTTCTGATTTTGGAAAAGAGCAATAAATTTGTGCGCTTTCACGCGCTTCAATCGACAATTTGGTTTCTCGTGCTTTGGTTTGCAATTATGATTACCGACCTTGTTGCCGGGCTTTTCGGGTTTCTGCCGTTTGTGGGCGGGCTTTTGGGCGGATTGGTCGGCGCGGTTACGGCGGTCGGCGGCTTAATCAGCTTGGTCAGCATGGTTATTTTGATGATTAAAGCGTTCACCGGTGTGCTTTTTAAAATTCCCATGATTGGCGACGCCGTTTGGACGCAGGTTTCGAAATAATTTGGCAACGCCTCAAACCTCTGATATAGTGAACACAAAATGCGTTTGAGGTGATTTTACATATGATTTTACGGGAAATTCGCGAGGAATACGAAATTCGTACGCTGTCTGCGCGCGCAACGAAAAGTGCTCACACGCAAGGGCGCAAGGCGGAGCAGGAAAAATGCGACATTCGCACGGAGTTTCAAAAAGACCGCGACAGAATTACGCATTGTAAGGCGTTTCGGCGGCTGATGCACAAAACGCAGGTTTTTATTTCGCCGGAGCGCGACCACTATCGTACGCGGCTTACGCACACGCTCGAAGTTGCGCAAATTTCGCGAACGGTTGCGCGAGCATTGGGTATGAACGAGGACTTAACCGAGGCGATTGCGCTCGGGCATGATTTGGGCCACACGCCGTTCGGGCATACCGGCGAGGACGCGCTGAACGGCATAGTTTCGGGCGGATTTCGCCATAACGAGCAGAGTGTGCGCGTTGTTGAAGTGCTTGAAAATTTGAACCTGACCTTCGAAGTTGTTGACGGAATTTTGAACCACCGGACTGTTTGTTCGCCGGCGACTCCGGAGGGACGAATTGTGCAGCTTTGCGATAAAATCGCCTACATGAACCACGATGTTGACGACGCGATTCGCGCCAAAATTTTGGAAGAGCCGGATTTGCCGCGCGAGGTTTCGGAGCTGTTCGGAAAATCGCCGGCAACGCGAATAGATTTTTTGGTGCGAAACCTTGTGATTAACAGCCTTGAAAGCGAGGAAATATCGCTTTCGCCTCAAGTTGCCGGGGTGTTAAAAATTTTTCGCACATTCATGTTCGAGCGCGTTTACGCAAACCAATTGCACACAAAAGAACGCGGCAAAATCAAAGAAATGCTGCGCCTGATGTTTGAATATTACGCCGCCGACCGCGAAAAATTTCCGTCGGAAACTGCCGTCGCCGACCACATTGCCGGCATGACCGACCGTTTCGCTCAAAAACGATTCACCGAAATTTTCATGCCGGCGGCATGGGAAGCCTAGCCTGCCCGCCAAGCGGGCAATGAACGCCGGGGAAATATGTAAGCGGCGACACATACCCTCGAAGCCGGATAATATTTTCGGCACGAGAAGCACAACCCGCCAAGCGGCAATGAACGCCGGGGAGATATGTAAGCGGCGACACATACCCTCGAAGCCG
>Ga0123355_10001363_pt1 | contig 34001 bp, 30 predicted proteins | sample TergutEmb28metaG_3_FD_89872 | JGI IMG/M metagenome (GOLD analysis project Ga0123355, IMG submission 89872) | Embiratermes neotenicus P1 segment gut microbial communities from Petit-Saut dam, French Guiana - Emb289 P1 | ecosystem: Host-associated > Arthropoda: Insects > Digestive system > Gut ...
CTGAATTTTTTTCTCAAAAACGCATTTTACCTTGCAAATATAATGTGTGCAGTTTGCAAAATTATATGCATAATCTATAAAATATTATTTTAATTATTTTATTGTATTTTAATTACAAATCATCTGTTAATCCGAAGGCTTTTGTTTGGCCTAATTTGTACATAAAATCAAAAATTACAAATGCAAAAAAACTCTTGCGAAAAACATTAAATCCAGTTATACTATTAGTGTGGCTGGTTTTAATTTTGATAATTACATAAAAGCGCAGACTGATCTTATCGTTAAAAGATCTAAAAAGTTCTCTAAATTGTATTTGGAATTTGGGGGCAAACTTTTTGATGACAATCACGCAGCAAGGGTTTTGCCAGGGTATGATGCTAATGGAAAAATTTCTTTACTAAAACGATTAAAAGATAAAGTAGAAGTTTTGATGTGCATAAATGCTAAAGATATTCAAGCTAATAAAATTAGAGCAGACCTTGGTATTACATACGATTTAGATTGTCTTAGACTAATTGACAGCATTAGAGCAAAAGGCATTTTGGTTAGTGGAATTATTATTACTCAATACACTGGTCAACCTGCAGCGGATAGTTTCAGAAAGCGCCTAAAACGACGCGGTGAAAAAGTTTATACTTATCAGTTAATTCAAGGATATCCTACAAACATTGATTTGATTGTGTCAAGTAATGGTTATGGTGCTAATCCTTTTATCGAAACCATTAAACCTATTGTAGTATTAACGGGGCCAGGGCCAGGTAGTGGCAAAATGGCGGCAGCACTATGCCAAATGTATCATGAGTACAAGCGAGGCAATAAAGCAGGTTTTGCAAAATTTGAGACTTTTCCAGTTTGGAATTTGCAATTAAGTCATCCTGTTAATCTAGCATACGAGGCAGCAACGGCGGATCTTGGCGACATTAACAGTTTTGATCCGTTTCATTTAGAAGCGTATGGCGAGATTGCGGTTAACTATAATAGGGATATCGAAGTTTTCCCGATAGTTAAAAACATCTTGTATAAAATTACTGGTGGCGAAAAAGTTTATCAGTCGCCAACAGACATGGGTGTAAACACCGTAGGTGATTTTATTGACGACGAGGTAGTTGTTAAAGAGGCTGCAAAACAAGAAATAGTTAGGCGGTACTATAAAACAAAATGTGATTATAGAGAAGGCAGAGTAGAACTTTCGGCTGTCGAGCGAATAGAGATAATCATGAAAAAACTTGGCATAGATGAGCTTTACGGAAAAGCTGTTGCCCCCGCTCTTGAAAAAGCAAAATTGTCTAAGTCGCAAGCTGTGGCACTTGTCTTAAAAGATGGTAAGGTGGTAACAGGTAGGGCAACAGAGGTTTTAGGAGCGGCTGCGAGTTTGGTGCTTAATTGTGTTAAGATTTTAGCAGGCATTCCTGACGATATCCATCTAATTAGTCCAAATGTAATTAGGCCTATGCAGGCACTTAAAGAACAAATTTTGTGCCAGAAAGATAAACTCTTAGGTTTAGAAGATGTTCTAAACGCATTAAGTATTTGTGCGGCAACTGACCCAGGCGCAGAAAAATGTCTTAAAAAATTACATGACTTAAAAGGTTGTGTCGCACATTCTAGTCATATGTTAAAAACCCAAGACGAACTTGCTCTTAAAAAATTGGGCATAGTTATAACCTGTACACCAGAATTTGCAAGTGCAGATTTATATACAGGGTAAAAATAAACAACAAAATCGTTAAAACGGATCAAATAAAAACCGTGTTAGAAACTAAAAAGAGAGCGGGAACATAAACTATACCATCTTTCCCTCGTTGGACATTAAAAAAAAGGAAAAAATATACATGAAAAAAATAAACAAAATAATTTTAGCATTAGTGTTTGCTTTTATAGCAATTGTGCCAGTTATATCTATGACAGGCTGTGCGGGTAGGCCTTCAACTGCAATGGTAACAGCAGGCTTTGCCCATAGTGTTGTCTTAAGAGAAGATGGCACAGTTTGGGCATGGGGCAGAAACGAAGAAGGGCAACTAGGTAACGGAAATAGAGTTAATCAAGAAAGACCTGTTAGGTTTAGATTGGAGCCGTTTGAACATAGAGGTACAACTTATCAACCTCCACGATATGTAACGCAAGTTGCAACTCATAAAATTCATACAATGGTTTTAGGTAACGACGGTAGCGTTTGGGCAGGTGGCTGGAACCAAGAAGGACAATTGGGTGCACCAATTGGTTGCAGAACAACTCCTATAAGAGTACCTTTCCCTGATACAGTTAGCCGTATTGTTGACATTGATGCAGGTATGCTTTTTAGTATGGCACTTAGTTCTAACGGTTATGTATATGGTTGGGGTAGAAATCGCCATGGTATAATGATGGGCGAGGTTAACAACACAAATGCACAAGACAGAATACATACGCTAGCAAGAGCGCAACGAATTTCAGGAGTTAGCAACATTGTGCAAATTGCAGCAGGACACGAACACGCACTTGCTCTTAGAAACGATGGTAGAGTTTTAGGCTGGGGCAGAAACAGAAATGGTCAAGTTGCAAATATAAGACATCCTGACGATGTTCCGTCACTTCCTGCAGAAGGTATTTTGCCAGGTAGACTAGTTTGGGATGTGTTGATGCCAACAGTAATTGAGGGGCTGCCATCAGACCCTGCAGATAGAGTAATAAAGGTAGCAGGCGGCGGTTTTCATTCGCTAGCTCTAACAGAGGCGGGTCACATATATGCTTGGGGTAGAAGTGATAGAGGACAAATTGGCGATAATTATTCGCATAATGATTCAGCACAACCAATTCCGCAAAGAGTTATTTTGCCAGCAGGCAGAACGGCTGTTTATGTTGCGGGTACTTCAGGCGATAGCAATGCTGCAATTTTAGATAATGGACAAGTAATAGTTTGGGGTAGAAACCAAGAGGGACAATTAGGCATAGGCTCGTTAGAGCAAATTAGAGAAGATGCTTTTAATCCTATCCCGCAAATTGCACTTAGGGCAGTTGGGCAGCCTTTAGAGAATATAACTTCTATTGGTGTTGGCGAAACGCACATGGTTGCACATTGTGGTGAGAGTGGCGAAATATTTAGTTGGGGTACAAATTGGGATGGTGAGTTAGGCAATACTGGTATTATGACAAGCATGACACCACTTCAAGTGCAGCGAGGTGTAAGAGGGCCGTCGCTTGGCGGTTCGCCTCCTCATGTTGTTGGAAACGAAGCTTTAACGGGTGTAACTCAGTTAGCAGGCGGACATTTGTTTGGTTTAGCACTTACAGATGATGGATTCGTACAAGGTTGGGGTAGAAACAACCATGGACAACTCTTGATGATGCACAGCAACGACCACTATGTTGCAACAAGATTAGAAGACTTTAGGGTCAGAGATATGAGGTTTCCTCTTATTAGAAATACATGGATGACTAATATGAGGCAAGAAACAGTAGATGCAAATTTTGCTATTTTAGATAATGTTACAGCTATATCGGCTGGCACAGATATTGGTTTTTCATTTGCTGTTGCAGTGAGAGGTGGATATGCTTATGGATGGGGCGATAACGAAAGTGGAATGCTTGGACACGGTTATATTGTTAATCGTCGTCGTACTCTAGGCGAAGAGCCAAAAGATAATAATCCGCGTCGAATGACTAGTGCGGGTGGCGATTACATAAACGCAATTGCAGTTTCTGCTGGTGGACGCCATAGCTTAATTTTAAGACCAAATGGAATGGTTTATGCAACAGGACATAATGGTAGCGGTAGACTTGGTGATAGCTCAACTACTAGACGAGATAACCCAGTTAGAGTGCAGTTTGGTTCAAATGCTGCTATGCCTATTGCATATATAGAGGCAGGCAGTAACAGAAGTTTTGCAATAGATAGCAATGGTTATCTATGGGCGTGGGGTAATGGTGCTGACGGAAGACTTGGTGATAATCGTAACGGTGATAGGCATGCGCCTCAGCGAATTTTAGGGCCAAGCACTAGGGCTGGTGGCGAGAGAGTTGTTGCAGTAAGCTCTGGTGATGTGCATACACTTGCTTTAACTAGTGGCGGTAGAGTGTTTAGTTGGGGTGCTGGTTGGGACGGTAGATTAGGTTTAGGCGACGGTGATGCTAGAATGGTACCGACACATATACAAGGCGATGGATTAAACCATGCTACTAATAGAGTGATTGGCATTGCGGCGGGCGGTGCTCATTCACTTGCTATTAGAAGTGATGGTACAGTTTGGACATGGGGTGCAAACGCATCTAGTCAATTAGGTAGACCTACAAATTGGCAACAGCAATTGGTGCCAGGGCAAGTTGCGGGCATAACTGATGCAACACAAGTTGAAGCAGGTAGTGCAATGAGTTTTATAGTAAGAGGTGCAGGGGCAACCTCGACTGTGTATTCGTGGGGTACAAATAGCGCTGGTGCTTTAGGTAGCGGTGGTCGCCAAGAGCCGCCAAGTCGCGAGGCTATTCAGCAAGGTGCAGACCCATATGGCTTTGTTGTAACTCCTAATAGACAACTAGTTGCTGTAAGAGCTGCTGGTGTTCATGCGAACTTTGATTTCTTCAATACAACAAGAACTGACTTTCCTCCTCGTAGAGATGAGGGTGGATTGCATCCTTTTTGGGTTTTTGTCATAGTATTCTTTTCTATCGGTTTGTTCTTGTTCTTAGGGCTTGTTGTTCTATTTATATTAGATAACCGCAGAGTTGTCAATATGACGCAACCAGCATTTATGAGAAAATTCTTTGATAGTGTTCCAATAAAGAGAGCACCTGAAACAGCTACTGTAAATGGTGCAAGTAGAAGTAGCAAAAAGTCAAATCAAACTGTTAAAAAATCAAACAGTAAACCTAAGACAAAATCGACAACAAACAAAAATGCAAAGAAATAATAAATAACCTTAAAAAACGAGTTTAACGACTGCTGACTAAAAATCGTGTTAGAAACTAAAAAGAGAGCGGGAATAACCTAGCTACTTTAATCACAAGGACGGATATTCAAAAGAGTATGAAAAACAATATTATATATAGAATTTATACAGAAAAAAAAGAAGGCTTTAGAGTCTCAAGTGATGGCATAAAAAAAGATATTTATGCTGTGCTTTCTATCCCGTTAGCCGAGGTTAGAGAATTTTTAAGATATGATGTAACTAATATTGATAGCAAGGACTTAGAAAAAGCAAAAACAATTGTTTTTTCTGAACCTCAAGTTGATATGTTATATCAAGAAAAGCTACCTGACCTAAAAGACTACACAGTTTTTGCGGTAGAGTTTTTGCCTGGCCAATATGACCAGCGGGCAGATTCTTGCGAGCAATGTGTGCAGTTACTTGTGCAAAAAGAAAAACCTATTGTAAAATGTGCTAGAGTCTTTGCTATAAAAAGCAGTAAATTAACCGACACAGATTTGCAAAGAATTAAAGCCTATTTAGTTAATCCAGTTGAAATGAGATTAGCTAATTTAGACAAGCCAAAGTTTTTAATCGAAGAGCATCAGAAGCCTGCAATGCCTCCTGTAATTTTAGGTTTTAAGAATTACAGTAGTGAACAAATTAAAGATTTTCATTCTAAAGTAGGTTTTGCAATGACAGTACAAGACTTAGAGTTTGTACGCGACTATTTCAAAAAAGAAGAGAGAGACCCAACCGAAACAGAGCTTAAGATGCTTGATACTTATTGGTCTGACCATTGTCGTCATACTACATTTTTGACAAAGTTAAATTCGGTTGCGTTTGAGACAGACAAAAAACATCCTGTGCAGGAAGCATACAAAGCGTACATAAAAACTCATAAAGAGATATATAAAGGACGAAAAGATAAATACCCGTGTTTTATGGACATAGGTACAATCGTTGCCAAAAAACTTAAAAAACAGGGTATTTTATTAAACTTAGACGAGTCTGAGGAAATCAACGCTTGTAGTATAAAAGTAAAAGCTACAGTTGATGGGCAGTCAGAAGATTGGTTGATTATGTTCAAGAACGAAACGCATAATCACCCAACAGAGATAGAGCCATATGGCGGTGCTGCAACTTGTTTAGGCGGCGCTATAAGAGACCCACTTTCTGGCAGAAGTTTTGTGTACCAAGCAATGCGCGTAACAGGTGCGCCTGACCCTAATAAATCTACTAAATTAACCTTAAAAGGAAAATTGCCAAGAAGGGTTGTAACAAGAGTTGCAGCAAAAGGCTTTAGTAGTTATGGAAACCAAATTGGATTATGTACAGGCATGGTAAAAGAATTTTATCACGAAGGGTACGAGGCTAAGCGATTAGAGACAGGTTTTGTAATTGGTGCGGCACCTGCAAAAAATGTTGTTAGAGAAGTGCCAAAAGCAGGCGATGTTGTGTTGCTTGTTGGTGGAGAAACCGGTAGAGATGGTTGCGGTGGTGCAGTAGGTAGTTCTAAATCTCATACAGAGGAAAGCCTAAACTCGTGTGGAGCAGAAGTTCAAAAAGGAAATCCATTAACCGAGAGAAAAATCCAACGCTTATTTAGAAACGCTGAATGCACAACGCTGATTAAACGCTGCAACGATTTTGGTGCAGGCGGAGTTTGTGTTGCTGTTGGCGAAATTGCTGATGGTATTGATATTAACTTAAACGCTGTTCCCAAAAAGTATGACGGCTTAAGTGCGACAGAACTTGCAATATCTGAGTCGCAAGAAAGAATGGCTGTTGTTGTAGCACCCGAGAATGTTGATAAGTTTATAGCACTTGCGGCAAACGAGAATGTAAACGCTGTTAGAATTGCAACAGTAACATCTAATAGCGCTATGCGTATGTATTACGATAACGAACTTGTGGCAGAACTTAAAAGAGATATGCTAAATGCAGCAGGTGTACGCCAAACCGTAAACGCTAAAATTAAAGAGGATAAAGTTAACCTTGCCGACCTAACAGATAGCAAAACTTTGTCGTTTGTTGTTGCAAACGACTTTAAGGGTGCACTACTTCATAATTTATCAGAGCTCCATTCTTGTAGCCAAAAAGGATTAGTAGAGCATTTTGATTCGTCTATTGGGGCAGGCAGTGTGCTTGTTCCACTTGGTGGAAATTCATTGCTTACACCGTCTCAAGTTATGGCGGCACTGCTTCCAGTTGACGGACAAACTGATACAGCAAGTGTTTGCAGTTATGGTTTTGACCCAGAGCTATCAAGTGTTAGTCCGTATTTAGGTGCAGTTTATGCAGTAGTAGAATCTATCGTAAAACTAGTATCAAGCGGTGCAGACCCTTCAAAAATTTATCTAACTTTTCAAGAATATTTTAAGCGTCTAAAATCAGACCCTGCTAGATGGGGAACTCCGCTAGCAAGTTTACTTGGTGCATACACGGCTCAAATGGCTTTAGGGTCTGCTGCGATTGGTGGCAAAGATTCTATGAGTGGCAGTTTCGAAGAGCTTGATGTTCCGCCAACACTAATTTCGTTTGCGGTAAGTTATTTGCCTGCTAACAATATAATTACAAATGTATTTACTAAAGGGCAAAAAGTTTATAGAATTGGATTAAAGCGCGATAAATTTTCCATGCCTGATTTTAGTTATCTTAACAAGCTAACTAAGGTTTTGCATAATCAGATTTTAGCTAAGAATGTAACTGCTGCTACAGTAGTAGAGAGAGGCGGTGCAACAGCAGTAACTCTAAAATCTTGTATCGGTAATGGTTTAGGTTTTCATTTTGTAGGCTTAAATAAAGAATTATTTGCACCATATTTTGGCGACATTGTGCTTAGCTTAAACGATAAAACTGCGTTTAAAGGTTTTGATATAGAGTTGCTAGGCGAGACAACTACAGAGGGTATAGTTACAGTAGCAAACGATAAAATTGAATTAGGCGAACTTATAGCGGCCTATACTGGTACGCTAGAGCCAATATTCCCAACAAAGCCACCAGTGCAAGATGTAATTGTGCCTGTTGACAGCGACAAAAAATTTGATATAACAAGCGTTAAAAATAAACCACAAATTGCTAAACCTAAAGTGATTGTTCCAGTGTTCCCAGGTACTAATTGCGAGTACGACACAGCTAAAAAGTTTTTAGAGGCTGGGGCGGAGGTTAGTACTTTTGTTATTAAAAATCGTAGTACTAAAGATATTGAGGAATCTTGCAAAGAACTTGCTAGTCTAATTAAACAATCTCAAATTCTAGCTTTTGCAGGCGGTTTTTCGGGTGGAGACGAGCCAGATGGTAGCGGTAAATTTATATCGTCAGTGTTTAGAAATCAACGCATTTTAGATGCAACGAAAGAATTGTTCGAGAATAAAGGTGGCTTAATACTTGGTATATGTAACGGTTTTCAAGCACTTGTCAAATTAGGTTTACTACCATATGGTAAAATTAAAAGTCCAGAACCAACTGATGCTACACTAACTTTTAATACAATTGGTAGACACATTGCTACAACCTCAACCATAAAAATTTCTAGCACTTTAAGCCCATGGCTTGCAAACTGTAGAGTTGGAGAAGAATACTTAATTCCTATTTCGCATGGTGAAGGTAGGTTTGTTTGTAGTGATAAAGAATTAAAAGAACTTATAACAAATGGACAAATTGCAACTCAATATGTAAACAACAATCCTAACGGTTCTCTTTATGGCATAGAAGGTATCACTGATGTTACGGGTAGAATTTTAGGCAAAATGGGTCATAGCGAGCGAGTAGGTAAACATCTATATAAAAATGTTTTGGGTAATTATGATAAAAAAATATTTGCTGCAGGGGTAAAATATTTTGAGTAACAAAGACAAAATCAGGATAGGGATTTGCGGATACGGAAACCTAGGCAAAGGTATCGAGCAAAGCATTAAGCGCCATAGTGATATGCAGTTAGTTGCAGTTGTAACTCGTCGCAAGCCAACGGCAGATTTGAAAATAAATTCTAGTGTGTCAGTTGTGCATATAGATGATGTTTTCAGATGGAAAAATAAAATTGATGTAATGGTTTTGTGTGGCGGGTCTAAAGATGATTTGCCTGTGCAAACCCCGCAATTTGTTAACCTTTTTAATGTGGTGGATAGTTTTGATACTCACGCAAAAATCTTACAGCACCTTGATGTTGCTAATAAAATTGCTAAAAAAGCTAAAAAAACAGTGGTGGTATCTGCAGGTTGGGACCCAGGATTGTTTTCTATAAATCGCCTATACATGGGGGCAGTTTTGCCTAGAGCAGCAGTAACTAGTTTTTGGGGCGAAGGTGTAAGTCAAGGACATTCCGACGCTATCAGAAAAGTTAACGGAGTGGAAATGGCTTGCCAGTATACGGTGCCAATTGGGGCTACCGTTGATGCGATAAGGCAAGGTAGCACAAAAGAATTTACTGCACGCGAAAAACATAAAAGAATTTGTTTTGTTGTGACAAAAGATGGGGTAAATAAAGACAAAATTAAAAATGATATTTGTTCTATGCCCGATTATTTTGCTGACTATGATACTACAGTTAATTTTATAGACAAAGACGAATTTGTAAAAAATCATTCTAAGTTACCTCATGGCGGCACAGTAATTGCAAATGGCAAGACTAGTGATAATCACTCGCACACGCTAGAGTTTAGTATAAAACTAGATTCTAACCCAGAATTTACTGCTAGCGTTTTGCTAGCGTACGCAAGGGCAGTTTTTAGAATGACAAAACAGAAACAATTTGGTGCCTACACTGTATACGATGTTCCGCCTGTGTTGTTATCTCAAAATGACAGGGAAACAGCAATTAAAGAGTTACTGTAAAGCTTATCGTATTGAGAGCATTTTTCGTCTATAAAAACGGACATAACAACGGAGTAAATATATTCGTGTTACATTCTAAAAAGAGAGCGGTGGTAACAAATTTTATAAACGGCTATCGTCGGACATTAAAAAAGAAAATGAGAATTTTAGTAGGCTATGGTAGTTGCGGAAAAGCCGCAAGTGCAGACAAGGTTTATTCCGTGCTACTGCAAAAAGCCAAAAAACTAAATAATGATATAAAAATTGAGATAACAGGTTGCGTAGGCACTTGTTATCTCGAGCCAATTGTTACAATAGAAAACGACGGGCATTTTTTTGATTATGTAAAAGTTACTGTAGACGATATAGATAAAATTCTAAATGATGTTAAAAACTTAGATGGCAATATAATTGATTCAAATGCTGTCCGCATAGCACTAAAAAATTGTGGACGAATTAACCCCGAAAATATTGACGATTACCTAACAAACGGCGGCTATAAAGATCCTTCAATAATTGATATTATAAATGAATTGAAAATAGCCCAGCTAAAAGGTAGGGGCGGCGCTGGTTTTTTAACGCATATTAAGTGGCAAGCATTAAAAAATGCAAGCGGCAAAAACAAGGTGATTATTTGTAACGCAGACGAGGGCGATCCAGGTGCGTTTATGGATAGAGCAATACTCGAGGGTGATCCTCATGCAGTGCTAGATGGTATGCGACAAGCGGCATATGCAACGGGTGCAAATATTGGTTTTATTTATGTAAGAGCCGAATATCCGCTTGCTATTAAAAGACTTCAAATTGCAATAGAGCAAGCTATTAAAAAAGGATTTTTAGGCAAAAATGTTTTTGGCAAAGGTAGACATTTTAATGTAGAAATTCGCCAAGGTGCAGGTGCATTTGTTTGCGGTGAGGAAACAGCACTTATATCAAGCCTAGAGGGCAAGAGAGGAAATCCAAAATTAAAGCCACCGTTTCCGACAGATAAAGGTTTTTTTAATTATCCTAGTTTAATAAACAATGTAGAGACTTTTGCCAATGTTGTCTATATTGCTAAGTTTGGTGGCAGTGAGTTTTCAAAATTAGGTACAGAAAATTCTAAAGGTACAAAAGTTTTTGCGCTAGCAGGCGCAATTAAAAATGGCGGGCTTGTCGAAGTTAAGATGGGCGACACCTTAAAAAGCGTGATATACGACCTAGGCGGTGGTGTTGCAAATGAAAAAGAATTTAAGGCTGTTCAGATTGGTGGGCCAAGTGGTGGCTGTATTCCTGCGAGCCTTCTTGATACAAAAATTGATTATAGCGAGTTAGCCGCAACAGGTGCAATTATGGGTAGTGGTGGAATGGTTGTAATGGATGAGAGTTCTTGTATGGTAGATGTTGCAAGGTTTTTTCTTGATTTTACTGCGGAGGAATCTTGTGGGAAATGTCCGTCTTGCCGTATCGGCACAAAAAGAATGCTAGAGATTTTAGAGAGAATAACTGGCGGCAGGGGGCAAGACGGCGATATAGAAAAACTAGAGAATTTAGGCGAGGATATAAAGGCGGGTGCGTTATGTGGTTTAGGGCAAACTGCACCAAATCCAGTCCTTAGTGCTATAAGGCATTTTAGGCAAGAATTTATTGACCATATTCAAAACAAAAAGTGTGTTGCCGCTGTTTGCAAAAAATTGGCTGACCTAACTATAAGCCAAACTCTGTGCACTGGTTGCAGTCTGTGTGCAATTAAATGTCCTGTTAAAGCGATTAGTGGAGAGAGAGGTAAACCTTTTGTGATAAATAACACCCTTTGCACTAAATGTAGCATTTGCAAATCTTTGTGTAGAAGAGGTGCAATTTTATGACAAATAAATCAATGGTTCAAATTATAATTGACGGGAAAGCCTTTAGCTGTAAGCAAAGTGATATAATAACAAAAGTAGCGAACAAAAATAAGATTTTTATTCCGACACTTTGTGCCACAAAAAAAGTAAAGCCTCATGGTGCTTGCGGAATTTGTGTTGTAGAAATTAAGGGTCAAAACAAACTTTTCAGGGCATGTAGTACAAAGGTGTCAAACGGGCAGGAGATAATAACTAATAGCGAAAAAGTTTTAAGGGTTAGAAAAAATATTTTAGAGCTACTGATATCTGACCATACGGGCGATTGTGTTGCACCGTGTCAAAATGCTTGCCCAGCTGACACTAGTTGCGGTGCATATGCGCAATTACTTGCAAAGGGCGAAAATCAAAAGGCAGCGGAACTGATTTACGAAAAACTAGCACTACCTGCGAGCATTGGTAGAATTTGTCCACATCCATGCGAAAAAGATTGTAGACGAAGTCTAGTTGATAAACCGATAAATATTGCCAAACTAAAATCTTTTGCAATAGAAAACGGTGGCGATATAAAGACAAAAAAGGCCCAAAAGGCCCAAAAGACAGGCAAAAAAATTAGCATTGTTGGTGGCGGCGCAGCTGGATTATCTGTCGCTTTTAATTTAGTAAAAAAAGGTCATTCTGTTACTATATACGAAGCTAGAGAAAAAATGGGCGGAATGCTTTATTTTGGTGTGCCAGAGTATCGTTTACCTAAATCTATACTTCAATCAGAGGTCGATTTAATAAAGTCGCTTGGCGTTGAGTTTAAGTTCAATACGAGAATTGGTAGAGATGTATCACTTGAAAATTTAGTTAAAAATTCCGATGCTGTAATTGTTGCTATTGGTGCTCATAAGTCTCTTAATCTCAAAATAGATGGCGAAAATTTAGAGGGTGTTATTAGTGGTGTTGACTTTTTGACCGATGTGTCGGGCAAGGGGCAAGCTGCTTTTAATACAAAGTATTTATCTAATATAAAAGATAAAATCGTTGCTGTAGTAGGTGGTGGCGATACTGCAATGGATGCATGCCGCACAGCGATTAGACTAGGTGCGAAAAAGGTTTATAATATTTACAGGCGGAATAAGGAGCAAATGCCAGCATCAAAGCACGAAATTATTGGAGCAGAACAAGAAGGCATAGAATTTTTGTTCCTTGTAAACCCGCTAGAAGTTTTAGGTGAGAGAAAAGTTGAAGCGGTGAAACTCCAACATATGCAGCTAGGCGAAAAGGATTCTAGCGGTAGGAGTTCATTTATTGCAATTGATAAAATAACTGAATTACAAATAGACACCCTTATCCCAATGATTGGGCTTGGTGTTGATACTAGTGGTCTAGAGCAATTGGAAAAAACTAAATGGGGTACAATTGTAGCAGACGCTAACACATTCTTAACAAATTCTGTAGGGGCGGATGTCCCTATTCGCCCGATATTTGCAATTGGCGACGCTACAAACAATGGTGCTAGCATTGCAGTTGAGGCGATTGGCGAGGCAAACAGATGTAGTAGAGTTGTTGATGTGTTCCTTACAACAGGCTTGATTGTTCCTTATAAAAAACAAATCAGAGTAAAGGATTACAAAACATCTAATGACTTTTTGGATGCTAAAAAAGTGGATAGGATTGAGTGTAGAGAATTATCACCGCAAGCAAGGGTAGATAATTTTAACGAAATTGATAGCGTTTTAGATAAAAAATCTGCCAGACAAGAGGCAAATAGATGTTTAGAATGCGGTTGCAAGGATTACTATAATTGCAAGCTACTAGATTACTCAAATCGTTATGACATACAAAAAGAAAAATTCGCTGGCGAGAAATCTAGCCATAAACCAATTGACAATTCAAGCCCCGAATTTATTAGGGATATGAATAAATGTATCTTGTGCGAGGCTTGTGTTAGAGTTTGTGAGACAAAAGTATTGGGGCTAAAAAATAGAGGTTTTGATACGCTTGTTGCTACAGAAAAGCAATTGCCAATTTCAAAAACAAACTGCAACAACTGCAAAAAATGTATTTCAAATTGTCCAACAGGAGCGATAGTACCAAAAGGTTAGTGGTTGCTGTAATATATTCTTGCTAACAGTAATTCAATTATGATATTATATTTAGGTTGAGAAATAAAAACTAATAATTTTTCAACCTAAATGTTTGCCTTCGTAGTTAAATGGATATAACAGCCCCCTCCTAAGGGGCCGTTACAGGTTCGATTCCTGTCGAGGGTACCATTGAATTTGCTATATCAAAATATATGAAAAATGTGGAAAAAACAATAGATAATATTAGAGAAAATAAGCGAGCGTATGTGTACAAGATTATCTATCCTAATGGAAAGATATATATTGGTGTAGACTATGGCGGTGGAAAAGACGATACTAGCACTATGGGATATTTAAGATATTTTGGTTCTCCAAGTTTGGCTAGTCGCTTGCTAATGGACGAGGAACACTCTGGATTATTGCAGGTTGGTGCAAAAATTATCGTTACCAAAGAAATATTATGGGTGGGTACCCTTAAGGATGCTTTCAGAACTGAAAGAGAACTTATTAAACAACATAATTCTACCAATCCAGAAATCGGCTACAACTTAAGGTAACGCAATCTATTGAATAAGTTGTTTACACATAAAAACACATGAAAAACAATTCTAAAACGCAAATCAATAAAAATACGCTAGCTAAAGACTTAGTGGATTTTGCAGCGAATATAGAGAGTGGGCAAGAGTTTTCTAAAGATACTTTGCACCTTTTTTGTTCGCCACTTTTTGTTAGAGCTATGGAAAATTTATTCGATAAGAATATAGTTACTACTTCTTGTGGTTCGGGTAGAGAGCGGAACATATTGCCGGGTATAACTGGTTTATGTGATAAGCTATCAGACGAAAACAAAGTAATAGCAAAAGATATGCTAATCTCTAGCACTGAATTTAGAATTGGTGCGGAAATCAAAGATACAACTACAGCAATCGAATTTGAAAACAGTTTGGTTAAAATAGTAGATAAGTTTAAGCCTCAATAAAATATGCGACTTAATAAAAACGACAAAATAGTCTTAGATATAAAAAGCTTAAATTCTGATGTAGTTGGTGTCGCTGAGTATAAAGGCAACACTATTTTGGTTAGTGGGGCATTGATTGGCGAAAAAGTCGAGGCAAAAATTTTGGCTATAAAAAAGCAAATAGCATTTGCTAAAATTGAAAAAATTTTGATAGCATCAAAAGATAGAGTGATTCCACCATGCAAATTTTTTCTAAAATGTGGCGGTTGTAGTTTTCAGCATTTATCCTACGGCAGAGAGTTAGAGTTTAAGAAGCAATTAATTTTAGATGCTTTTAATAGCGAGGGGATTTCGTTATCAAACTTACCTTTAGAGATTATAAGTTCTAAAGAGTATCGCTATCGTAACAAATTAAGTCTACCTATAAGAAAGGGTATAGGGCATAAATTTTTGGTTGGTTTTTTTAGGAAAAGAAGTCATGAAGTTATAGATATAGTTGACTGCTTATTGCAGACAGAGAGTTGCAAAAATTTAATAGCTAATCTAAAAAAGCTAATGCACAAGCATAAAGTCGAGTCTTATGACGAAACAAATCACACGGGTCATTTAAGACATATTCAAGTGCGTACACTTGGCGAAAAGGCAGTTGTTTGCTTGGCAGGCTTAAAACCCACTTTAGATAAGCAGTTTGTTGTTGATTTTGCTAGCAGTCTTGAGATTTTATATAACGATAAGTTCTCGCTGTTTTATAATTATAATCCTGACAAAACTAATTCAATTTTTTCTAAAGATTTTTCTTTTATAGTAGGTGATAATGCACCTATTGTAATTGATGGTCTAAAAATGTCTGTTCATCCCGCTGGTTTTTTTCAGGTAAACGATAGTATACGAAAAGAATTATTTGAGTATATAGAAAACATAGTCAAAAACCAAAATATTGATACTATAATCGAGGGTTACGCAGGACAAGGCGTGATTGCCGCAAAACTATCGCCATTTGTAAAAAACATATATGCAGTAGAAATCTCACCCGAGAGCATAAGGGCGGGGCAGGAATTAAAAGAATTTAATAATATTAAAAACCTAAATTACATTTTAGGTGACTGCGCCCTAGAGTTAAATAAATTACTTAAACAAGAAGAAAAATCAGTCTTAATCTTAGACCCGCCTCGCAGCGGAGTTTATATTGAAACAATATCTGCCATTTTATCTAATCCTCCTCAAGACATAATTTATATTTCATGCAACCCAAGAACTCTTGCTAGGGATGTAAAAGTGTTACTTGAAAAATTCGATATTGTAGAGGTTAAGGGGTTTGATATGTTTCCTAAAACAACTAATATAGAAACGGTAGTGGTGCTTAAGAGAAAATTAGTTAGAATAAACTAGTCTACTCTAAAAACATTTAATCAATCGAATTATTTTGATTGTCTTTTGGTGTTGGCTGATTTTGTGCGGTGTCAGTCATTTGATTTTGTTGCTTCATATAAAGATATTGGCAATGTTCTTGATATTCCTTATACTGATTATATTGTTGCCACGCAAGGTATTGCTTTACATATGGGTTATCCTTTTCTTTAAGGTGGTTCCAGGGCTCTTGATACGCTTGTATAGATTTTTCCAAGAAAGACTCTTTACTAAAAATAACTATTCTTAAAAGTATTGAAAGGAATAAAATGCCCATGCCCATAAATCCTAAAATGCCGCTAGGCACACGCAAGCTGCGTATGTTTGGACACGCTGCATCCCATATCATCATAGTAACAAAAAAACCTAGGGCTATGTTTCCTGCCGACATTCCAAGTGCTGTATTAGAAAAAGTACCGCTGTTTTTAGGCATAACTAGTGGCAAGATAGAAAAAACAACTATTGTAGCTGTTAGAATTATTAGTGCAACAATGAATATCATAAGTGCGCTTATTTCGTCTTGTCGTGGTGAATAAACATGAATTCCTACAAAAAATAAAATACACAAAATCATAAATGAAAGACATCCCAAAAGATTAACTACAGCGGTGGCGATTTTTGTGCCACTATAGCTGTTCATGTGTATCACAATTTCAGGTGGATATTTTTGTTTATTTTCTATTTGTTGATTTGTCTCCATATGTACATATTACTCTAAATTTAATATTTAGTCAACCATTATTTTTGTTGCAAGCAAAGTTACACTATGATATAATAAAATCATGAGAGAGACGGATGCTAATCAAAAAGATGTGCTGAGTTTAGCGCTTGTGGGCGATGCTGTTTTTAGCTTGTTTGTAAGAGCTAGGCTTATAAATCAGTTTGATTGTAAAAGTGGTCTTTTATCTAAAAAATCTGTTGAATTTGTGAGTGCAAAAGCACAAAGTAAAATGTATCATGCCATAGAGAGTAGGCTAACGGAGCAAGAATTGGCTATAGCTAGAAGGGCAAGGAATTGCTTGAACCACTCTAAGGCTAAAAACGCATCGATTATAGATTACAAAAAAGCAACGGCATTAGAGGCAGTTATTGGCTACTTATATTTAACAGAACAGACAGAAAGATTAGAGAAATTGCAAGAGTTGTGTTATAGAACAATTGAAAATTGTTGGCTTAAAACGAATTTAACAACGGAGTAAATAGCAACCGTGTTAGTTCCGTAAATGAGAGCAGGAATTAAGAAACTATTTTATGTTGCTATCGGTGGACATTAAAAAAAGAAAAAAGAAAAAACGGTAAATGAAAAACAAATCGAAAAAACTAAATATCAATTTGCCCGAAGTTACAGGCAAAGCCGAACTTATTAGGTACACGGCAGACCCCGAAACCGTTGTTGCGCTAGCGGCCAAACTTTGCTATTCTGAAGACGGTGTCGAAACCCTAAGCCAAAAAATCTCAACTTCAGACCAAAGTAAATTTATTGTTGCACTTAAAAAAATGGGGCATTTGTCTACATTCGAACACGCTAGTTTTACATTCAGTCTAACAGGTGTATCAAGGGCACTCCTTGCTCAAATTACAAGACATCGTATTGCAAGCTTTAGTGTTAGAAGTCAACGGTATGTATCGCAAAATAAATTCAATTATATCGTGCCACCTGCTATCAAGGATTTAGGCGAGGCGGCTGTTAAAAAGTTTGCCAGCCAAATGGACACAATTGCTACATGGTATACTGAATGGCAAAAAGATTTAGGTGGCAAGGGAGAGAGTTCTAACGAGGACGCAAGATTTGTATTGCCTAACGCTTGCGAGACAAATATGCTTGTAACCATGAATGCAAGAGAGTTATTGCACTTTTTTAATCTACGCTGCTGTTTTAGAGCTCAGTGGGAAATTAGAGACATTGCATGGCAAATGTTATCTCAAGTTGCTCGTATTGCACCAAACTTATTTGATGGTGCAGGCCCTAGTTGTGCTAGTGGTAGATGTGCAGAGGGTGCGAAGACTTGCGGCAGAATGAAAGAAGTTTTATATAAAATAAAAGGAGAGAGTGGTACAGGTAGTTGTGGGCGTTTTATGAACACCTGCAAAACGGATTTTCCGACGGAGTAAGTGTAAAACCATGTTACATGAAAAAAAGAGAGCGGGAGCTTTCAGGCTAACAAAACTTGCAATGTCGGACATTAAAAAAAGATGAAAATAGAAGGTAGAAATGCCGTTGCCGAGGCGATAAAAGCAGGCACTACAATAGACAGACTTATTGTAGAAAAAGGACTAAAAGATGCTAGTGCTAATAAAATCATAGACGCGGCAAAATCTAGAGGGATTAAAATTTTCTTTAGAGACAAAATAGCTCTTGATAGAGAATCTGTTACAAATCGTCATCAAGGTTTTATAGCAGAGGTTACAGATTTTAAGTATTCAGAGTTATCAGACATACTTGATTTAGCTAAAGAAAAAGGGGAAGAGCCGTTTATAATTTTACTTGACGGGGTAGAGGACCCACATAATTTAGGTAGCATTTTAAGGGTAGCAGAGTGTGCTGGATGTCATGGCGTTGTTATTCCGCGCCACCGTGCAGTTAGCGTAAACGAAACAGTTATTAAAGTTAGTAGCGGTGCTAGTAGTCATATACTTGTAGCTAAAGTTACTAACATAAACGATGCAATAGACGAGCTTAAAACTCACGGAGTTTGGGTTTATGCTGCTGACATGACAGGCGACAATCTTTATCAAGCTAAACTAACCGGTGCAATTGCATTTGTTATAGGTGGCGAGGGTAGCGGTATAAAAAAATTAACTCTTTCTAAATGCGATGCAAAATTAGCTATTCCTATGAAAGGCAAAGTAAACTCGCTTAATGCGTCTGTTGCAACAGGGGTTGTGGTGTTTGAATATTTGCGCCAGAACGCAAACATGTAATGAACAATTGACAATTTAACAGCGAATAATTGTTGTGCTGTTGCCGAATTTGTAGGGGCGGATGTCCTCATCCTCCCGAGCAATCAAAAACGAATTTATTATTAAAGTAAAATAAAGCAGTGTCAGCAACTAAAAAGAGAGCGGCGCAAAATAAAGTTATTAAAGTTCGCATGGTCGGACATTAAAAAAAGAAAAAAAGGAAAAATAAAAATCATGAGAAAACCAATAATAGCAGGCAACTGGAAAATGAATATGACAAGCGCAACGGCAGCACCGTTTGTTAAAGAACTAGCGCCACTTGTCAAAAACACTAAGCACGAAGTTGTTTTGTGTGTACCATATACACTAATCGAAAAGATGGTGTCGTTGACTAAAAAAACCAACATCAAAATCGGTTCGCAAAATGTTGCATGGGCAGATAATGGGGCATTCACTGGCGAAGTTAATGCGGCACAGTTAAAAGAAGTTGGCGCAAGCTATGCAATCATAGGTCATTCAGAGCGCCGTCAAATGTTTGGCGAAACTGATGATACTGTAAACAAGCGTACAATACAAGCTGTTAAAAACGGCCTTGTAGCAATTGTTTGTGTTGGCGAAACTCTAAAAGAGCGTGAAACCAATATCACAGAACAAGTTATTAAAGCACAAGTTAACGCTGCTTTTAGTGGTATTCCAGCAAGCGATTTAAAAAACATTGTTATTGCTTACGAGCCTGTTTGGGCAATCGGTACAGGCAAAACTGCAACAAGTTTGCAAGCAGAGGAAACAATTGCCTTTACAAGAAAAACTCTTGCAGAGATTTATAATAAAGAGGCAGCAGACACAGTGCGTATCCAGTACGGCGGTTCTATGAACGCAACTAATGTAGACGAACTTATGGCGCAACCGAACATAGATGGGGGGCTTATTGGCGGTGCTAGTCTAAAGCCTACAGATTTTGCTAGGATTGTAAATTATAACTAATAATGAACGATAGTCATTTTTTTGGGGAAAAACTTTTGCAAAAGTTTTTCCCCAAACCCCTTTTAAAAACCTTCTAAGTATTGTTTTTGCAAACTAGTTACTAATGCGATAAAACACTTGCACAAGAAAAATCTAAGTGATATAATTTAATTATAGCTAATGAGAAAAGATTTATTAGGATTAAAAGATTTGCCACAAGCGGCGATTATTAGAGTGCTTGATGCGACAAAAAAGATGAAGGCGGTTTTTGCTAAAAACAACCGTCAGCAGAATATTTTGAGTGGTAAAAATATTACTACTCTTTTTTATGAGAATTCGACCAGAACCAGAATGAGTTTTGACACAGCCGCCCAATTTTTGGGAGCAAATTGTAGTTTTGTTTCAGCTAGTACTTCTAGTGTTAAAAAAGGTGAGACACTAATTGATACGGGCAAAAATTTAGATGCGCTTCTTTGCGATTGCATTATTATAAGACACCCTATGGCGGGTGCACCGAAACTTCTTGCAAAAAATGTAAAGGCTAGCGTTATAAATGGTGGAGACGGTACAAATGAACATCCTACTCAAGCACTTCTTGACTTATTTACAATGCGTGAAAAATTTGGCGATTTTAAGGGACTTAAAGTTACCATGTGTGGCGATATAAAATTTAGTAGAGTAGCTAGAAGTAACATTTGGGGACTTAAAACTTTAGGTGCTAGCGTTACGGTTTGTGCGCCTCATACTTTGCTACCTAAGGGTATAGAAAGTTTTGGTGTAAGGGTTGAGTGTAATCCCGATAAAGCAGTGGCAGGTGCCGATGTTGTAATGGGACTTAGAATTCAAGCCGAAAGGCAGAGTGGCGGAATGTTTCCGACCCAGGGCGAGTATGCAAAATATTTTGGTGTAAACGAGGCAAGAATGGCAAAGGCAAATAAAGATGCTCTTATAATGCATCCAGGGCCTGCAAATCGTGGAGTAGAAATGACAAGCGAAGTTATAGATAGTTTCAATAGCGTAATTCTAGATCAAGTTACAAATGGTGTTGCTGTTAGAATGGCGGTGTTAGAACTTTTATTAAACGGAGGTGGAATTTAGCATGGGCGAGATTTTAATAAGAAACGGTACGATAGTACATTCAGACAAACAGGACAAGAAAGATATTCTTATTAAAGATAATAGGATTTCTAAAATTGGTGAGAATTTAACGGCTAGTAAGGTAACTAAGATTATTGACGCAAAGGGCTTGTATATTATGGCAGGTTTTATTGATATGCATTGTCATTTAAGAGAGCCGGGGTTAACTCATAAAGAGGATATAACAAGCGGAGCTAATGCAGCAGTGGCGGGTGGCTTTAGCACGGTTTGTTGTATGCCTAATACAAGCCCTAGTTTAGATAATGTGCCGCTAATTAGCTATGTTATAAATAGAGCAAAAGAAGTTAACAGGGCAAAAGTTTTGCCGATAGGTGCTATTAGTAAAGGTCAACAAGGCAAAGAACTTGCGCCACTAAAGAGCATGGCAGCGGCAGGTGCGGTTGCATTTTCGGACGACGGATTGCCAGTAGAGAATGGCGGACTTATGAAGCTTGCACTAGAATACTCTAAGAGTTTTGACTTGTTGCTAATCACTCATGCAGAGGACAAGACGCTTGCGGGCGACGGTGTTGTCAACGAGGGCTATCATGCATCAGTTGCAGGACTAAAAGGGATACCAAGAACCGCCGAGGATGTAATGACGGCACGGGATATAATTCTCGCAGAGAACGCTAATGCTAGACTTCATGTGGCACATGTTAGCACAAAAGGTAGCGTGCAACTGATTAGAGATGCTAAAAAGCGAGGTGTTAAAGTTACAGCGGAAACCTGTCCTCATTACTTTAGTGCGACGGATTCTGAGATTTTAGGTTATAATACTTACGCTAAAGTTAATCCGCCTCTAAGAGAAGAGTCTGATGTAAAGGCGATAATCGAGGGCATAAAAGACGGCACTATTGATGCGATTGCAACAGACCATGCACCACACCACGAGGACGAAAAAAATACAGAGTTTGATTTAGCTCCGTTTGGCATTAGCGGACTAGAAACAGCTTTTAGTTTAAGTTACACTAATCTAGTTGCTAAAGGTCATATTAGTTTTGAGAAATTAAGTCAATTATTAAGTTCTAATCCCGCAAAAATTTTGGGGCTAGAAAAACCCAAAATTGTAGTGGGGGCAATTGCAGACTTGACTATAGTTGACATTAAAAAATCTTACACAGTAGATAAAGATAAGTTCTTATCGAAAGGTAAAAACTCATTGTTCCACGGCAAAAAGCTAACAGGGCAAGTGGTAAACACAATTGTTGATGGGGATGTTAAGTATTTTTTTAGATAGCAATTAAAACGAAAGAGAACCGCTTGGTTATAAAAACCAAGCGATTTTTTGTTGAGTGGTGGGTAGCAAGTTGCACAATGATTTGTAGTCGCCTAAAGTAAATTCGGCTAGATTGCTTCGGATGCAATGCAATCGGCGGATGCAGGTTACCCAATCCTCGCAATGACGGTCGTCGAATAGAGTATAAGTAAATACCAATCATGCGGCCGTCATTGCGAGGCTTAAATGACTTTCAAGAGCGCTTTTATAATGTAGCCGAAGCAATCCAGCTAAACTTGGATTGAAAAAATATTTATTATGAATTATTAATTAGGGAAAAATCGTCTTCTATTGTGGATAACTAAATTTCAAAAAAGTGCAAAAAAATAAAAAAAGTTGCAAAAAGTGCCAAAAAACGCTCGACAAGCAGCAGCAGCAGCAGCAGCAGCAGCAGTTATAATTTATTTATCCACATTTCTTTGTCAAAAATTTCGAATTTTGAACGAGCAGAGAATTTTTATAATCTGGATAACTAGAGGAGAGTTTGCATGAACAAAAGAGATGTGCAAAAATCAGCTGAAAAATATTGTGCGATATGCTTTAATAAAACAGTAAATCCTGTTTGTGAAAGGTGTGGCACTAAGTTAGTGTTAGGTGAAATTGACTATAGTAAAACTTCAAGCGCTACTGTGTATTCATATCAACAAAATCCAGTGATGTCTAGTAGCGATCAAAATCCAGCTAGACAGCAAATATCAAAAGTAGTATACGCTCAGCCTGTCGTTGTGCAAAGTGTAGAAAAGTTGAGTCTTTTGAACACTAGTAAATATTTTCACTGGGCGAATAGGTTCTACATACTTTTTTTGGTGTTTTTGTGGATTATTCAGACTGTTGTTTTTGGTTTTAACATTTACGCTTTATCAAACATCCAAGATAATGATACCATGATTGCAATAGCAGTGGTAGCTTATGTTGTTTTTGTCATGTTGATAATAGGAATGATAGTGTGGCTATATCTTTTAAATAAATATCTATCTAAGTTATTGTACAGTGTAAATAGTCCAATTAAAACGGCGCATTTGCTAAGAGAAGAAGTGATTGTGATGATGCTAGAAATTGAACAATTAAAACAAGAATTATCAAGTCTTAAGAAAGGCTAGCAAAAAATATAAAATTAAAAAACTCCCTCTAAAAAGATATTTGACAGGGGGAGTTTTTTATTATATAATTAAACATATGAACATTACTGATAAATTACTAGCTAAAATAAAGGCTACTAAAAACCCGACTTGCGTGGGGTTAGATACAAGTTTTGATTATCTACCAGAGAATATGCAAAGCAAGTGCAAAACTCTAGCCGATGTGGGCAAGAGCATTTTGGAATTCAATCTTAAAATTATCGACAGTATAAAAACAGTTGTGCCGAGCGTAAAGGTGCAAATTGCGTATTATGAAATGTACGGGATAGAAGGCTTAAAGGCTTTTGAGAAAACTCTATCTGCAAGCAAAAAGGCAGGGCTAATTACGATAGCTGATGCTAAACGAAATGATATTGGTTCAACAGCAAGTTGTTATTCTAATGCGTTTTTAGGCGAAACAAGTGTTTTAGGTAAAAAGTTTCAAGCGTTTAATTCAGACTTTTTGACGGTTAATGGCTACCTAGGTGGCGATGGCATCAAGCCGTTTTTGGAGGACTGTAAAAAGTTTGATAAGGGGATTTTTGTTCTTGTAAAAACTTCTAATCCCTCAAGTGGTGAATTGCAAAATCTAAAATTTACTGACGGCGAAACTCTATTTGAAAAAATGGCTAGTCTAGTTAATGAGTGGGGCAGCGATCTAAAAGGCGTAAACGGCTACTCAAGTGTTGGTGCGGTTGTTGGTGCAACTCACCCTATAGAGGCAAGTGTGCTTCGTAAAAGAATACCAAACACACTATTTTTAATCCCGGGTTATGGTGCACAAGGTGGTAAGGCGGATGACCTAACGGTTTGCTTTGACGATAAAGGTATGGGCGGAATTGTTAATAACTCTAGGGGTATTCTAACTGCTTATAAACAAGAAAAATATAAGGGATTAGATTATGTCGCTGCTGCAAAAGCTGCTTGCGTGGATATGCAGCAAGATATTTATGCGGCATTAAAGAGAGCGGGTAAAAGTTTGTAAAATTCTCTATTTTCTTGGAAACTTTTTTACAAAAAAGTTTCCAAACCTTCAAAAAATTTTTATACTTTTGCAATTGGGGCAATGCTTACCAATACTTAAAAGTTTTGAAATGGGGGTTTTGGGGAAAACTTTTTCAAAAGTTTTCCCCAAACAAAAATTTATGATAGAAACAGTATTAAAAGTTAAAAACCTAAAGTGGCTAACAAGCGATATATTCGAGTTAAAGTTAGAAGCGTTAGAGCTGTTGCCTGTAATTAAGGCGGGGCAGTTTGCTCATATTGCTATCCCCAATGGTGGCGATAATCTTTTGCGTCGTCCGTTTTGTTTGCATAAATGGGACAATAAGACCATAACGCTACTTATTGCAGTTGTAGGAAAAGGCACAGAAAAATTGGCCTTATTAAAAAAAGGTGATACGGTTTATGGAACGCTACCCCTTGGTAACGGATTTGATGTATCGGCATCTGTTTCTAAAGTTGCAATTATTGCAGGTGGCGTTGGCGTGGCACCGCTGCTACAAGTGCCAAACTTAAAGCAAAACACAGAATACCGTGCGTACTTAGGATTTGCAAATTCTGGTAAAATGCTAGCCTATAAAGACTATCAAAAAAACTGCAATAAGATAGTTGTAAGCACAGACGACGGAAGTTTTGGAATTAAGGGCAATCCTATTGATGCGTTTATGTTAGATTATAATGACGGCTTTGTCCCTGATGTAATTTTGTCTTGTGGTTCTCATGGACTTATAAATGCAGTTAAAAAAATGTCGCAAAAGCTAAAGATTAAGGCTTACATGAGTGGCGAGATTAGAATGGGTTGTGGTGTTGGTGCGTGTCTTGTATGTGCATGTGCGATAAAACAACCAGACGGTTCGGTTAAAAATCTTCGAGCTTGTGTTGAGGGACCAGTGTTTGATTTGGAGGAAGTAGTGCTGTGAATAATATAAAAACAAATTCAAATAACTATCCTAACCTAAAAGTTAAAATAGCGGGAGTAGAATTCAAAAATCCTATTATAACGGCTAGTGGCACTTTTGGTTTTGGGAAAGAATATAACAAATTTTATGATGTAAATCTGCTTGGTGGCATTTGCACTAAGGGACTAACTTATGCACCACGAGAGGGTAACATGGGTACACGAATAGCAGAGACTGCTTCGGGTATACTAAATTGTGTAGGGCTACAAAATCCGGGTGTAGAGAAGTTTATAGCTAATGACGAGCCTTTTCTTAAAAGGTTAGACACAGTGGTTATAGCAAATGTTGCGGGTAACACTGAAGACGATTATATAAAGCTAGTTAGTAGATTAAACGATACAAATGTTCATATGTACGAGCTTAATATTTCTTGCCCTAATGTTAAAGAGGGCGGAATTGCGTTTGGGATAGAACCTAGTAGTGTCGAGAAAATTACAAAAGCTATCAAAAAGGTAGCTAAAAAGCCACTGATTGTAAAACTTAGTCCGAATGTTGTGGATGTTTCGCTTAATGCAAAAGCGGCAGAGAACGGCGGAGCAGATGCGATTAGTCTAATCAATACTATAACTGGTATGGCAATTGATTACAAAACTAGAAAACCGATTTTAGGTAATGTTACTGGAGGATTATCTGGACCCGCTATAAAGCCCGTTGCTCTTAGGCAAGTTTATCAAGCTGCAAAAGCTGTAAAGGTTCCTATCATAGGAATGGGTGGCATTATGTCGGCAGAAGATGTTTTAGAGTTTATGATAGCAGGGGCAACAGCTGTGCAAGTTGGTAGTGCGAATATTTTTGACCCATTAGCTGCAAAAACTATTGTTTTTGAGTTGACAGAGCTATTAAGACAGTGTAAAATAGATGATGTAGCTACTATTATAGGTAGCTTGCAAGTTTAGATTTTGTCTAAACTAAAAAAACACAATCATGACAAACGAAGAAATACTAAAAATATTCTCAAAAACGGGCGGGGTGCTTAAAGGGCATTTTAGACTAACAAGTGGCAGACACGCAGATACTTATATGCAGTGTGCAAAACTTTTTGTCGATACTGCTTGCAGCGAGAAATTGTGTAAAGCATTAGCCAAAAAGCTAAAGAGCTATAAAGCAGATATTGTTGTTAGCCCTGCCGTTGGCGGAATTTTAATGGGCTACGAAATGGCAAGGCAGTTAAAGTTGCCTAACATTTTCGCAGAACGAGAAAACTCGCAATTTACTTTTCGTCGTGGTTTTAGTTTGCCTAAAGGTGCTAAGGTTGTTGTAGTAGAGGATGTTGTAACAACGGGTGGTTCTGTAAAGGAAGTTTTAGAGCTTGTTAAATCCGAGGGTGGCGAAATTGTTTGTGTTGCATCAATCGTGGACCGTTCTAACGGCAGTGTCGAGTTTGGTGTGCCTTACGAGAGTTTGCTATCGGTTGATGTCAAAAGTTATGAAGAACAAGATTGTCCAATTTGCAAAGAGGGCAAAGTTCCACTTTATAAGCCGGGTAGCAGAACTTAGGGTCTGCAATATTATAATGATTTTCTCAAATCTAAAATGATTTGCTAAAATAAAATAGAAGAAATGCTTAATCAACATTTCCGATAAGGAGTTAAAAACTTAAAAATATGTCAAATAGAAGAAGAGGTGGAACAGGCGATGGTTTATCGTTTTTTTCACTAATCATAATTATAGTGTTGGGTGCAGCGTTAGCTACATCTTTAACATTAGGAATTATTCACGCATCTGTTAGAACAGCGGGAACAGAGTGGCTTATGCATGTTGCTTTCTGGACAGAAAGAATTGCAGTAGCGTTTGCACTTGTTATTCCGATTATGTTCTCTTATAGAGAGGCGAGAGCAAGAGGTACGGCAATGTTTATCGTATGGATAATTTCTGTAATTATCATAGCTGTTGTGTATTTACTATTCGGAACAATTGTAATGCCTCGTGGCTACTGGATAAGTTGTAGCTAATAGACTTTATTAAATAAATAAGTGATTATTTACACAAAATAAAAATAGAACAAAAACTAGGATAAAAACCATGTCAGAAACTGTTAAAGAAACAACTAAAAAGAAAAAGAAAAAAGGGGCGTTTGCCCGTTATTTTACACCATTTGGGTTAAGACAAGTCTGTGATTTGCTTATGATTTTTGGTGCAATAATGATGTTTATAGGGCTATTTGTGCATGGCTTTATGGGAATAAATATTGTTGTGCTGATAGGACTAGGTATGTATGTTGTAGCAAGCCTGCTAGCTATGTTTAGATGTCTTAAAGTAATTACTAATAAAGAAATAAGCAAAAAAAGCATGGAACGGAAAAGGGCAGTAACCAACATAATTATCATGTCAGTAATCTTGGCCTTAGCTGTAGTCGGAATCTTAGCAGCTGTACTTGGCTGGTAAATATAAAACAAAAAACCCCTTAAGAACTTTTGAGATGTTTAAGGCTGTCGACTTTGTCGACAGCCTTTTTTTGGGACTTTATTTTTTTGAAAAAATAAAGTCCCAAAGTTACCATTATTTGACATTTTAATCTAAAAAATGTCAAATAAACGCCCTAAATGTGAAAAAAATGTGAAAATTAAAGAAAAAATTTTGAAAAAGTTGTGAAAATTAGTTGCAATGTCGTTAATAAAGTGTTAATATATATGTAGTAGCTTCAACTGTTGCGGATAATTTATTAAAAATTTATTAAAAAGTTATGAAAAATAGTTGACGCCCCAAAATCTATATATTATAATAGATTTATAGTAATGTAAATTACTGCCAAAACAAATGCCTAACGGCACACAAAGGATAAAGCTCATAAAGGGCGACAAAAAAATAGTGGCACAATCCACTCAAAAAAATAAAAGGAAAAAATCTATGCAACAAGGCGAGACACTACAAGACGCACTAGACCAGATAGAAGACTTTGAGAATCAAAGATATTCTGTTGACGAAGTTATAGATGCTGAAATAAAATCAATAAAAGCAAAAAAACTTGCGGACTCGCTTGATGCTCAACTAGAAATCCTAAAAGAGCAATACCCAGCAGTTACAAGGGAAGCTCTTATCGAGGCGCAAACAAAATCTATTGCGGCTCGAGAAAAAGCGGAAGAGCTTGAGGAAAGATGGAAACAGCTAAAGCAAGCGCAACCTGCAAAGAGAAAAGCAGTTTCTAAAAGGCAATCTGCTGTTCGTGAAACTTATGGAAGACCTCCGTCTCACAAACGACAACATTCCGCACAAAAACAAGTACATCAACGCCAATATAAACAATATCCGCAAATGGATTATAACGACGATGATTATATAACACCTGATAGATACAATATGCACTCAGGTACAAACCTTAATTCTATAGAGGATATTATAGAAGAAATGCAATTCGAGGAGAAAAAACCAAATATGACACCGATGACACAAGACATCATAAGAAATCAAGAATATAAAAATAATCAAATATTTGAAGCGTTGCACGAATTGCGTGATTCTAGTAGAAATCCGTACAATGTGCCGCAACAACCACCAGTTATAGAAATTCCTAAAACAAAAGGATTTTCGGACCAAGATGAAAGGTTCTTTGAATACCTAGTAGATTCAGTTAAGAGTTCTAAAAACGACAATAATATTAGGCCAATTGAAGCTAGGCTAAAAGGGCAAGAAGACAAAATCAATCAGATGATAGATTTAGTTCAATCTCTTAAAGCTAACAATACTGACCATGCTACGCTAGCAGAAGTTAGAAGAGCACACGCGAGGCTAGACGCAAAAGAGAAATTTTTACAAGGCGTACTTGATGTGGTACAGAAAAGTGCTAACGATGTTATGCCTGTAAGAGCTAAAGTAGCAGATACAGATTACAAAGTCGACCAACTATTAAAAGTTGTTCATGCAATGGCAGAAAACCAACGCAATCAACAAATTCAATTAAGGTCGCAAGCTCAAAAAAACAATCGTCTTAGATATGAGGCGCAAGCAAGGGGTATGAGAAGACCTATGCCTAAAAGAGTGCCTCAAATGCGATTAGCATCTGAAAGACAAGAAAAAGAAAACACTAATGAAAAACTTATTGCAGGCCTCATAGAGCTAGCAAGCCAAAACATTAAAACCTTAGGAGCAACACAAAAAATGCAAAACGAAAATCAAAACCAGCCAATGCAGCATGCTGCTCCTGGCTATAACCCATACGGTGTGCCGCCATATGCTAATCCGTATATGATGCAGCAGCCAGGATATATGCCTCCGCCTATGTATCCGATGCAGCCAATGGGGCAACAACAAATGAGTTGTCCGCACGCGAACAGTGGCAACAGCAATTCAAGAAATGACATACAGTCGGATAGAGTAAGAGACGAAGTTGGTTATGTAAGAAACGAAACTTCTCGTAACTCGCACGATATCAGTGACATTAAAGCATCTGTGCATGCGCTTCTAGCTCATAACAACTCATTCAACTTAGGTCAAATCTTAGGTAAATTAGATGGTACAGGTCTTAATAATAACAACAATAATAATAATAACGGCATGAACCCTATGTGCTTAGCGCATTTGATGTCTAACAACAATAATCAAAGAACAGAGCCAATTATTATTCATCCGCCTCAAAGGCCAGAGCCGCCAGTTGTAATCCAACCAGCACCAGCTCCGCAACCTCCGTTTGTTGTTAATAATCCTCAATCTCAAGCGCCTGCGTATCCTCCTTATCCTTATCCATACCCTCAACAAAATACGCAGCCAATGATTATCAACACGGCTCCAGAGCCAGCGCCTCAGCAGACAATGATAACGCATCATCAACCGGCGCCTACAACGGCAACGGCAGAAAATGCACCAACTCATTCTCAACAGTCGCCTAATAATCAAACGCAACCTCAACAAGCACAAGAGCCAGCACCAGTAGCACAAGCTGCACCAGCTCAAGAGCCTTATGTGGCAGCTCCTCAGCAATATGTTCCTGAAGAGGCAGACAATCCAATGGCAAAAATGCTAGCGGGTATGGCAGATAGGCTTAACGCTATGAACGACAAGCTAGACGAATAATCTATTATTACACAAATTAAATTATAGTTGCAATGGCGACTTAAAACCGCTCCTTGCAACAACACTAAAGATAACTTACTAAAGAAAAAAAATATATGGACACTTAAATAAGTGTCCATACAAGGCAGGGAGTAGGATTTAACACTACAAACTGCAATCACATAAGCCTCCTCTTAGCCTGCTAGATGAAATTCAATCGTCATATTTTGAAAACGATTCTAGTGGGCACAAATTAACCTCCTCTTATTCTTCCCCAAACTCTAAGCAAAAAATTAGAGAAAGGGGAGGAATTAAAATTACCTCCTCTTGACCTACAAGTGATTGATAATCGCTTGTAGGTTTTTTTATGTCATGAAAAAATATTATTTTTTCACTAAATAAACAACAACTTCTTGCCACATTTTTTTGCATAATCTATCGTAAATTTTGTTCCACGACTAGTTCCATTCCAAAAAGCTATAATGATATCCGCACTATCTACAATCTGTTTGTTGCGAATCAGTGGTACTATTCTTCCGTACCGTTCATAGTCAGGTAAAAATATTAGCTTAGATATTTTCTTTTTATTGGCATATTGTTCTGCTAGAGTATCAATTCCTTTTGCTCCGCCTGACAAATTTCATAATATACTCAAGAGTGCTTATTGAACTCTTGAGTATATTATAGTGCGTATTGCACTATAATGCAAGTATATATGGACAGTTTTTCAAAAATACTTAAAGAGGAAAGAATAGGGAAGGGTTATTCTCAGCGATATATGTCCGAAAAATTGCAGATTCCGCAAAGTACTTATAAGGGCTATGAATTGGTTGGAGAAAAAAACGGTAGAGAGCCATCTATTGACATGATTAGAAAAATATGTAGACTATTTGATATATCCGCAGATTATCTTTTGGGTTTAATATACTAAGCTTATTCAATAATTTACACTTATAAAATCTCGCTTACAAACTGAATTTGTAAGCGAGATTTTATAAGTGTATTATTTCCTATTTGATTTTTTGGTAGGTGTGCGACCAGTAGGAGAATGGCGAGAGTTTTTAGCGTTACCGCTACCTACAGGTCTTTTAGCGCTAGTAGTCTTTTTTTGGCTAGCTACAGTTAATGCTTCAATCTCTTCTAGTTTTTTAAGCCAATATTCTAATTCTTTTTTATTTGCCTCGGTGTCGGGGTCCTTTTTGTAAATTTCTACAAGTTCTATAATGCAGGCAAGATTACCATCGGCTGCGGATTGACGCAAAATATTCATTCCAAGTTCTGGCTCTTTTAGTCCTATTAGTCTAGCAATACCAGGTAGGGCATCATCTTCGCCTTTTGAGTAAGCTCTTGTATATAACTCGTATGCTTTTTCCAGTTTTTCTTCTTTTTCTAAAACCTTAGCTAATTTCATATGGGCATGAGGATTGCCTAAAATAGAAGCTAGAGTATAAAATTGTCTAGCTTTGTTTTCGTCGCCTCTTTTTGCGCATCTATTTCCTTTTTCAAAAAGTGCGCCTAAATCGTCATCTGCGACCATGTTATCTAATTCAGCTTCGTTAAGTTTTGGGTACATTATCATTGGCTATTATTTATCCTTATTGTCTTGTTTAGTGACGACAATTAAACGCCGTATCTTTTTTCAAAATCATAGAAGTCTTTTTCGTTTTTCTCGCTTGCGTTTTCGATTATCATTGCACCATTTTCTAAAAATCTTATAAGCGGCAGGTTTTTGTCTTCTTGTGCGTGCTCTAAAATGCTACGACCTTTGTAAATGTCTAGGGTAGTGTAGCCATGTTTTAACAGATAGGCAAGGCTAGCAGGACCGTTAGTAAATGCAGTACGGCACGCTTTTTCTAAAAACAATGGTTTGCGCTCAAAAGAGTAGCCACGCGCTATAAGCATATCTAAAATTTCGAAATTTCCGTCATAAACTGCTTTTGCTATACTAGAGTCGCTAGGAGTAAAAAATTTACCTGTAGCCAACATATGCGCAAGCACTTTAACTTCGTTAGAGTCAACCGCACTGTCGAAACTGCGTTGATCAATCCATTGTTTGTGCTTTTCTATAAATTCTAGCATTTCAGTGAATTCGGCAATAACAACTTCAAAAATAACCCTAAGCTCAATTGCATCAACGATTTCTCGTTCAGTAAGGTGATATCTTTTTTGAAGAGCTTTGATTTTATCGATTTTACCATGCACAACCATGCTGTTTATATAGGGGGTAAAAAGTGTCATAAAGTCGCCAACTCTAGAGTGCGCAATGTCGAGTATCTCAAAGAATTGAGGTTCTTGCTTTTCGCTAAATTTATAATCACAAATTTTAGAAATATGGCGTCTAGCGTTTTCGCAAGATTCAAGCGCACCTTTGCTGATTAAGAATTTTACCAATTCAAAATTAACCCTTTTGGTTGCCCAATATAGGGGGGTAGATGCCTTGTAATGAATATCGGCACCGCTACTTAAAATAGTTTGCACAGAATCTAAATTTGCTTTAGGGCTTTTACACTCCGCTACAAGCAAGTCATTAAGTGCTTTTTGTCGCTCTCTTTCTAGCTGTTTCTCTTTTCTTGTCATCATGATTTTATGTCCTTGGAAATATTGTCGGGTTTCTCTCGCAAGTTACCTTGACCAAAAAGCCGAGTGTTCAAGTTTAGAACCTGTCGCAAGACAGCTTTTTATAATCTCAAATAGTTGTTTGCAAATAGTGTACATGCACAACTTTGTATATTATAACAAGTAGAAAAAATAATGTAAAGCATAATTTGTTGAATATCCAAAAACAATAAAGGTTTGCTTGTCGAAAAAAAGCGTCTATAGTATAATAGAAAAATGAAAATTGACTACAATCAAAAATTCAAAGACAGTCTGCCAATTAAAAAGGAAAAACTTTTACTACACACCTGTTGCGCTGTTTGTGCTGCGGGAGTTTTAGGAAGAGAATTTTTGATTGATAACAATAAAAAAAAATTATCTGATTATTTTGATGTTATTTTATATTTCTACAATCCAAATATTGATACAGAATGTGAGTACAACAAGAGGGCAACCGAGGTCAAAAAACTCGTAGTGGCGTTCAATGAACGCCCGCATACAACTGTAGAAAAATATAAACTGGTAAGCACAAGCAACGACTGTCAGTTTTGCATAAAGCACAGACTAGAAAAAACCGCGGACTATGCCAGAGAAAATAACATAAAGACTTTTTGTACAACGCTATCTGTTAGCCCACATAAAAACGCTAGTCAAATCAATGCACTTGGGCAAGAAATTGCTGTTGCTAAAAAAATAAACTTTTTGCAAGCGGACTTCAAAAAAGAAAATGGTTTTTTAGCTGCAAACCAAATTTCAAAAAAACTAAATTTATATCGCCAAAATTATTGTGGTTGTGGATTTGACAAGTAAAGTTTGGTAATGTATAATTAAAAACGAGGCGACCAATTTTAATAGGCGTCTACAAAAGGAGGTTTTAGAATCTTGAAAACAACTTTGGCATTGTATTGGGAAATTGATTATTTTCGGATAATATTTGTGTCAGGTTTTTTCGGATGAATATAAAAATGAACTCTAAAACAAAAACAATAACTTTATTAGGAGTTAGTTTGGCACTTATGTTTGCACTAACTCCGATACCATTTGTTAGTTTATTTTTAGTGCCGCTACTATTTTTAGGGTGTACACAAAAATGGTATATAGCA
>Ga0123355_10001364_pt1 | contig 33979 bp, 29 predicted proteins | sample TergutEmb28metaG_3_FD_89872 | JGI IMG/M metagenome (GOLD analysis project Ga0123355, IMG submission 89872) | Embiratermes neotenicus P1 segment gut microbial communities from Petit-Saut dam, French Guiana - Emb289 P1 | ecosystem: Host-associated > Arthropoda: Insects > Digestive system > Gut ...
CTCTAAGTTATTCTGGGACATCTTTTACGATATCTGCCAATACAGATATGGCTCATTACACTTTCGATTTTCCTGAATTTCACAGTCATGTTGATTGGCCAGATGTAGAAGTGTGGGACTCGATACGACTAATGTATGATGTAGATCATATAAATGTATCTACATTATTAAAAATTATTAGGTATATTGATGATGCGATTTATTTTGTGAAAGATTGGTATAACCAATATATAGATTTTGATTTTGCTCCTATAAAAACACATATACCAATGTGGTTCATGTGGGGTGCGGGCGCAGATCCTACCCAAATGACCATACCTATAAATGGATTGGCTACAGCTGCTCACGAAGCATCTCATATTATAAGTTTTGCTTTGGGTGGTTCTGATTTTTTACCTTTTGACGAAGGACTTGCCACCACGCTTGGTTTGCAACATGCATCATTTGACATAAACCGATTTGGATGGGGGTATCAAATGGAGCATTTGCAAACTATTGCTGCAATACCTACATTTTATGAAATTGGTATATTTCAAAATTATGATGAAGCTCTCGCTGTCAGGGATTTTGCACTTATAGATTTTGAAAATATTGTCACATTTCAACATTTTCTCGCATACTCTGCGATAAATACACCTGCAATGAGAAGAACTTACCATGTGCTTTCTCAATGGCCTGGAGGGACACCTGCGGAAATCCATTCGTATATGACATCAGGGTCATTTGTTAGATACTTGATAGAGATGTATGGTGCTGAGTTGTATTTGCAAGTACATTTTGACATTGATCAATTCGAATATATTTATGGTGTAACTTTGCAAGATATGGTACAAGAGTGGTTGGTTTTTTTGAATGCAACTGTAAATGAGTTTATGATCGCTGCAACACGATTGCAATGATCAAAGATGAATCATTATGGCATATGACATATATGTGCATTGATTTTACAAAAAAATCGTTTGTAAAATCATACAAGAAAACGGCATAGTAATGTGCGTATTGACAAATTCAATATGATCACAAGGTGGGACGAAATGGCATTAATGTATAATAACTTGTTAATTAATAAAAACTCTAATAGATATATTCCATTTTTGGTGAATCTGATATCTGGACGCAGGAAAGTGCTAACAAGTAACGAGTTTGCATGTATATTATCAATGATGTGCAAAGAAAATATCGTTGATTACAATGTTGAAGAAAAAAATTTATATACTAAGTTTATTAATGAAAAACAATTTATTACTAATCAACAACGCAAAACAATTGAAAAACATATGCAAGATAAAAATTACTTCGTTGAATCAAATAAATCAATGATGAATTCACTATTTTCTATACAACTAACTCAAGATTGCAATATGAATTGTCCATTTTGCTTTGAACGAAAATATGCGGATAAACACAAGCAAATTACAAAATCAATGATTGATTCTATTTTTGATTTTTATGAATTTCATGAACAAGCCAATAATACATCATCGTTAAGACCCACCATTCGGGTAACGGGCGGAGAACCTTTAATTACTCAAGAGTGTGTTGATTTAATTAATTATATAGCAAAAAAATGGTCAAATGCAGACATGTTGCTTTATACAAATGGTAGTAATTTAATTGAATTTTATAATCAACTCCCAATTACAAGATTTAAGCACATAGACATATCACTAGATGGTTTTGAAGATGTGCATATTCATAGCCGTAAGCCCGCTGAATCTGCACATAAATCAATCTATAAAAACATTATCGAAGGAATTAAATTACTAATCAACAACCAAGTGAACGTAAATATCAAATCAGTGCTTAGTCGAGATAACTATACTCATTTTCCTGAGTTTGTTACGTACTTGCACAACGAAGGGATACTTAATTCATCATATGTTACACTTATGCCGGGTATTGTTATAGATTATTCGAATCCTCTAGATATTGATGAATCATTTAATAACATAGATGATATATTTTTGATGAAAGATTATGTCCGAAGTAAATGTGGTTATATGATTTCATCTTTTGCAAGCATCAGTCATATATGGCGTCTCATTTCAAGAGATGACAATACACCATTTTTGCCAAAATCCATTCGTTGCAATACATCCTTCTTATCAAACTACTATTTTTCACCAAACGGAAACATATATTTTTGCGATTGTATGGACAAAGACAAAGGCATAATTGGTACATACTACCCAAAAATATCATTGAATACGGACATAATCAATAAACTGTCCTCACGTAGTGTCATGACCAATGAAAAATGCAAAGAATGCCCTTACAAGTTTGTATGCCTAGGAAATTGTCCCCTCGCGTCCATCATGAAAGACGAAGAAATGTCATGTGGCATTTTTGCAGAACCGCGTATACTTGATAACTTGGAGTACCCATACTACGAAACACTTATACAAAAGAGAAACTTACAAAAGGAGAATCAAATTGATACTGATTAAACATATTATCCTATCTGACCTTGGTGATGAAAAGTATCTTCTGATAAATTCACTAGACGGACGCATCGACAAAATAGGGCAACCTGTTGTGGATACACTAAACAAATGGCGCGGACTAGACAATATAGTCCCAGAAAATGAATTTGAAACATCTCTTTATAATGCACTTCTGTCAAAAGGATATATTATTAACAATAGAGCAGAAGAAGAAGCAAGAAAGAATGAAATTATCAGTATTTTAAGAACGAATCATCAAGCAAATGCAAAAATATGTAAAGCCATAACATTTATATTAACATATGACTGTAACTTCCGGTGTCCATATTGCTACGAAGGAGAAATCACTAGCAAAAAAGCGATTATGACACCGGAGCAAATCGATGCTGCACTACACTTTGCTGGTGACAGTGTAACAACAATTGGACTCTTTGGGGGAGAGCCCCTGATGCCATCATGTCGATCATCTCTCGAATATTTGATTTCAAAAACTCGTGATAAAAGCTATCACATTACTACAAATGGTTATTACCTTGAGGAATTTTATGACACATTATCCCCTTTAAATATTACATCAATAAATGTAACACTTGATGGGGATGAAGAAGCCCATAATAAACGAAGGTATTTGGCTGATGGCTCTCCAACATATAAAAAAGTCATGAGAGGCATCGAAAAATATCTCGTAAGCTCTATACCAATATGCATAAGGATGAATTTAGATAACAGTAACTCTAAAGTTGGCTATGATCTTAGGAAACATCTTATGGATAGGTTTTCAAAACACAGTGATTATTTGACTTTTGAGATGTCCCCAATGCTTACAAGTGATTATAATGAAAAAACTAATATTGTAGAAGAACTATATGAGCTTAACGCGCAAGCGTCACATGATGATCAGTTACGTCAAAATCAATTGCTAGGCCGTTCTAGTCCTATTATGAATGCAATCACTTTAGGAAAGAAGATTCATCCAACATATTCATATTGCTTTGCACATGCAGGCAATACATATCTTGTTGACCCATATGGGTATATTTATCCATGCCTAATTGCTGCTGGCATAGAAGACTTAGCAATAGGCACATATTATCCCGAAGTAAACTTGAAAGAAAATAGTGTGCATGATCGCAATATTGAGACCATACCAAAGTGCAGAAGCTGTGAATATTCTCTTTTGTGTGGAGGAGGATGTCCAATAAGATTACCGTCATACGACGATTTGTTAAAGCCAGAATGCATGTATACACGTAGCTTGATACATGTTATGTTGCCCAAGATATATAAAATCAATGAAGCGGCTAAGACAAAAAAAAATGACGCATGATATAAAATATTCACAATTAGAAGAAAATATAAATCAAGCCATGCAATATGCGCTTAGTTTGGGCATTGATTATGCAGATATACGTTTCAAGGACATAGCGACAGAAACTCTAACTGTGATTAATGGCGAACTAACTACGTCTCTAAACAATCGTAGCAGGGGTTATGGCATACGTGTTTATAAAGACGGGGTAATGGGTTTTGCTGCTAATAGTGATTTGAATAATTTGCATGAAACTGTAAATGAAGCTGTAAAAATTGCCAAAGCCAGTCTTACTTCGCAAACCAACAAAGTTTACATGACTGCAAAAAAAACAGTTATCGACTTCTATACAACGCCATATGACATTGACCCTTTTACTGTACCACTTACAAAAAAAATAGCTTTACTTATGGAATGTGACTGTATCATGCATTCTACTCAAGGTGTAAGTCACAGATTTTCTAGCATGCAATTTCGAAAGGAAATTGTATTTTTTGCAGATACTGATGGCAGTTTTATAGAACAACGATTTTATCAATCCGCGGCTTGGCTGAAAGTTTTTGCTGCCTCTAAAATGGGTAATCAAAAACGTAGTTATAATAGTGTATTGCAAGCTGGATATGAATCTATATTAACATCAAAACTACCTATAGAAGCACTCCGTATAGCAAAAGAGGTAGTAGAGCTATCCAAAGCACCTGTCTGCCCAAGTGGGGTTTTTGATATAATTCTCGCGCCGAGCCAATTATTTATGCAAATCCACGAAAGCATAGGACATCCCACTGAGATTGATCAGATATTAATCAATGACCCAACATATGTTAACCAAAGTTTCCTCGATTTGAACGACCTTGATCGCGGTCTAATCATTGGCTCAGAGCATGTAACAATAGTAGCAGATGCCACTTGTCCAACGGGTCTTGGCACTTTTGCATATGATGATGAGGGAACACCTGGTCAGTGCATTACCCTAATAAACAAAGGCGTATTTACAGGTTTCCAAACTACCAGAGATACCGCACATGCAATAAACCAAACTTCTAGTGGTACTGGTCGTTCTGACAGTTGGCATAATATTCCCATCGCTCGCATGACCAATATTAATCTATTACCAGGAAATGAGACTTTAGATGATTTATTGTCAGGAATAGAATATGGGTTTTTATTGGATGAAAATCGGAAGTTTGATATAGATGATTCCCGTATAAACTTCAAATTCACGTGTGAAATTGCTTACGAAATAAAAAACGGTAAATTAACTGGACACATATATAAAAATCCAACGTATTCTGGAAAAACAATTGATTTGTGGAAAAGTTGTGATGGTGTCGCTGATCTAGAACATTGGAAAATCATAGGTGCAATCAATTGCGGTAAGGGATCACCAATGCAACTAATGCGCATAAGTCATGGCTCTTCGCCTGCTCGTTTTAGAAATGTGCGAATAGGCGACTGATATATAAGGAATATATAAAGACCATACATCATTTATTTGGCAATCAATTTTTATGGAGGTTTTATGAAACCTTTTCGTCTTTGTAAACCTTATCTTAAAACACAAAAATATTCACTTTTAACTTATGTTATATTAACCTTTTCTTCAGTAATAATTTCTATACTATCCCCCTACATAATAGGTGACTTTATAGATACCCTTATATCTGAGGCTAGTATAAGGGTTATTGTTCGTTTTTGCGTCATTTTTGGCGGACTAAATGTGCTGCGAATCATGAAAAACTATATAACAAACTATATGAATACTAAAATGCAATTAGAAATGAGTTATAGCCTAAATATAGATGTTATTAAACACATTCAGAGTCTTTCTTTGTCTTACAGTAGTCAATTGGACAGTGCATATTTAAGTCAAAGAATAGGTGGGGATACAAATAATTTAATTAGTTTTTGTATTTCTGTATTCAAAAATATTATTACCAATACCATTACCATTTTTGTGCCTTTTATAATACTTTTGACTATGAACTGGTTTATCGCAATTTTAATGTTGGGATTTCTTGGTGTATACATGATCCTGTATTTCGCATTCAAAAAACATTTATACAAAGCTGTACATATATATAGAGAATGCCAAGCAAAGTTCTTTGCAATGCTCTTAGATCAAATAAGGTACATAAAACTAATTAAGCTCAACTCTATTCAAAATGAGATGATAAATCGAGCAGACGATAGTTATTATAAAATGAAACGTTCAGCCATTCATAATCAAAAAATTGGGTATCTATATAATAGTGCAGATGGCATTATTTCAACAGTTGCGCAGATATCTTTATTTGTTATCGGGGGGATACAAGTCCTTGCCGGCAATTTTACAATTGGTATGTTCACGATTTTCACAAGCTACTTTAACATGATGTTAGGGGCATGCCGATATTTTTTTAGTCTTGGGAGTGCATACCAAAATACACTTGTGGCACATGACCGCATATGTGAAATTTTTGAACAAAAACCTGAATGCAATGGGGTAAAAATAATTTCAAATATCGAAAAAATTGAATTCCAAAATGTAGTATTTTCATACACAAATAGTATAAATACACAAGTAGTCCAAGGTTTTAATAAATCTTTTTCAAAAGGAACTATCTACGGAATTGTAGGTGAAAATGGAGCAGGGAAGTCAACCTTGATTAATTTACTAGTAGGTATGTATGTAGATGAATACGAAGGCCATATATTTATTAATAACATTAACATTCGTGATATTAATATGACATCCGTAAGACGAAACCTTATCGGATTTTCGGAACAAGAGCCGCAACTAATTAATGAAACAATTGCATATAATCTATGTTTTGGTGAAACGCTAATCGATAACATGTCAAACCATATTGATACGTTAAATATGAAAGACTTTGTTTCGAAGCATGGTTTTGATTACATATTAAATGAAAAAAATACTAATACCTCTGGTGGGGAAAAACAAAAAATCGCTATACTAAAAGTGCTATACAAAGACCCAGAAGTTATGATATTTGACGAACCGAGTTCTGCATTGGATAAATCTACAATCGAAAAATTTATGATGTATCTACACAAAATTAAACGAGATAAAATGATAATTATTGTTACACATGATGATGTTGTTAAGGAGTTTTGTGATAGTGTAATTAATATAGCCACAATCAGTACAAATGAGTTGACGTTGTCTCGTTAATATAAAGAAGCAACCCAGTGTTTACGTGAAAAAAGCGGTATGACACCATACCACTTTTATGTTATAATACTGAAAGAAACTTATATTGAAATTTATGTTGAGATTACATTGAAGTTGAGGGAGCTATTATGAAAAAGAAACTTGCATGTTTGCTCTTGGCATTGGTTTTCATCATGAATGTATTCGTAATGGTTCATGCTTCAAATATTCATCATGATTCAGAAGACACGGTAGATCTACTATCATTGGTTAACAGAGAATTAGACGATGCTTTACTTGAAGAGTTTGGCACTACAAACCCTCTGAAAATAGGCGAAGAACCATACACTCGTTTTCTAAACGATTTTGTAGATAGGCACAACGAACGTGTTCAAAGTGCTTTCGCTGATATTGGTATATCCAGGAGGGTTGATGTCCTTGGGGTTAATGTTTTAAGTATTTCGGCGTTTAATGCAGTAAACACAGCTTCCGGTACGCGTTGTCCCGGATGCGGCCTGGATTTCACAATACCAAGGATAGTCACAACTTGGGGCGAATGGGGTAGTACTGGTCTAACAAGAGTAGCTGGAACATTTCCAAATCAATTTATAGAAAACCAAAATATTCGCCACGGACTTTCGCAAGCAATCATGAATTGTTGCAACATACTTGTAGTTACAATTTCAATTAGGGAAACTAGATGAATCCGTACATAGCAATGTCATGAAAAAAAATAAAAAACACCTTAGAATATTCAAGGGGCTGTCTCGTTAAGCAGTTTTATGAATAATTATGCACTCCCCTCGTCATTGCGAGGAGCGAAGCGACGAAGCAATCCAGGAAACTTGCGCATTTCGGCATTCATGGATTGCTTCGCTTCGCTCGCAATGACTGATTTCTGCATAAATATTCATGATTTCTGCTTAGCAAGACAGCCCCTTTTTTGTTTACATTGTACAACTTTATAAATGGTAATCACGATAATCCCATTATAGTCTATCATGGTGTGATATGGTAAAATGCATATATAAAATATCCAGATTGGAGAGAGAGAAAAATGCCTGTAGGGGAAATTAAAAAAGCAGCAAAACAAAAGGCAAAAGAAAAAATCGTAAGAACTGCAAAAAGCAAAGTATCTGGTGGAGGACGCACTGGCAAGTCTAGTAAATCAGGCAAGCGCAAGTCACCTGTCGTACTTATACTACTTGTTGTTCTAGTAGTAGCTGCAATTGGTGCGGCATGGTATTTCGGTCTTTTTGACGGTATGTTTGAAACCGAACCCCCTGCCGTTATTGCTGTTGACGGCAACATGACAGTACACTTTATAGATGTGGGTCAAGCAGATGCAGTTTTTATTGTCACAGACGAAGGTACTATGCTTATTGATGCCGGTAGCCGCAACTCTGGCCCCAGAGTCATAGAGTATCTAGAAAACATGGGCGTAACGTCAATAGACTATGTAGTCGCAACACATCCACACGAAGACCATATCGGGGGGATGGATTTGGTTTTAAACGGATTCCAAATCGGTCAGGTATTACTACCAGCGGTTTCACATACCACACGCACATATGAACGCATGATAGACGCAATAGAAAATCACAATATCCCCACACAAGCACCCGAGGTGGGTCATCGTTTCGAAATGGGTGGCGCGATTTTTACTGTACTCCATCCAAGCTCAGACAACTACAACAACCTTAATGACTGGTCACTGTCCTTGCATGTAGCCTTTGGCAATGTAAGTATGGTAACAACAGGTGATGCAGAGCATCCGGCAGAGCGCGAAATGATGGAAACGGGTCTACCTTTGCGTGCAGATATACTACGCTTGGGGCATCATGGCAGCCGTACCAGCACCGGGCAAGAATTTTTGGATGCGGTGTCCCCAAGTATCGCCATTATTCAGGTGGGAGCAGACAACAGATACGGTCATCCACATGAAGAGGTAATGGACAGACTAGAAGCCGCAAACATACGCGTTTACCGCAACGATCTTCACGGTAATATCATTTTAACAACCGATGGCACCGATATAGATATATCTACACAAAGAGCTGGGTAAACAATATACAATCGACAAAATACCGACACAAAGGACTGGATAAATGAAATATATAATTGACAGAACAGAGGATGGCATTGCCGTGTTAGAATGCCAAACGACCAACGAAATTATAGAGCTTGAGAAAAATGCCTTACCCAAGGGCAGCAGGGAAGGCCAGGTACTAATAAAACAAGATGACGACTTTATAATAGACAAAGCCAGCACACACAAGCGTAAAGAAGAAATGCAGGCTAGGCTAGACAAGATACTTGGTAAGAAATAGTAATGTAAAGGGCTGTCACGATAAGCATATTTCCGCATATTTATGCACTGGCTCCGTCATTGCGAGGAACGTAGTGACGAAGCAATCCAGTTTTTACGCAAGTCTAGGATTGCTTCGCTTACGCTCGCAATGACGAGCGTTACATGTATATGCGTAATTTATGCTTAACGTGACAGCTCTTTTTTATAGTCACGCCAGTGGTGGGATTAAGTTTGCACTTACAGGCAGATCTACATAATTGGCTGGGTTTACATATTGCCCGTTTTTGAATATTCCAAAGTGTAAATGCGGACCGGTAGAACGCCCCGTATTGCCAGAATATGCTACTTGCTGACCTTGTAATATTTCTTCGCCTACATCAACAATCACTCTGTTTAGATGCGCCATAAAACTTACATATCCATCGTGATGTGATAACCTTACAAATCGGCCCCATGTCATAGAATAACCAACTGCAAGCACCAACCCTTCCCTTGGAGCCACAACGGGAGTATCAATAGGTGCGGCTATATCTATCCCGTCATGAAACTCTCTGCGGAGCGTTACTGGGTTATACCTAAGCCCCCCAGGTGAAGTTATAATTCCGTATATGGGGTTAATCCATATGGGTAATGATATTATCTCTGTTAGTATTTCGCTCGATTCATTTTTATCGGTTAGTCCCACAGTCCCGGAGTAATCGGTGGCTCCGGGACTGTAGGGTTTGATGCTTCGTCTGCCATCCGGTCTTCGTTATCATAAATATAAATTTCTTGAGTCAATTGCTCTACATCTTGATATTCGTCAATAGGGTTTTCGGTTTGTTCGTGATCATAAAACCATCCTTCATAAAACTCATACGCAGGATCTGTGTATTCGTGTATCTCTAATACAGGAAGGGTGTCAAGTCCAAGCCACTCTGACCCAAATCGCCTTATATCCATTACAAGCTCGTCCATAGTTTCTGCGCCTGCAAGCACTTGTTTAATCCCATTTCTAATGGTTATTGCAGGAGCAATATCTACAAAACTAGCAACCAGTACCAACACAAACACAATGGCAGATAAAATACACTGCATGACTATTGTTTCTATGCGAGATATTACGGCTTTCTCTTCAGGCTCGTTTTGCTCAAAATCTATTTGCGTACCTGGACGCTCATGTCTAGGGGGTGTAATTCTTCTATAAGGCACTCTGTCCACATCATCACCTCTTTCTATGTATAGATATGTGTAGATACACCAAATATGCATAATCAAAATACTAATGGGTACAATATGGAAAAACACAAAGGGGCTTCATCATGAAAAAGTTGCTGCAAAAGCAAAACATCTTAAAATTAATTTCGGCACGAGTGAGACTGTTTAAAGGGGTAATTGCTATAACTGCTGGTTTAGTTCTAGCTTTCACACATAATTTGACAGTTCTAGCCGTGAATGATAACTTGGCATTTGACGAAACTATTGGCATAATTCAAGATTTTTGCGGCGATTTTTTGTTCATATCGGGGGAAGCACTAACACCAAATGGCATTAATGCAAGCGAAATACAAGTGGGAGACGCACCAATTTATGATCTGCTGACTGGCTTACCGGTATCGGTAAAAAGCATCCAACCCGGTATCGAAGCGCGAGTTGCATATACGCAATCGGATGACCATATTCCTCAAGCTCTTACTATATGGCTACATCCAAACCATGAAGGTGCTGCTGTTTTTACAGTAACAGTTAGCGACAACATTCGTTATAGCCCGGGACTATGTGTTTTTCTTTCTGCTGATGGGAAGTACCGCATCACACTTACAGATGATACTTATATCTTGGATACTCATCACGGGCCAATATCACCAGAAGATGTGATGCCAGGACAGGCATTTTTTGTATGGGTTGATATGATTACAGCGTCGAGTCCTGCAATTGTTTATCCGGATAAGGTCGTGAGCATATGCAAGTATCAGTGATAATTGCTGCCGCAGGCAGTGGTCAAAGGCTTGGCGGTGACATGCCAAAGCAGTTTCAATTATTAGGGGGTAAGCCGCTACTGGCATATGCCCTTGATGTGTTTAATCAGTTAGAAATCATAGATAATATATATGTATCTGTCCCCACAAAATATGTAAACCATACAAACAAAATTGCAAATCTTTATGGGTTTACCAAAATAAAAAAAATTGTACCTGGCGGTCAAAACAGAGCAGAGAGTATACATGCGGCTATCCAACAGCTCAACAACACCGATATCGTATTAATCCATGATGGAGCTAGACCCTTTGTGTCAGATAAATTGATTGAGTCAGTAGTCCAAGCTACAAAAAAATACGGTGCGGCAGTAGCTGGTATCCCTATAACAGATACGATAAAAAAAGTAGATGATGATAATAAAATACTAACCACTCTAGACCGCAAGATTTTATGGCAAATACAAACACCTCAGGGCTTTACATACGAAATCATACAAAAAGCCTATGCTAAAGGTCAAAAAGACAATATTCTTGAATGCGTAACCGATGATAGTATGCTGGTTGAACGTATGGGTCATAAAGTACAAATGGTTATGGGTCATTCGAACAACATAAAAATCACTACAAAAGAGGATTTGTTATTAGGTGAAATTATACTGCATCAAAAAAATGCAACCACAACCAAAAGAGGAGATGAAGTGTGAAACATCCGCGAAGCGGAATTCGTTGAGCAGAATCGCTTTAGCGATTATGCGAATCATACCAACATATTTGTTCCGCCGACGAAGGAGGCATGAAATAACACATGAAAAGTGTGACAATGTATACAGACGGAGCTTGCTCTGGCAATCCAGGCCCTGGTGGCTATGGCGTTGTTTTGCTACATAATACTCACAGGAAAGAATTGTCTGGTCAAGATCCACAAACTACAAACAACCGTATGGAAATGATGGCTGCAATTGTCGGCCTAGAAGCTCTAAAAGAACCCTGCAATGTATCCTTGTATTCCGATTCCAAATACATCGTTGATGCCATACAAAAAGGTTGGGCAAAGCGTTGGCAGGCCAATAACTGGATGCGTACCAAAAAAGATCCTGCTCTAAACCCAGATTTATGGGAGCGACTACTCGGGCTTCTTGACAAGCACAATGTAGATTTTTATTGGGTAAAGGGTCATGCCGGTAATAAAGAAAATGAACGGTGCGACGAGCTAGCTCGAGAAGCAATTATTAAAATAAATGAATGAAAAGTATCTTGGCGTATAAAATATTAAAAAAGTACAAAAATTATTACAATAATGATAGACAACGATATATCAACAAAGTAAAGTGGCGATGAAAATATCGCAGTTCACCTTTAATATGATTAGAGGGGGAATTGTATAATTACCGCATATGCGGATAAAAGTGAGGTAATCATATGACAGGAAGAGAAAGAACCCTAAAGACTTTCGCACACGAAAAAGTCGACCGTCCCTCATGGGTACCATTTGCTGGGGTACATGCAGGCAAACTCAAGGGTTATGACGCAATCGAAGTCCTTACAGACGCAAACAAACTCCACGAATCTCTACTAGAAGTTCACAAGCTCTATGCCCCAGATGGTATGCCCGTTGTTTTCGATTTACAAATCGAAGCAGAAATCCTTGGTTGCGAGCTTCAGTGGAACAAGGATAATCCTCCATCCATAAAAAAGCATCCTCTTGCAGACAAACAAGAACTCCCATGCAAATGCCTAATCCCTACTCCAGAGGCAGGACGCCTCCCTCTTATTCTTGACGTAATGCGTAGGATGAAAAAAGATGTAGGCGAAACAACAGCTCTTTATGGCCTTATTACTGGTCCATTTACACTTGCATCCCACCTAAGAGGTAGTGACATTTTTATGGACATGATCGAAGAAGAAGATTATGTCAAAGAACTAGTTGATTTTTGCGGCGAAGTCTGCATGAAAATGACCGAAATGTATATAGATGCTGGCATGGACATTATTGCAGTAGTTGACCCACTTATTAGTCAAATTTCAACAGACCACTTTGAAGAACTAGTAAGCCCCACATTCAAAGCTGTTTTTGATTTTATTAGAAGCAAAAGCGCATACTCTAGCTTCTTTGTATGCGGCAATGCAACCCGCCAAATAGAAGCTATGTGCCAAACTGGCCCAGATGCAATCTCTATTGACGATAATATTAACCTTCCTGCCGCAAAACAAATAACAGACAAACATAATATCGCCATTTGCGGCAATATCCCACTAGCTGGCATCATGCTCTTTGGTAATCAACAAGACAACATGAAGAGCGTTATCGGGATCCTAGACAGCGTAGATCATCACAACTTGATAGTTAGCCCAGGCTGCGATATGCCATATGCTACTCCTGCAGAAAACACGATCGCAGCAGGTTTGGCAGTCAAAGAAACAGAGTCTTGCCGCACTATGGTCGAAGACTATGAAAAAGAAGTTGTTGATGTAGTTGTAGACATACCAGACTACCCCAACCGTACAAAGGTCTTAATCGAACTCTTTATGCTAAACTCAGAAACCTGTGCTGCCTGTACCTATATGCTCAAATTAGTAGCTGACGCTCAAGACGAGTATAAAGACTACGCCGAGTATATCGAGTACAAGCTCACAGAAAAAGGCATCATCCCACGCGTTAAAAAAATGGGTCTCAAAAATCTACCCGCTATCTGCGTAGATGGTGATATCACATGGGTATCCGTAATTCCAAGTAAAGAAGAGTTTATGGCAACAATCAAAAAGTACGCTGCAAAAAAGAAATAGCATAAACTAAAAATCGTATGAACTCGGGCTGTCTCGTTAAGTATAAATCATGCATATAAGCAACGCTCGTCATTGCGAGCGTAAGCGAAGCAATCCAAGACTTGCGTAAAATCTGGATTGCTTCGTCACTGCGTTCCTCGCAAAGACGGAACGAGCATATAAATATGCAAAGAAAATGCTTTTCGAGACAGCCTCGGTTTTTAGTCGTATAAATTTCAAACGAAACGGGGATTTTTATGATCAAATTGATTCTGCTCTCCGGCTTTCTTGGTGCTGGCAAAACTACCCTCATGACCAATATCCTAACTAGCTTTGCAGACGAAAAGGTCGGGCTTATCGTCAACGAATTTGGCGAAACTGGTGTAGATGGCCCACTTTTGGCAAAGACAGGAGTACAAATGACCGAGCTTAATAACGGCTCGATTTTTTGTGCTTGTATCAAGGATCATTTCTTGCGGAGTTTAATTGAAATGTCCAAAATGGATATCTCATATCTTTTTATAGAACCAACTGGCCTTGCAGACCCATCAGAAATGGACAAAATCCTAGAAACTATATCCCCAATGCTTGAAAAGAGCTACGATTACCGCGGTGTAGTATGTGTTGTAGATGCGGAGACCTTCCCAAAGCTCTCTCAAGTCTTGCCTGCACTTACACGCCAGGTAGAATACTGCGGTGCCGCTATAATAAACAAAGCAGACCTTGTGGACGAAGCCAAAATAGAAGCTATAACTACTCAAATATCCAAACTAAACCCAAACTGCGAAATAATCATAACCTCCCATTGCCAATTGGATGCAAGAGCTCTAGCAAAAAGACTAGCACCAGCCGCCAAAGCCCCCCAAGACAGCACCAATACTCCCGAAACGCGTTTGTACTCCACTGTTTTAAAGCCCAAATGCCAAGTTCCGGTAGAGCCACTACGCCAATTTGTAAAAAAATTGTCCACCAATGCATATAGGATAAAGGGTTTTTTGCCCTCAAAAAATGGCATAATCGCAGTCAATGCAGTAGGTGGTGTTTTAAATATTGACCCATGGACAGAAGAAAACCCACCAATAGGGCTTGTTATCATCTCTGCAATAGGCGTAGGGATAATAAGCCGTATAACAGAAGCAATGTGTGACGAACTTAAAGGTATTTTGAATCTATAAAAATTTTGATCATTAACCCATTTAGGTCTGTAAAAACAGGTCTTAATGGGTTTTTTTGGGGATAAGTGTGAAACATCCGCGAAGCGGATTTTCATACCAACATATTTGTTCCGCCGACGAAGGAGGCATAAAATAAAATATGAATCAATATTATGTCGATGGCACAAAGATTGACTCCATTGACCTCAAATGCCTGATAATCAGCCGAGGCGTGAAAGTCGATAATTCCGTTTACAAATATTTCAAAAACTCAGCTCGCCTCAACATCAATCCACTGTGTTGCAATTGTGTGATCTTAAGCGATGGCACTATTGTGCAGCTTACCGACACCAACTTTCATTTGCGATATCTTTCTGGTATTTTGAGTTGGGACAATCTTAAACTACTCAAATATATCGGTGATATGGGTACGCCTTTTTCCTTGCGGATGCAAGGAGGCCAGGCTGTACTTTATTATAATAATATTGATCTTGATGTGGTCTCTTTCCCACCAAGTAGTGATTTTTATAAACAAAAAACAACACTCGGTCGACCATATGTAGGAAATAGTGTCCTCCAAGGGCTGGACTGGGTTGCATTTCAATGCCTTTGGCCTTGTGAACTTGCCGCTGCTGGGCATTCTTGTCAATTTTGTTTTTCTGGTGGTGATTTCGAAAATATAAAAATCAAAGGCAAACCCTTGCCTCCAGCACTGCCACAAGCAGACGTTTGGGAGATCGTTTCTTATGCGATTATGCACCAAAATGTCAAACATGTACAACTTACTGGCGGTTCGACTTTTGATGGCAAATCCGAAGCTACTTTTATTATAGAATACTTAAAGGCAATACAACTGCTAGACTTAAGCGGGGAGGTTCTTCTGTATGTCACCCCTCCTTCTAACATGGATACTATTGATAACTATTTTGCCTTGGGAGCAACTCGCATAGCTTGTAGTCTCGAGGTATGGGATATATCACGTGCAAGCCAAATCACCCCAGGCAAAGTCAATATCACCGGGCGAGATCTTCACCTCAAAGTGCTTGAATATGTGGCAAACAAATACGGCCCAGCCAAGGCTTTCTCCAATTTTATTATAGGAATAGAAGATTATGATACCTTTGCCGAGGGTGCTTTATGGCTTTCTGAAAGAGGTGTCCTCCCATCTGCTTCTGTATGGATGCCAATGGGACGACCCGTTATGGGCAGCATGAAACCACCTGAGATCGATTATTACAAAGCAGTCAAAGAGCATCTTGCAAAACTATATACAAAGCACAGCTTAGAGCCAACCAACAGCCGCGGACTCAATGTATGTATAGAGCGCGATATCTGGAATTATGCAGTATCATAAAGCGAAAACCTGGCAGATCGTATTTTTCACATTCAATAATACAGCTATAAACATTTATTATATGATGATGCTTTATATCGCTTATTTTGCTTCTGGGGTACTTGGTCTTGGTGTGGCCTTGGTGTCAGGTCTTATTGCCACAATGGCTGTTGCAGAAGGGGCAGTTGATCCTTTTATTGGCTGGCTTATAGACCGCAATCAAGGCAAGTTTGGGAAGTTTCGCCCATTTATGGTAATTGGTAATGGGATTATGGCTTTATCTCTTTGGATTATGTATTTATCTCAACGTGTAGAGTCTTTGCGTCTGATTCTTTTTATTGGTGCATATGGGCTTTTTATACTAGGGTACTCGTTTCAATTTTGTGTGACGCGTGGAGCGCAGAGTGTTCTTACCAACGACCCAAAGAAGCGGCCTTTAATTTCTGCATTTGACATGATATTTAATGTCATACTGTATGTAGGCGTTACTTTTATGGTTAGCAATGTACTAGTGCCTCGGCATGAAGGATTTACACTTTTGATGTTTAGACAGTTTTTTTTGTTTACAGCCATTTGCTCGGCTGTTTGTACAACACTTGCCGTAATTGGAATATGGAACAAAGACTGCCCTCAATTTTACATAAAATCAAGAACTGCTCCAAAAATCAAACTCCGTCATTGTATAGATATATTGCGCGAAAACAATAATATCCGTATGCTGATGGTAGCTTCTTCTACAGACAAGCTATTTTCAAACATAACCCAAAACGCTGTGGTAACAGTAATGATTTACGGTATAATCGCTGGCAATTTTGCTCTGTCTGGTCAAATGAACATGTTCGTATTTGCACCAAGCATAATTACCTCTTTGCTTTTAGTTGCATATGCAAGAAAAAAGGGCCAGAAAGAAGCCCTCTTATTTAGCACATATGGCGGGATTTTTTTTACGATACTGATATTTTTGCTATTTATCGTTGGTGATCCTACGACCTTGAGTTTTACTCATTGGGGGATTTTTACAGTCCTTTTTATGGGATTTTTGGCACTTAGAGGTGGATTTATGTCTATTAACAACAGCATAATCGTACCAATGGTAGCTGACTGTATCGATCACGAAACCGCCAGATCACACCGATATGCACCTGGGATGATTGGTGCTTTGTTCAGTGCCGCAGACAAACTTGTGACTTCTCTTAATACCTTAGTAATAGGCGGGCTTTTGGTTATTGTCGGGTATTATGACAACTTTCCTACAGTAGACACTGCGTATTCGCGGGGGATTTTTTGGGTGGCAATGGTTTGTTTTTGCGGTCTCCCGATTTTAGGATGGATTATTAATCTTGTGTGCTTAAAAAGATATTCCCTTAACAAGAACAGCATGGAAAAAGTGCAGCTAGATATTGCAAAAAGTTCAGACTATAGTCATTTTGTCTAAAAACAAACCCGATGTGTCGGTTTTATTTTCAACCATAACGATTATACATATCTTTTTTTGTCCTGCTTTTTGACTTTATCATAGCTCAGTTTCTGGTCCTATTAGAAAGCCTGCTTCTGTTAGTGCAATTAGTGTCAAAAGTCCACCCCAATGGTAAAATTTATCACTGTTTTTTATTCCACAACCCATACCAGAGTCACCATGATAATTTTCGTGTACATGACCATGAAGAGTCCATTCTTTTAATAATAAATCGTTACTTTTTTCGGCTAAATCTCTACAAGCACTCGCACCGCTGACTGTATGCTTGTGTTTGCGTATAGCCAGATATGCTAGGTAATTTGTAGGTGCCCATATGCGTCCGCGCCAATAATCTTGATCTTTATATGCGGGGTCATTGCGTGCAATAGTTGGCAATATATATTTACCGTAAAATTCTTCCTGATTGTAAAAATGATCGTTTATTATCCGTTCAACCCGGTCGGGTGTGACTTTGTCTGAAAACAGCGCATAAAAATTTGTTGGAGAAATACGACGGCAGAGTTTTTTTGTATCTACGCGCTTATTTAGGTACATACCAAAATCATCGTCCCACATTTCTTCCAAGCCATCCTTAGAAAGGGATGCACGCTGCCTAAGCTCTACTGCTTCATTCCTTCCAAGAACATCAGCCAAGTCTGCCAGAGCTTCGCAGTCCAATATATACAAACCTGTCAAACCGACATCCGCCAACTCCATCATGTGAGTGTCTTGGTTAAAAGGGACATCGTCATACATTGGGGAGTTGTCTAGTCCAGACTCAAGTGCCGCACCAAACAAATCGTTAATCCCCTCTGTTTCCCAATGCACCCCTCTACGCGGTTCGTATGGGTTTGAACCCCAACACAACTGCCCATTCTTTAATCGCCGATTTTCTGCAAACCAGCGGTTCCATGTTAACAAATCATCAAATAAAAATTTGACAAACCAATCTTCCTTGTAAATCCTATAAATTTCGCGTACTGCAAGTGACCCAACTGGGGGTTGAGACCTATCTCGGCTCTTTCCATCATCAGAAGATCCGAAGTTTGGGACAAACCCATCCTCCGTTTTTTCCTGTGTGATAGCGATGGCGTTGACATATGCCAATTCTTTATTTTCTACCATTGCCATCATTGCAGAGAAATAGGTATCCCAATCAAATAGTACATACCCACCCCAATTTATGTTCCAGAGTCGTGATACCGGAGAGCATATCTGCTTCTTTTCTGGCTCGTAAATTGTATCCCATGCCAAACATGTACGCATCGCGTTATAACTTTCTGATAAACAGCCATATTTTGCACACCCGTTTAATAATATAACTTTCTGCTTGTCTAAAATGCTCCCCAACTCTTTTGCTGATATTGGCTTGTCGGTAGAAATTGCAACAGGCCGATCAAGCTCTACAGATAGATATGGATTTGTGAGGCCAGTATTCATTTGCCTGACAGCTTGTCCGTCTGTAAAAATTTCCAAATCACGGGTTGGAGTACACGCAAATAATCTACCGTTATCGAGTTTTGTATATCCTGGACAATTCCACAAAATTGCTGCCGAGACAAGCAGTGTCGGTGGTTTTATGCCAATTTTTATAGGAGTAAGCAAAAGATACTGTTTATCATCTATTACAGTGCTTCGAATTTGTATGATGTGATTAGAGTGGCTTAGCTCCATTTCTGTGTATTTCCCGTCATAACTCCTTGGTCCAGGATGGATTTTTTCATCATCACCTGAACGTCCGATTAGAGCGTTTAATAATATCTTGGATGTGTTGTAAAACTTAAATCCCACACTTATAGCTATACCTTGTGGCATAAGCACATGCGTTAATACAGAGTTGTTATAATATGTGTTAAAACCCTGCTGCATAGATTTTTGGAATGCATCATAGTCCATTATTTACACTCCCTTACTTTGTCAAAATATCTGAGTGTGCGGCAATCATCCTTTTTATTGCATTTTTTGCGGCAGTTTTGTGCGTGATTGATATGTCTATATCGATAATATTTTTTGCAAGTTCGTAATTGTTTTCGACTGCGGCTTGTGCAACCATTCCTGAGACTATGCATTGATTCATGCAAATATCAACTGTCTTTTCTGGCAAATAAATATCTTTGTATGGTTGGATTTTGCTGTCTTTTACTTCGGCAGGCACTTCAATAATTGCACCTTCTGGCAACTGAGGAAGATATCCTACGTTTGGGACATTGAGTGCATTCAAATGAAGGAATGTTTGCTTTTTGATCGCACCAATAACAAGACCTGGATGCTCCCAACTTGCACCAAGGAAATAATCAACATTACGATAATCAAGTTCGCCAGATGCCATCTGTTTCATTTCTTCGATCCTTTGTAGACGCTCAGATTCGCTTCCGTGAAACGGTGGTGTATCGATGTATTTTATGTTTGACTGATACGGAAGAAACTCACATGCATGATCAACTGGTGGAGCAGCTATAGCACCATACTCTTCGTACCACTGCCACACGATTTCATGATCTTTGTTGTGCTTCGAACTTTCGTATAACTTATTAAGATATTCGGGAAAGAGGTCTGCTCCTGTTACCTTATCTTTTATAGATACAATCCACGAAAAATGGTTTACACCAGCAGAAACTACGTAAATTTCTTTGTAACTCCGTCCTAATATATTCGCAACCAAATCATATCCATGTGCTCCGCCTTGAGCTACATTGCAAAATCCATAAGCATCGACATTTGTATAACGATGTATAGCTTCGTGTACCTTGGTTAATGGGTTGGAAACACTCATTAGCTTGGCTTTAGGGCATAGATTTTCTATATCACGGCAAATATCCATCATTAACTTGATTGTACGAAACCCGTATGATATGCCCGATAATGCACCCGCTTCTCTACATTCGTGCGGGATACCTTCGTCCAAACAGATTTCGTAATCCATAAGCCAGCGTTTTGCGCCTTGGATTGCGGCTGTGTTGATTACATAGTCGGCACCATACAATGCATTTTTGCGATCAGTGGATGCCGTCACCTTTACGCGGATGCCGTTATCCTCTGCAATACGCCTTGTTATCTTGGCTAGTAGGTCTACCACTTCCATGTTAAGATCAACCAAGACGATTTCGCAATCTTGAAGTTTTGATGTAATTATCAAGTCTTCTATTACTGTTGGTGTAAATACATAGCTCCCTGCACCAATAATAACTATTTTCATTGTGACATCCCCAATTCTTTATAAATATTTTGCCAGCGGAGTTCGTGACTTTCGTGAAACATTACTGGTTTAAATCCAAGTCGCAGGTAAACAACAATCGCAGGTAGACGAAAATCATCTGTGTGGAGGATAACGCTTTTCTTGTTTTCTTCTTTCATCCTGTGAAGAGTGGCTAACGAGATCTGATACCCCAAGCCCTTGCCCTTAAATTTTGAATCCGCTCCTACCATGTGTACATAACCTGTCTCTGGCTCATCATTTGTACACCAAGCGGTTGCAGTTGCGGCAAGTTCATCGTCTTTGTAGATAAAAAATATTCGCTCTTTCATGAAAAACGGGTTATTCATGATATCTTTTTTGAAGTCTGATCTAAAACCAAGTGTTGACTCTGTAAGGTCTTCCCATTTTGACCCGTCTCCATCTTGGTAGGTCCTTAGAATGAAACCTTCTGGGATGCAAAGTGCAGGGAGATCGTCCAAGTTTTCTCGCCTCATTAGCAGTTGCGGGATATTTTCTTTGTTTTCTATTGTTTCCACTGCGTTACCTCCTTCTTGTAATATGAAACTTTTTTTACAACTGGATTATTTGTTCATCTTTTGGCATACCTGAACGGAAATGTGGCATGTTTATGACTTGCCCATTATTCATGATAGACAATTCAGACAATAAGCCAACGGCTGTCCACTCACAGGCTTCGTATACATCTATGGCAGGTTTTATGCCTTTTTGGATAGCCCATATAAAATCCTGTACGATAAAAAAGTCGCCACCCCAGTGACCTGCGGCTCGTTGCTCATCTGTAGCATTTAGATAACGTTCTGGCATAAATTTATCTCGTAGCTCGTCAAGTGGTCTCCAACTCGCTTTGTCTGGATCCCCATCATCCATTATATCTAGCCAAATCTTGTGCGTATCACCTAGTCCCCTTGGTGCTTCGTATACTCCCTTTGTGCCTTGTAAAGAATAATAGGCAAAATTGTGAGGGCGTTTGGATAAGCAGTCCAGTCTAAGCTCTATTAGTTTGCCACTTTTTGTTTTACATAGAGTTATGGATGTATCTTCTTGCCGGAATTGCTTGTAGGTATTGCGTCCTGTACCTACGGACTGCACTGTTACTATAGGGTCGTTTTTAAACCACTGCATAACAGGCCCTAGGCTATGCGTTGGATAAAAACAGCCTCTTTTACCCAACTGCCAAAAACTACGCCAAGAAGTGCTTCCGTTTGGATATGTGGCAAGGGCAGCGATATTGTGCAAATACTCCCCTTCTGCAAAGTACACATCACCAAAAACCCCCTGATTAACCATATTATTAAGCATTTGGTTTTCTGGTATATACATATAATTTTCTGCCATCATATAAACTTTGGAGTACTTCTCGACTGATTCGACAAGCCAAAACAGCTCGTCCATTGTCACACCTGCGGTGACTTCACTTAGTACATGTTTATTAGCTTCTAGTGCGCCTACGACTTGCTGAAAGTGGTTTTGCATTGGCGTTGCTACTATTACTGCGTCGATATCACTTGCAAGCATGTCTTCATACACGCGGTATGTCTTTGTAATCCCATGTTTTTTTGATTCTGTTTGAAGCAGATCATTGTCTATATCACACAGGGCTGATACTTCGACACCAGGCATAGCTTTTAGCCCAGCCATACTGCTCAAACCTCTTGCTCCTACGATCCCGATTTTTAACATGACTTAATACATGCCTCCTTTGGCTTCACATAAAACATACAAACTTGTATATTCATATTACTATATTACTACAAGCAAAGCACCCAATGTAAGCATTATAAGCCCCACAACACTGCGCCGCGAAAACCGTTCTTTCAAAAAAACAAATGCAAAACTCATAGTAAACAATATGCTCAATCGGTCAATCGGCACAACATGACTTGCACTACCTAAACGGAGCGCATGATAAAATAAAAGCCAGCTTGTGCCTGTTGCTATCCCTGATAAAATCAAGAATATCCAACTTTTGTATGCTATTTTTTTTATAGTTTTTTGACTGTCTGCGACAAAAACCATTAATAAGCTGATGGGTACAACTACCATTGTCCTTGCGGCTGTCCACAAATTTGGATCCATGTCGACAACGCCAATCCTACCAAGGATTGCCACAAGGCTTGCAAAAGCTGCTGCCGCCAAGGCATACGGCAACCAGCTATTGTTTGTAACCTTCTTTTCTTGTTTCTTAAGTTCTAGCATCAACCATGTACCATACGCCATAAATACCATACCAATCACTATAATAATTGTTATAGATTCTTGCAAAAAAATAAAAGCTAGTACCATGGTCAAAATGGTACTGCTTTTGTCAATTGGTATTACCTTGTTTACATCACCAAATTTGAGAGCCCGAAAGAAGCATAGCCATGAACCGCCAGTAGCAAGTCCGCTAAGCACCAAGACCACCCATGTACGACTTTGTATATCGCCGATACCGTCAAGAGAACCCCGTAAAAATACAATTAGCCACGCAAATATAAGGACTACAATTGTCCTGATAGCAGTAGCTAAGTGAGAATCCACATCTGTGATACCAACTTTGGCTAAAATCGTAGTAAGTGCCGCAAAAATAGCGGATCCAAGTGCAAGAAAAAACCAAACTTCCACTGCATCACTCTCCCAACATAATTAGACATTTTTACCAACTATTAATATAATACGCTTGTATTCGACATTAAAGAAGACAGGGTGGAAATTATGCTTGCAAAAGTCAATAGCGGAGCAGTAATTGGTATAGATGGATACATAGTGGATGTTGAAGTAGATCTGGCGCAAGGCATCCCGGCTTTTGATATAGTAGGCTTGCCGGACTCAGCAGTCAAGGAGTCAAGAGAGCGGGTTCGTACCTGTATCCAAAATACAAAATATAGTTTCCCGGTAAAACGTATTACTGTAAATCTAGCTCCAGCAGACATTCGTAAATCTGGGCCTTCGTTTGATTTGCCTATCGCTGTAGGGATATTGATAGGTACTGGAATAATACCAGATCATGCTTCAAAGGGTGCTTTTTTTACAGGGGAGCTGTCCCTGGATGGGACAGTCAGGTCTGTATCGGGTGTTTTGCCAATGGTGCTTGCTGCGCGCGCCGAAGGTTTTACCTCATGTTATGTACCAGCTGTTAATGCCGAAGAAGCGGCTCTGGTAGATGGTGTCACCGTATTCCCTATTGGCAATATCACTGATTTGGTAGACCATTTTACAAGTAAATCTATCGCCCCAACCCAAGTAGATATACATGCTCTTTTTAAAGAAAATGCTGCAATCCACAAGCTGGATTTTTCTGATGTAAAGGGGCAACCTGGAGTAAAAAGAGCACTCGAGGTTTCTGCGGCTGGGTATCACAATATCTTGATGGTAGGCCCTCCAGGTGCGGGCAAGACTATGCTTGCCACTCGCGTCCCCACAATTATGCCTGATTTAGATTTCGAAGAGAGCTTAGAAATTACAAAGATTTATAGCATTGCAGGGTTATTAGAAAGCAAATGCCAACTCATTACTAACCGGCCATTCAGGGCTCCACATCATACCGCTTCATTTATGTCGCTGGCAGGAGGTGGTCGCATCCCAAAGCCTGGCGAGATTAGCCTTGCTCACAATGGAGTATTATTTCTAGACGAGCTTACAGAGTTTCAAAAAAAAGCATTGGAAGTGCTGCGTCAGCCACTCGAGGACGGCACAATAACTGTGTCTAGAGCTGCCGGTGTCTGCACATATCCCAGTGCTTTTTTGTTGCTTGCTTCCATGAATCCATGCCCGTGTGGTCATTACGGCACAGGAAAATGCCGCTGTAACCATAACGAGGTCGAGCGGTACCTTAGCCGAGTTAGTGGGCCTTTACTTGACCGCCTAGACATACAATGTGAGGTAGCCGCTGTAGATTACGATCAACTAAACGCCGCTCCGGCAGAATCGTCACACGAAATAAGAAAACGAGTGTTAGCTGCTCGTATGCGCCAAACAAAACGTTTCGAAAACGAAAATATAAAGGTCAATGCACATATGCCGGCACCATTAATAGATAAATACTGCCCACTTGGTACCGAAGAAAAGAATCTATTGCAACATGCCTTTAACAAAATGAATCTAAGTGCGAGGGCGTACCACAAGATATTAAAAATAGCCAGGACTATTGCAGACCTGGCTGGCGAGGACAATATTAATGTGATGCATATAACAGAAGCTATTTCTTACCGGGGATTGGATCGGAAGTATTGGTAATTTATGCAATATCAATGAGAAACAGTCCCACACGAGCCGAAATTGCGAACGTTTCAACGCAAATTCGGCGACTTGTGGGACTGATTTCGAATTATTTTGCATTATCGCTTAACATAGACAAGAATCCCGCTTCGGTTATTGAAACTACGTTGCATATTTTCGTAATCGTTGCCGTATTTTTCTTTGGCGTAGACATGGGTTTTAGCCCAGACTGATTCGTGTATTTCATCAGGGATTAGCTGCTTTCCCCCAGAAGCACGTGTTTTGGTTTTATGAAGTCCCATTTCCATTGTCCAAACAAGATTTTTTGCATCATAGCAACCAGTATCATGCAAGGTTGTGTGTAGTTCAAAATTATTTTTTTTGCATTCGGCTGCTTGTTCCCATGTAGAAAATAAAGGGCCTTTAAATCCAGCTTCTATTAAAGTTTTGTCATAATAATCCTGGATATCATTTTTGGCTTCATCATATTTTGTGTTAATAATAATTTCGTCATTTGTATAAGGCGGAATAGTAGCCCATGCGCCGTATTGCAAAAAATATCCATCTGGCTTTAGTACCCGCAATATTTCTGCCATCACAAGCTCAGGACGGTCCACTTGAAACAACATATCTACTTCAAGGACAGCATCAACGCTATTATCGGCAAGAGCAAGATTATAACCATTCATCCGCGCAAAAATAATTTGACCTTCGGTTACATTATGCTGTTTGGCTCTAATTACCGCCGTTTCAAGCATTGTTTGTGATATATCGGCTGCGATAACGTTAAGCCCCGCTAATGCAAAGGAAATTGCCGAAGGGCCAAGCCCAGCACCAATATCAAGCACTACTCTATTTTCACCTAAAAAATCCGCGAGATTGCTTGATGAGCCGATTGTATCGGCTTTTTTGTTATATAGATATCCTGGCTCATAGCTTTCTCCTATCTGTTCATATCCAAGCCATTTTAGTTCGCCATCAGTGGTGGAAAAAGGAATATCGTCTGTAAACCGATGCACACCATTTATAATAGGAACTAAAAAACCACACTCGCAGGCTTTTGGAAGGAACCCATCCATAAGTTTGCCGCATTGCGTACACACAAAAATTGTCATTTCATCTGCTCCTTTACATAGTATTCTCCCAAAACTTCAAGCACATCATCTGGAAGCACACCAGCTATAACGGCTGCTTCAAGTTGCTGTGCCATATCTTCCATATATGGCAGCAATGTTTTTATGATACTCAAATCAGCGTCGCCTTCGATTATTTTTTCAAGCATCGATTCTTTCTCATTGTCCAGTCGATATATAAGAGAGGCAATATGGGATATATCTATCCCATCACTGCTTAGCTTGAGAATACTTTCAAATATTTTTTCTTCTTTCTTTGTAGGATTGCCTGAACCAATCAGCTCATCAAGGGTTATATCAAATACCTTGGCAATTTTTATCAAAATTGTAATATCAGGGAAGCTATCCCCTACTTCATATTTAGAAATGGCCTGCCTGGTAAGACTGAGTTTTTCTGCGAGTTGATTTTGTGTCATATTTGTATTTTTTCTCATTTGTGCTACATATGCACCAAACTTTTTTGTATCAAACACAGGCTCACTCCCTTTTGGATTTATTGTACATTGGTGGTAGTATAGTTCAAGCAAAGGTTAGTTGCTTTAATTTCACGATGACAAAATTTTTGGAGGGATCTAATGAACAGCAAGCACAAAAAAATTGTAGAAGTGTCAGTCATCCTCTTGGTATTAATTGCTACAGTTGTACTTAGTATTTGGCGGATTACACCGCCCCGTGCAGACGATTCATCACCTTCATTTACAAGAATGATGTATAACCTAGAACGGCTGGCCACTGGAGAACGATGGGTGGGTACCCCGGAGGTTGCCGCTGCACGAGATGAAATAATCGCAGAAATAGAAGCAATGGGTCTAACCCCATATGTACACAGAACTGCTTGGACTTTGATGGATCAGCAAGCAGCAAATTTAAGGATTTTTGAACTCAGAACAGATTGGGATGTCTCTTTTGGTGATGAGTGGGAAGATTGGATGCGCGATTGGGTGAGGGAACGCCATCCCAATCACCCCTTGGTAACACAAGGATATATGTATGTGGATAATATCTGGGTGACAATAGAATCACGTGATCCAGATGCTGGCAATATCATGTTTGTTGCTCATTATGATACGTGGCCTGACTCACCTGGAGCAGGAGACGCAATGCTTCCAGCTGTTGCAATGCTAGAGGCAATGCGGGTTCATGCTAACAACGGTAATACGGCAAGTAATTTACACTTCCTCTTTACAGACGGGGAAGAGTTCTCCGCTTTGGGTGCATTTGCGTTTAGCAGAGATTTTCCCGAAATGGTTGATGAAATTGATGTGCTGATTAATATGGAGGCAATTGGCACAAGTGGCGGTGTAATCAACTTTGAAGTATCTAGAGCACCACATAACATGATTCGCATGTTCAACCGAGCTGTTCCAAGGCCAATCGGTTTCCACTGGGGAACATGGCTTTACGCAACCTCCATGCCTGGTTCTTATACAGATTTTACAATCTTTTTGGATTATGGGTTTACTGGCCTAAATTTTGCCATAATAGGCGACGGACATAATTATCACACCCCAAACGATTCCTTCGAAAATATCTGCCCCAATGCTGCTTGGCATTATATGTCCATGGTTATGGCACTTACTGATTACGCAGCCACAAATTCGGTAGCAGGGCTTGGCGAGCCGTCATCAGAATCTGTTTTCTTTCCGTTTTTACCATGGGCCAATATGATTATTATGACTGCTACAGTTGCAAATATCCTAACAGGTTTGGCTTTTGCTATAGCAATTGGATTTTTGGTATATAACTTTATGGCAAAATTGGAAAAATCCCAGTTTGTTTCTATTATTATCATTGTGCTTATAATAGCTTCGGCTGTTGCCTTGGTATTTGTTAGTTTATTATCATATTTGTTGTGGATACCACTGCTTGTAGTTTCTGCCGCCGCATTCTTAAAAACAAAGCCGATTTTATACAAATGCGCTATGACATTGGCAGGGATAATAACCTTGCTATTATTGACACCACCTGTTTATTTGTTTTTTCAGTTGATTCCTAATATGTAAATTGTACGTGGCTGTTTTATAATACGCTTTTACAGCTTTTATAACAATTGCATTTTTATGCAACAAAAATGAATATTTTTGCATTTATTTTTCTAAAAAGCGGTATGGTGTCATACCGCTTTTTTCGTGTAAAATATACGTTTTCGGCATTACGACATAATTGGGGATATGCAGTATTATGCATATAGCATTTCTTTTGTAATAATAAACCTTACTTTTTGCTTTTTATATAATTTTTATAAACACTTGACACGGCCTGGTCGGTCGTGATAGACTCAAGACGGTCGGATGAGACCGCCCTTTTGGCAGGAGGTGAATCTATGGAAAGTTTGTTAAAGCTATTTGATGCGGAGTACAAATTTATGTGCATTGTTTGGGCACACGAACCAGTCAACTCTACCGAATTGTCACGACTATGCGACAAAGAACTTGGTTGGAAAAAATCAACGACTTATTCTATGATAAAAAAACTGTGTGAACGGGGTATCTTAAAAAACGAAAACGCTTGCGTGACTACACTAATCGCAAAAGAGGATGTACAAAAATACGAAGCCGGCGTTTTGATTCATAGGGTGTTTGACGACTCTATGCCCTCATTCGTTACATCTTTCTTGCAAGACAAATCATTGACCGAAGAAGAAGCGCGAAAAATCAAGACAATGATTGATGAGGCGGTGAAATAATGATCGACATTTTTATTTCAATTGTGAATATGAGCATTACTGCAAGCATTGTAGCTCTGATGGTCATGCTTTTGCGCATTCCACTAAAAAAAGCCCCGCGCATATTTTCTTACGCATTGTGGGGTGTGGTGATGTTTCGCTTGATCTTCCCGATTAGTTTCACAAGTATTTTTAGCTTAATGCCTACACCTACAAACATATTGCCACAAGACTTCGTATCCACACTAAATCCAGTAACGCAAATTGCTGATACATCAGTGAACATGGTAACAGATAGCACTATGCCTATTGTCACACATATCGTCGAAACAAGCCCAAGCATATCTGTTACCTACGTGGCAAGTTTTGTTTGGATTTTTGGTTTTATTATTTTACTCATCTTTGCATTAGTAGGGTATGTAAGTCTTAAACGGCGCGTACGTTTTGCAACGCTTATATGTGACAACATTTATGAAACGGACTACATCAAGACACCATTCGTACTTGGGTTTATTCTTCCAAAAATCTATTTCCCTACAACTATAGACCCGTCAAGACATGACTACATTTTAAAGCATGAACAGATACATATAAAAAGGCGTGATTATCTTATTAAGCCTTTTGCATATATTGTATTTGCCTTGCATTGGTTTAACCCGCTTATGTGGATTGCATATTTTCTCATGTCAAAGGACATGGAGATGTCTTGTGACGAAGCCGTTTTGAAAAAAACAGACAAGGATATCAGAAAGGAATACTCGACGTCTTTGTTAAGCCTTTCTGTTAAAAGGGTTAGTCTGCTAAGCCCAACCGCATTTTCTATTGGTGAAGGCAATGTAATGGAGCGGATAACCAATGTACTCCGGTTCAAAAAATCTGCAAATTGGGTGGTTGTTTTATCAGTTGTGGTGGTGAGCCTTTTCCTTATTGGGTTTTCTTCGGATAGGATTTTGGCAATAGATGCTCCGTCAGGTAGTCACGGTAATGTATACATGAACTCTTTGCGATTTGATATCGACAATTGGAGCATAGACGACAATGGCGCTAGGGTCGCATCTCATGAACAAGCACACGAGATAGGATTACAAATCCTAAACACGTATTTTTCGGCTTACAGACATGATTGGGGACGCTTTGGATCCGACTCGTTTTCTTTGATTTCACACCCCGCTTTTTATGACGAAAATGGAAATACGCATGTCCAACCATGGGCTGGACGTGTTTTTGCAAACGAACTGACAATAATCGAAGATGACGTGTGGGGTAATTCGTATTTTTATGCTCCTATATTCCTATTCGACATAGATACAGAAACAGGCCAACTGACTAGCACCGTATATGTTACGCCACCCGAATATATATCAACAGATATCGTTCCGTTTACATTTAGCTTTGAAGAGGCCGTAGAAATTTACGGCAACGCATTGCAAGAGGTATCTTCTCATAAAAATAGTGAATATGTAGATATGCTTCTTGATTTTTCATTAGAGTTTGTTGGCAGAGCTGGTTATCATGATAGCGAAGTAGTCGACATCGACTTAATAAATTCGTGGAGCAATTTTTACGAAAATCATGTTGGTACTGTTGTGACTGTGTCATTCACAAGTGGCAAAGAGGCACACATCTATTTTAGGGTATTTGAAACACAATTTACAATCGAAGGACTAAGACTCGATTTTTAGAATCTGTATTCAATAACCGCAATGCCGAATGGGAATGGCGATATTTCGCCAATCTAGGCACGTCTTTCGCCGCTTGCCCAAAAAGGCAAGCAAGGAAGACGTAACGACGAGTGACGGAATATCGGCGTTTCCAGGCGGCGTTGTGCTTATTGAATACAGGTTCTTAGTAAGTCTTTCAGGTGTATTATCATTTTTGCTATAATAAATGTTTTATAGTTATCCTTTTATACACGGTTAAGCTACTCGTGTAGTTCTTTTGATGTCATTTTTATCGCGCGCTGATGGATTTACCAGTCTCGTCAAACCGGAGATTTATGAGGCTGTAATTTTTACTGACAACAAGGGGTTTCATGATCATGAATAACGAAGAAAATAAAAAATGGGATTTTGAGGATTTCACCTTTACAGTTGCAACTGTTTTGTTTGTCGCATTCATGTTTATTGGCATAACAACTGCTATTTTGTCAGACTTCACTTTTTTTAATCGTATACAGTTCATACATCGTATATGGCCTTTTTCATGGATGTTTTTTATGTTTGCATGGTCAACATGTTTAGTCAAAGAGGTTATCGACATAAAGCGAAACGTATCTGACGATGACATAGAAAATGCAGCCGAACTTGCTCTATACATCGGCATAACCACTATTTTGCTGCTCGTCGGTATCATAATAGGACAAATGTATTCGTCTTGGTTGGCTGGTCCCATTGTGTTTGTATTGCTTGCGGTTATCTGGCCTATTTTACGAAAGCCAGAAGATCATAAAAAGGCGTATTTCCCTACGATTTCTGTCATTTTGTTATTAGCTGGGATTGTAATAGAAGTAGTTGTTGGTGGTTGGATTGCTTTCCCTATTTCATGGATCTTGATATCCATCCACAAGCTATATAAATTGATACGAAAGTGCAAGTTTACAGAGGACTTTATTGTAGATATTGCATACTACTCTTTCTCTATAATCCTTCTTACAACTAGTCTTATCTGGGGTTCTTGGATTATTTCGTGGCTTGCATATCCCATTTCTGTAATTATCGGCAAGGTTTTGTGCAAAATCAAAAAAAAATCTACTTGAATTTATTCAAAAACGGAGGTCTTATTATGAAAAAGCATATATTTTTTTTAGCACTTATCATTATCGTACTACTTGGATTAACAGCATGTAATGAAGACGAAAGCAGTGTTATAGGAGCAATAACTGTTACCGAACGCAACGCGCACGCAGATACAATAAGTCATTTTGATGTTCGCATAACAAACGAAACAAGGGTCGATTCAGGATTTGGAATGCATGATGATTATGGCGGATATATTATAGATTTCGAGTTGGAAAACATATCTGGACAGGTTGTGATTGTGGATATAGTCGCAGTATTTCCTGGAGAACATGGTGGACGATCCGAATGGTTGATAGATCAAAATATTCAGTTTGAACCAGGTCAAACAAGGCAATTTACTCATACCTTTGGCGAATATAACTACATCGCAAATCTGATAATCGAATATTGGCTTTCGCAAGAATCAATCGTCGTATACCCCGACGTTTACCTTTTTCACGAATCAGTCGATATGGGGATTTATTTTACGATACATCCTGCATGGCATCTCAAATTTGGCGTAGAAGAACTCACAGCTGTACATGACACCGGTACCATACAAACGCTGGTGCTATATCACATCGCCACAAGAGACGAGTTTGGAATGGGCGAAAGCGGCGGGATGCTATTTTGGATTAACAGATCTCCCGACGCACTGTTTGAAGAGGTTTTAGAAGGATTTGCCGGGATAATTTTAGAGCAAAATGCAGGGTATACCTACACACTCAACTATCCAAGGGGTTTCGAGCATTTATATGATCCTGACAGCGCAACGACTATTCAGTATTTAAACATGATGGGATACTTGCAACCATGGGATAATAATTTTGTCACAAACAGTTTTAGATTAACTGGTACAAACCTTTTTGCGGATGCGCTGCTAGATTTTTTCGAAGGTGGTGTTGATGTACCTGACGGCATAGACGCAACCAAATCTTTTATACACTCAATTGACGAAACAACTGTGATGGTAGCGATAAGGCATGAAGTAAGAGCAGAGGAAACAGGACACGACTTACCTATTCCAGTAGCTAGAATTTTCTACTTAGTTGATAATGCACTCAACTACAAAGACATAGAAACTTATCAAGACAGACCGCCGCTTACTGTCTTATCTGGTGGGCTTGCGCTATCTGGAGGTCATTGGACAGACCAATGGATAGCCCTGCTAGGATTAGAAAATGGCCAACTTGTACGTACCCTTACTCTATTTACTGCACATGATGAAGATGATTACGCAAAAGAAAATCCAAGATATTATGTTTTGCACGGTCATTATTTGGGGCTTGATGGGCGCACGTCGATTACTCAAGAAGAATTTGATGTAATACTAAATACACGTGAATTTGCAAGATGGGAAGACATGTTTGATATAACAGACTATATTTTAACAGGAGTACCTATAGGTGCAACAGGAGCATCTCCCGAACTGCCATTTACAACCACCGACAATGAATGGCCGCCTTTACAACTGGATATACTCCTTACTCCCGACAACATTGTCTTGATAGAAACAAACAGACCTCTATTTGACTTTGCATGGATAGAACTAGATCATGATTTTGTCGACGATGAATTTGTATTTTTGCCAGGCGACATACGCACAGGTACAATTTCAGAATTATTACCAGGAGAGCCTTTTGTTATCGACAACTTTATGGACAATGGCATAATGCCCACAAATGCCATCACATTTTTAGACCAGTACAGCGAAAGACGTTACTTTGCATTCCAACTAGACAATAGCCTTGACCTTGATCCAAGCCCTAATGCGCCAAATTTTCTTGATAATGTTATCAATGGACAAGTGCAGATTTATGCCACAACTGGCAGCGGTGCAAGGACAGATTTGGGTTACTTTGATGTTTATATAGACAATTTTGACCCGGATGTATGGGGTATGACAAACAGTTACCGCTGGGCTGCCCATGTTATGCTTTTATGGGAACTGCACAACATTGGATGAATGTTGTTTTATAAACTAGAAAGATTTAGAACCTGTCATTCACATTAAAAAGGGGCTGTCTCGTTAAACAATTTTATGAATGATTATGCGCTCCCCTCGTCATTGCGAGGAACGAAGTGACGAAGCAATCCAGGAAACTTGCGTA
>Ga0123355_10001365_pt1 | contig 33977 bp, 21 predicted proteins | sample TergutEmb28metaG_3_FD_89872 | JGI IMG/M metagenome (GOLD analysis project Ga0123355, IMG submission 89872) | Embiratermes neotenicus P1 segment gut microbial communities from Petit-Saut dam, French Guiana - Emb289 P1 | ecosystem: Host-associated > Arthropoda: Insects > Digestive system > Gut ...
ACAGCATTGTACATATGAACTGGATCCCAGATGATGTATACCAAAAAACTTACAGTGTATTCGTGAAAGGGGGTAGCATTGTTGATGGTGACACAGGCTGTTTCGCTGTTATATTGCCATGATGAGGCTTTATTATCTGGGGCGGGTACTACCGAGGGGATTATCATTCCTGTGGTGCGGTCAATTACCTCCCACCAACGAGTAATGTCATCACGGCTGTTTATCTCCAGCAAATCCTTGCTTACCCCGGCAAGTAGCGGAATAGTAAGTGTTGCCTCATTCGCGGCGAAAAACCCAGACATGATATACATCTGTTGTACTTCATCAGGGTTGGCTTTTGCCCAGGGGTTATCCTTGCGGGTGGTGTAGTAAGTGTTGTAGATTTTTGCCCCGGCCTCTTTAAGCTCTACGGGAAACTCCGTGCCATCGCAGTCACGGATGGCGTCTGCCCCCCATTTTTTCATGATTTCTAGGGTTTCCTTAATTACGTCCATGTCTGTGGGGATGGTTACGCGTCCTGTCATCTGTTTGTCTCCGTTCGCTTTATATTCTGTGGCTTGATTAATATTTACTTCACAGCCTCTTTTCAAAATTACCTTCAACATCAACCTTACTATTAAACACAATAAAAGCACGAGAGTCAGCCTTGGCAACAATGCTTTTAAGCCGCCCAACCTCGTATTTTGATACCACGGTGATGATTATATGGTTGTCTTGACCTGTGTAAGCTCCCTTGCCTTGCCAGCATGTTGCGCCTCTGCCTAGCTGATCCAAAACCCCCTGTACGGCATCAGGGTTGGTGGTGAAAATCATCGCACTGGTTTTGATATTTTGATGGTGGGTATGATCCAGCACAAAGGCATATATAGTAGTGAAAAGCGCAGAGTATATAACAGTATTTAAATCATACATGATCAAGCAATAGGTATAAACAACCGCACCAATAATAAGGGTGACTTTGCCTACAGTAAAGTTAGGGAACTTGACAGAGCAATAAACCCCGATAAGGTCACTGCCGCCGCCTGAGCCGCCGCTTCGCAGGGTAAACCCAGCCCCAAACCCGGCTATTGCGCCGCCGATGATAGTGGCTGTGAGGGTATCGTAGATTAGAGGCGATTCAGGAATAGGCAAAAAAGATAGTGCCAGATTCATAAACACAATATTGATAATAGACTTAACCGGAAAGCTTTTATTAGCCACCTTAAGCACCATAAACATAAGAGGGATGTTCAGCATAAGAAGTGCCGCGCCTGTAAGATTAAAAGACTCCGGCATTTGGATAGATGTGTGTGCTATAAGCAATCGCTCGATAATCTGGGCAATGCCTGTCAATGTGCCGCTGAATAGGTCATGGGGCACTATTATCATGTTTATGCCAACAACGAATAGGAATGCCCCGAATAATGAACCCGCGTAACTCTTGATTATGCCGATTTTGCCCATGGTCATAAGCAACCCTCCCCTATAAACCGCACCCAAACAGGATGGTTTTATGTATTGTATACATCGGGAATGCTATCGTCAACATACAGCGTATATTTATCCTTGCCATTAGATATTTTTTCAGTGCTGGCAAAGCAGTCTGTTTTTTGTTATCCTTCGACAGCTTCCAAAACATCCACGATAAGAGGTAATTATATGCCTAAGCCACCCAGTGAAAAGTTCTCTGTATCACCCTTCCCTCATAGTAGGTATGTCGAGCTTACTATGCATGAATTTGGCCATCACTACTGCGAGCCTGGGTACACTGTCAGGCCATTTAATAAGCGGCACTATCTATTTCATTATGTCTACTCTGGCAAGGGCAAGTTAATCGCTACTGATGATAGCAGGCAAACTCGTGTATATAAACTTGGCCCAGGGGAAGGCTTTATGATCTGGCCTAACCAGGTAGTCACCTATATTGCAGATGAGAGCGAGCCGTGGCAATATGCATGGATTGAGTTTGACGGTTTATTATCGAAGGAATTGGTAATGAAATCAGGCCTTGATACTAGCCGCCCTATCTACTGTGCCAAGGGCCCTAAGGAAAGCCGCACAGTTGCCGAGGCACTACTTTCTATCATAGAAAACAAAAACCGCCCTCATCTGGAATTGATGGGGCGGTTTTACATGTTTCTTAGCATCCTGATAGAATCTTCAGATAAAAATGATGGCGCACTTGACGCTAACCAGCAGGATGTTCACATCCTCCAAAAAGCCATATTCTATATAGGTCAAAACTTTCAAAACGAAATAACGGTCAATGAAATATCCGAGCACTGCGGTGTCCATCGCAGCTACCTATATAGGACATTCAAAAATGCCCTAGACACAACCCCGCAGCAGTTTCTGATTAACTATAGAATCAAGCGGGCTTGCGACCTGCTAGTAACCAGTGCATTGCCTATAAGCGAAATAAGCCGGTTGGTAGGATATCTCAACCCAATAAATTTTGCCCGGGCCTTTAAGCGTGAGGTAGGACAGTCGCCTGGGCAGTGGAGAAAAGCATCAACAGGCCTTATCCCTTAACTGCACCAATCATTACACCCTTTGCAAAGTGCTTCTGCAATACTGGGTATATAAGCAGTATAGGAACAGTAGCCACAACTATTGTGGCAAAGCGGATTGTGCGCCCTACAGCCTCTGCGTCGCCTGCCCCAGCGTCTAGGGTTATTTCTGCTGTCAGCAGGATTTCACGCAGTACTACCTGCAAGGGGAAAAGTTCCCTAGGAAGGAAAACAGAAGCCCAGAACCAGCCGTTCCATGTTGATACACCGTAGAACAGCACCATTACCGCAACAACTGCTTTAGACAATGGGAGTACAATCATAAACAATATGCGCATATGTCCGGCGCCGTCAAGCATTGCAGATTCCTCCAAGCTTTCAGGTACACCCTGGAACCCTGTCCGCATTATAATCATGTTGAACGTGGTTACCGAGAAAGGAAGTACCAAGCTCCATAGGGAACCTTGAAGCCCAAAAGTCCTTACCGCAAGGAAGAACGGAATCATACCGCCTTGAAAGAACATAGTGAATACGAAGAAAAACATAAGTGCATTTTTCAACATTACGTCCCTTCTGGAAAGGAAGTAAGCGCCGAGGGAGGTCATGAAGACGCTCCAGATTATGCTTTTTACCAAAACAATAATTGTATTCCTATAACCCATCCAGATATTTGGGTTCTGAAATACACGATGGTAAGCTTCTAAGCTAAAACCCGCCGGCCTAAGCAGAAGCCCTGTATGCCGCATCAATGCCGAGCCGTCAGAAAATGACGAAAAAACTACAAACAGCAGAGGGTATAATGTTACTATAGTTACCAAACTTAAAAAAGTATAGTTGAAAATATTGAAGGCTGTATCAGCCGGCGAATGTTTAAGATGTCTCATTATATCCCCCCTACCACAAGCTGGTCTCGTTTACGCGTCTGCTTATAGCGTTGGCCATAACAATAAGCGCAAAGTTCAGAACAGAGTTAAATAAACCAACGGCAGTGGCAAAACTAAATTGGGCCTGCTGTAGCCCCACACGGAATACATAGGTATTTATTACGTCTGCAACTACATATGTGGCCGGTTGGTACAAAAGAATAATCATTTCAAAGCCTATTGACATCATACTGCCCATACGCAAGATAAGCATGATTACAATAGTCGGCAGTATCCCCGGTATTGTGATGCTCCATATACGTCTAAACCTGCCCGCACCGTCAATCATAGCCGCTTCGTATTGTTCTTCGTCTACACCGGCAAGGGCTGCCAGGTATACAATTGTGCCCCATCCGGCATTTTGCCAGATGCTTTGTACCACAAAAATCCCTCTAAACAGACCTGGGTCTGCAAGTAGGTTTCTGCGTGTTCCACCAAAGAAGACTATAATCTCATTGAGAATCCCGGTGCTCATGGTAAAGTCTGTGATAATACCCGCAACTACCATGGCAGATATAAAGAAAGGCATATATGTTATTGTTTGTACTGTGCGCTTAAACTTTTGTAAGCGCACTTCGTTCATAAGCAATGCCAAAATTATTGGCGCAGGAAAGCCAAAAATCAGCAGATAAATATTCAATACAAATGTGTTTATCATAAGCCTGCTAAAAAACGGGCCTTGGAAAAACCGTATAAAGTGCTCGAAGCCTACCCAGTCGCTTCCCCATATGCCTTGTATTGGCCTGAAATTGCGAAATGCGATTTGCGCCCCATACAGGGGGTAGTAGAAAAACATGATATAAAAAACAACTACAGGCAATACCATCAGATAGACAACCCAGTTTTTCTTGAAATCTTTCTTTAACCTTTTGCCAAAGGTCATGCGCTTCCCAGGGTGTGGCCTCTTGGCCACATCAGTTTTAACCATATATTTTTTCCCCGCTTATTTAAAGATAGGGGATACCGCTATAGTGCGGTATCCCCTTAAACACAGCTTACATGTTAAAACATTATCTCTGGTTGAAGCGGGCAAGTGATGATCTTTGGATTTCCAAAGCCTCTTGTAAGCCCAGGCTGTCAAGTGTGCTTCTGAAGTTGTCGAAGTTTTCCTGGGTCAGAGGTTGGGAGCCAGTAATGAAGCCCATATGCATTTCATCAATAAAGGTGTACAAGTCGGGCAAGATTACGGCCAACCTATCAGCTTCGTCTGGGGTTGGGGTGATTGGAGGCATGAAGAAACGCTCAGAGTCGGCTGTCAGCCACATTGCAAGAGCATCGCGCTGACGATCTAATTGGAAGAACTGCCATACATAGTTATATGACTGAAGGAATGGCCCGCCAAATGATGACCTGGCTACATAGGCGATAGACTGTGCCAAAGGCCAGCCTTGTGGATGGTTAGTTACAAGCTCGGTAAAGGTTGGTACACCGTTTACCATGTTGTAGCTTACACCTTCGATACCGAAGTTATACATCAAGTAACCTTCGGGGCTAAAGCCGAAGTCCAGCATTCTGGCTGCTACTTCTACGTTGGTAGCACCGGTTGTTATTGCAACACTGTGGCCGCCAAGGAAAGCAGATTCTGCATGACCAAATCTTGGTTGCTGCCCTCTTGTTTGTACTGGAACTGGAACTGGCATAAGGTCGAAGGTGTCGTGGTCTGACATTGCGTTCATGAATGTGCCGATAGCTGCGCCGATGTTACCCATTGCTGCACCGGATTGCTCGGCTGTTATTCTGGTGTTAAATACGTCGCCGGCTATTGAAGGGCCGAAGTCTGGATCAAGCAGGCCTTCTGTGAACCAGCGGTTCATGAGAACCATGTAATCAAAGAAAGCATCTTCTGCATAACCAAATGCAACTTCGCCTGCATCGTTGAGGAAGAAGTGATGGCCAAGTCTGATATCAAAGGCTGCCGCTATTGGGCAAAGCCATCTTTGTCCCCATTGGTAGGTGAATGGTGCGATTGTGCCCATTTCATCTCTAAACAGGATAAGGGCTGCTTCCCAATCTTCCAAGGTTTCTGGTACGTCCAGGCCAAGCTCGTCAAGCCAGTCGGCTCTCATGAATGGGCCTGTGAAAACTTGGTTTGCCATATGGCCGCGTAGGAATGGGAATACGAAGTAGTTACCGGTATCGGTTCTTGTAAGTCTTCCAAGGTCGGGACGCTCTACCTCAAGAACGTGAAGGGTATTTGGGGCGTAAGATTCAAAAACTTCGTTGAGTCTAAAGATTACGCCTTCTTCGATGGCCCTGTCTGGGCCGCCGTGGTAACCGGTTAGCCAGTTATGCTCAATAAGGTCTGGGAAGTCCCTTGTTACCATCATCAGGTTGAACTGCTCTGTTCCTTGGCCTGCTGGTGGGTGGATAAACTCAATGTTTACGCCAGTAATTTCCATTAATGCCTGGGCGTGCATTGTTTCATCATGATTGGTAAAGTTTGGTGCAATGTTGCCAGCTAGGCCAACCCACCATGTTACGGTGTGGTCACCTGGGATTGGCCATGTACCTGGGCCGTCTGCTGGGGGGTCATCTACTGGATCTTGGTTTGGTGCGGGTGTTTCTACTGCCGGCGCTGGGGTTGCCTCGCCAACTGGGTCTGGTTGTGCTGGCTCTTCTGTGCGGTTACACGCTGTTATCATAATGATGCCAAGGGCCAGAATGACAACCAGAATGAGCAATTTTTCCATTCTTTTCATTTTTTTTCCTCCTAATTAAATGTAGCGTTGTGATTTTCCCATGTTAATATGCATTATATGTGTGCTTACCTGTGAATAAGCACAATGTATTGCGCAAAAACGTGGGAGCATCTATGCAATTTGGATTGTAGTCATTGTGAATGATTTTGTCAACATCAGAACTAACTATCATAGGTTATGCTGATATCAAGTTTTTTACTCTTTAGTGATTACTGTACTCATATGAAAATTATTGGTAAATAAGTAGCAAATATCCATCAAATGCCTTTTAAAGCCTATCAAAAGGCGGCTGCATCAAGTAACATTATGCAGCCGCCTTTTCTTAAATACCACAACAAAGCAAAGTGTGAGCAATATGAGTCCAAACATTAGCAAGCTGATGATCATTTGTGGACTGCTGTTATTCAAATAAATCTGACAATAGAGGCGTAATTGTCTCTTCTATACGGCGGTCTATTTCCTCCAGTGCCTCCATGGCCTGGGCTGGGATAAAGCGGCTTTTGCCGCGGCGGGGCTTGTATAGCTTTTGTAGGATGCGGTTGCGGATACGGATACGGAATTGATACATAGTGCGCCTCCTTGGGCCGGTTTTGATGATACCAGCAAAAGTTTTGGGGACTGGAGTTGTGTTGTTTTGTGCTCTTAGTATATGCGGAGAGTGTAGAATTTGTCATAATGCATTCTGCATTGCTTAAAGTGGCAACCTCAGTACGTTGCTGCAATCTTATGGGGTAATTGTCGGCGGCAATGTCTCTAGCCGGTAAATAGGCATACCCATAGACGAGAATCGCTCCTCATACTCGGTCATGACATTGCCCTCCATGCCGCTGGCATGTAAATCCAGGGATACGTTCTTCATCAGCCAGCCTTGGGCGCTAAGGCTTTCTAGTGAAAACTCAAAAAGTGGGCGGTTATCGGTTTTGAAATGCAGCTCTGGTATAGCAAGCTGCTGATACATAGTCAGATATCTTTCGTGAGTAAGCCTGCGCTTGGCCCGCTTTTTCCCCGGCCAGGGGTCGCAGAAGTTGATGTATAGCCGCTGGATATCACCAGGGCGGAAGTATTCCATAAGCTCGTCTGCATCCATCAATAAAAAAGCCAAGGAGTGAGCCCCGGTTTCCTGGGCCTTCCTTGCGGCGGCGGCCAGAATTACGGGTTCCCGCTCCATGGCTATGAAGTTTATGTCTGGGTTTAGGCGTGAGGACTCGGCGGCAAAACGACCCTTTCCGCAGCCTATTTCCAGGTAGATGGGGTTATTGTTATTGAAGTAACTTTTTATCTGGCCAGTGTAGGCCTCGGTGTCCCTTATTATTCTTGGATTGTTTGCCAATACATCTGGGGCCCATTTTTTCTTTCGTGCGCGCATTTTTACCTCCAAGGGTCATGCGGGAACGCTTGCGTTCCCATTTGCCGGGCATTATAGCATACAGCCGCGGAACCTCAACACACGGTTATAAACATCAGCCAATATCCCGATTCCCCCCAGTTGGGTTGGGCGTCCCGGCTGCACTTGAACTGAGCAAAGCCTAGCCTTTTCGCCCTTTGCTTGGCGGTTTGATCAAAGACGCCTGGTACACCCAGTATATAGCGGCGTGGACCTTGGTCTGTGGTCATGCCTAGAATCAGGTGCTCGTGTTCCTCCAGGGCGGCTTGGATGAAAGGCTCTTCGAATAAACGGGGCATGTTTGTTGGCGGTGGAACCTGATCTGCCAGGGTAAAGCGCACCCACTTGGTTTTGCGGGCCTGTTTTACGAAGGGGGTTATGGCTTCCTTTGTGTCGAAAAGGGCTAGGAAATTGGGTGGAGGGGTACAGTCGGCTGAGCGTTGTAGGGTTTCGGCATGGAGTTTGTCTAGGGCTTGGCTGAAGGCCTTGGCCATTTCACCTCTTGGGAGATTGGTGGGCCAGTTGGGAGGGAGGTGGTTGGGGGGTGGCGTGGGGGTGTTGGCTGGAGGTTGTTGTGATGGGGGGGGAGGCTGGTGTATTTGGTCTTGGTGAGGGGGCGTTACGATAAATGGGGGAGGGGTGTCGGTGGGTATTGTGTCCGCCTCTGGTTCAGTATCTGTGATATTGGGATTGTTATTGGGTGTGGTATGGGGCATTGGGATGTGGTAGTGCTCGGGTGGTTCAGTTGCTTCGGCTTGCGGGTTTTCTTCGAGGGGCTCTGTGTTTATACCAACATCGGGCATGACTATAAATTGCGCATCTTCGTGCATATTGGCCTCGTATTGTATAGTTTCATCTGGTGTGGCTTCATATGGCATGTTTTCGTGAGATGTGGCGTCATTAGATGCATCTTCAAGGGATGGAACGTCTGATACCACAGCTTCATGAGAAGCAATGTCATGTGCGGTCTCCACAATATTCGCTTGAATCGCATCCCGAACGTTATCACTAGCCTCACTATGAACAGCAATCGCAGCTTCGGCTAGAGTATTTACCTCTGCAACCGCAACAAACTCATAAAACCCATGCCGCCAGGCAACAGGCTTATCCCGATACCCGCACAGGGGGCTTATCACAGTTGCAGCATCCTTGGCAACCACTACTACCCCCAGGATGTCCGTAAGGGAAAAATGCCCCAGCGCATCCTTATGAAAGTCCCGCCGGACTTCCCCCTTACCTCTTTCATCTACTGGTAAGCTGCCCATATCAACACCGGCGTAACGCCTCTCGTCCCCAAACAGCAAAAATGCACGGTAAAGAGTTTCGGGCCTTAAATCCTGGGCCCAAATCGTTAGCTTGTAGCTGCCTCCGCGTCCTTCTACTATGCTGCGCCCAGCAGGTTGGCGGCTTTTGAAGCCGTAGCCCTTGGCCTCGCTTACCATGGGCATAAAATATCGTATGTATGACATAATTCACCTCCATTGAAATGAGGGCGCTGCACTATAGCAAATTAGGGCTTGTTCCCACTACCGGCAACAGGCCCTGATTCGAAATCAGCCCCTTTTTTCATTCTATGCATGAATTAAAAATCGGAGAACGTCCTTGGGTGCAAACATCAAAGATAGAGTTTTCATCACATCTTCTTTTACGCCAAAGCACTCTATGGTACAATACGCCGCATACACGCAACCAAAGGAGAGACCCCCATGTACGAGGCATTTGTAAAAGGAAGAACCCTACCCGAGGCATACCACAAGGCTTTGGTGGAACTATATCAGCATGGCGAAGTTACAACCTGCAAAGACTACGGTCAACAGCAAAAAGAGTTGGCTATGACCATAATAGTAGAAGAACCTCTGGCCGAGCCCATGGTTAGCCGCTTGATAATTGGCGGGTTTTACGAGCTCCAGCAATATATAATGGAAGTGCTGGACGGGATACTGGACTTTAAAATAGGCGACAGTGAAAACGCATGGGAGTACACATACCACGACCGGCTGGTGAACTTCCCAATGCCGGAAGGCCAAAGGCTAGACCAGCTGCAATTTGTAATAGATGAGCTAAAGCGCGCACCCGATAGCCGCCGTGCGGTGATAAATATCCGTGATAACGGAGTAGACCCCTTTAATTCTCATCCGGCGTGTTTGCAGCATTTGCAATTTTTTATCCGGGGCGGCAAGCTTCATATGAAGATACTGATGCGCTCCAACGATGGAGTGGAGGCTACCTTTATGAACGCCTTTGCCTTTGTGATGCTGCAAAAGAAAGTAGCGGATGAACTGGGCCTGCCCATGGGCAGCTACGCACACAGGGCTAATAGCTTCCACTGCTATGAGAAAGATTTTGGTTTATTGGATCAATATATCAACGGGATACAGAACAAGCCGCTTGACGAAATAACCTATGAATATGATGGGTTTTTCCAGGACATCATGGAAGAGGCTATTCCTGATATCAAGAAAGCCGTGACAAATCTCAAAAGCAGCAAATAAGCTATGTGCTGTCTGTTGCTTCTTTTATGATAAAAGCTAATCCAACTACTCGCCGACTGCTGTTTCATTTTTGACAAAAGCGATCCAAGCCGCTTTCAGCCTGGTTTTGTCTTTTAGTCAACGGCGGACACACCCCTTATAAAGGAGGACGATATGTCCCACAACATGACTCAAATAAGAAACTTTTGCATAATAGCCCACATAGACCACGGCAAGTCTACCCTAGCCGACCGGCTGATAGAGCTGGCTGGAACCCTAACCCAGCGGGAAATGCAAAACCAAGTCCTGGACAATATGGATCTGGAGCGGGAGCGGGGAATAACAATAAAAGCCCAGAGCGTCCGTCTGGTATACACCGCCCCAGACGGTCAGGAGTATATCCTTAACCTGATAGACACCCCCGGCCATGTGGACTTTACCTATGAGGTAAGCCGTTCCCTAGAGGCCTGCGAAGGGGCCCTTCTAGTGGTGGATGCCGCCCAGGGCATAGAGGCTCAGACCTTGGCCAATGTGTACTTGGCAATGGACAGCAACCTGGAGATTGTGCCGGTAATCAATAAAATTGACCTGGTAGCTGCCGACCCAGACCGCACCAAGGAAGATATTGAAAACATTATTGGCTTAGATGCTTCCGCCGCACCATTGATTTCTGCAAAAACTTCCCTCAACATCCAAGATGTGTTTACCAGCATAGTAAGCTCTATCCCGCCGCCAAAAGGCGACCCGGATGCGCCCCTTAAGGCCCTGATATTCGACTCCCTGTACGATGCGTACAAGGGGGTAATCGTGTTTATCCGGGTAATGGACGGCAGCATCAAAAAGGGCACAAAGGCCCTGTTTATGGCCACAGGCAAGGAATTTGAAATTGTGGAGACCGGATATTTTGGGCCGGGTAAGTTTATCCCCAGCCCAGAGCTTAAGGCCGGTGAGGTTGGCTATATAACTGCCAGTATCAAAAATGTCCGTGACACCACCATCGGCGACACGGTTACAGAAATCAGCCGTCCCACTGCAGAGCCTTTCCCTGGATACAAGCGGGTAAACTCCATGGTATTTTGCGGCGTTTTCCCGGCAGACGGGGCCAAGTATCAAGACTTGCGGGATTCTTTAGATAAATTGCAGCTAAATGATGCCGCCCTTCAGTTTGAGCCGGAAACCTCTGTGGCACTAGGCTTTGGTTTCCGTTGCGGGTTTCTTGGTCTGTTGCATCTGGAAATCATCCAAGAACGGCTGGAGCGTGAATACAACCTGGATTTGATAACCACCGCCCCAAGCGTAATCTACAAAGTTCACAAGACTAATGGCGAAATAATAGACCTTTCTAACCCTTCGGATCTGCCAGATCCCTCCCAAATAGACTTCATAGAGGAGCCTATTGTAAAGGCGGAAATACTGTCCCCAGCAGACTATATCGGCCCAGTAATGGAGCTATGCCAAGAGCGCCGAGGCATATATCTGGACATGGAGTATATAGATGCAAACCGCGCAATCTTGCGATACGAACTGCCTCTTAATGAGATTATCTACGACTTTTTTGACACCCTAAAATCCCGTAGCAAGGGCTACGCATCCTTTGACTATGACCTGCTAGGCTATAAACAATCTGACTTGGTTAAGCTGGATATTTTGGTGCATCATGAGCCGGTGGATGCTCTTTCATTTATTGTATATGCGAAAACCGCCGCCGAGCGTGGCCGTCGTATGGCAGAGAAGCTTAAGAAGGAAATACCCCGGCATCAGTTTGAGATACCTATACAGGCAGCGATTGGCAGCAAGGTTGTGGCCCGGGAAACCCTTGGCGCATTGCGCAAGGACGTGCTGGCCAAGTGCTATGGCGGGGATATTACCCGGAAGAAGAAGCTTTTGGAGAAGCAGAAGGAAGGAAAGAAGCGCATGCGCAACATTGGTGTGGTGGAAGTGCCGCAGCAGGCTTTTATGAATGTGCTTAAATTGGATGAGGCTTGATGGGGCCGCACGGGCGGGCAAAAACGAGCTCTTGCCCGCCCGCGCTGCGTTTCACTTGCTAGTGGAAGGAAAAAAACCTTGTCGGGCTTGTGTGCTTGCAATTTGCGTTACATATTTGGTCGCCTAATGCAGCTTATATCAATATGTACATATCACCAGCCATGGCCTGTATAGCCTGCTGGTCAATTATGCAGTAGTTCTTATTTTGTTTGGCCAATATTCTGTCGTTGCACAGCTTATTAAGGCATCGTAGTAGGTGGCGGTAGCTTGCGCCTACCATCAAGGCCACTTCTGTCAGTGGTTCATTAAGCTGACCTTTGTATGCCGTTTGTGTGATATAAGCGCAAAGACGTGTTTCTAGTGGCTGCAATGTATTTATTGTACTATTGACAGCACGCTGCGTCAGCTTTTTGGCCAGCTCTCTGCCCACATGATTGATAAATGTGATATTGTTTTTCAGTACAGTCCTGTACTCTGCAAGAGGTAGCGCTATGCACTGAAAATCCGTAACGGCCTGCAGGGTAGTTTGGTGTGTAGGGCCATTGGTCATTAGCTCAATGTCGCCTATTATGCCCTTGGATAAAAAATAGGCAAGCAGCAATTGTTTGCCATCGGATAATCCAAACAGTACTTTGACTGTACCGGAAACAACTATGCAGACATAATCCAGTGCCTCGCCTTCTCGAGAGAGATATTCTCCCCCCGTTAGTGAAAGGTGTATGGCTTTGGGCAGGTCAGCCCTCTCAAACCCATAGTGCTGTAATAGCACATTGTCTGCATCAGTCAATTGTCTTTTTTTCAAGATATGTCCTCATCTCGAATGTGACATATGGCATATACCATCATCAATTGTCATGTCATAATGCAGATGGTACATAAGTGCGCTCTTCATTTTTCCAGATATACGAAATGCTGAAAACATATGCCAATAACGAGCCGATTTTCGCGATGCTTCAACGCGAAATCGGCGACAGCGGAGGTAAATGTTTTCGCATTTACGTATAGTGAAGTACATCAACTGCGCCTTGAATAATATCGGTTACTTGAAACAGTATTTCTTTTGATAAAATATCACCTGTTTGATTATACCCTCTGTTTTGTAGGTCAACCGCACGAAGGTGTTCACACAAGATATAGCCTGTTGTTTTTGTGCCTTTAAGTGGTATGTCCATTGGTTTTTTTCGGTTTGTGTTGGTTATGGGACAAATCCATATAAGATTACTTGCTTTTCCAAAATCCGTATTACTCACAACAAGCGCAGGACGGTATCCCGACTGTTCATGGCCTTTTACTGGGTCGAAGTTGGTTAGAATAATCTCGCCTTGTTTTGGCTTAATCATATTGTATAACCTCCGCGCCAACGGAAAGGCTATTAAGCCATTTGCTATCTTCGATGGTTATTTCGGCAGGTGTGCCGTCCCATTCCCCTTTATCAAGTTTTTCAGAAAGAATTTCAGCGAGTGGTTTGCGTTTACGCATTTCCGTGACGGGCATGACAAGCAAAACCCCATTTTTCATTTCCATTTTTACATTTGATTTGTGTTTAATGTTAAATAGGTCTGTAAATTCTCTTGGGAGTCTAACTCCAAGACTTGAGCCCCACTTATTCACACTGGTTTCCCTTGCTTGCATAATATTAGACACTCCTAACGCAGAATATTTGTATATACATATATTCTATGTCAATCCAACGAAATATGCAACCTTATTAAGAAACCTCATCACCAAATCCATTTTATTTTAGATGAGCGTTATTTCCATCCTTCGCAGCACACATCCTACTCGCCGCCGGTTTTGATGATATAGTCAGCGAACCTGAAAAATGGAGTGAGAAGCTAGTCTTTTTGCCGCGCTCCTGCGTCAGCACCTCCTTGCGGGCCTTCTTGGCCCACCGCGTCGGTACTTCCTTGTTTCGCGACAAAAATCCTGCGCTTCTCACTCCGTTTTTCAGGTTCGCTGACTATACTGATAAAAGTTTTTTCGGTTTTGATGCTACAAACAAGGATTTTTTTCCTGGCGCACAACGGTTACACCTGCAATGACAATAGGAGGTGACGATGATGTTTTATATCCTTTCCCTACTGATGGGGATATTGATTTCCATAATGGTTGCAGCCAACGGCGGCCTCACAACCCAGTATGGCGTGTACTCTGCTACCGTTATTATCCACATAGTTGGCCTGGTTCTGATTTCAACCGTGGTGCTGGCAAAAAGAGAGCGCTTCTTCCCAGGAAGATTTGCGTGGTTTTTATACTTAGGCGGGGCAATTGGCGTACTGACTACCGTATTCAACAATTTCTCCTTTGGGCGGATAAGCGTGTCTGCTATTTTGGCGCTGGGGTTGTTTGGCCAAAGTGTAGCAGGGCTTATTATCGACCAATACGGGTTTTTTGGTATGCAAAAGCACCCTTTTAGGACAGAAAAGCTTCTCGGGCTTACTCTTATTTTGGCGGGCATAGCTTCTATGATTAGCGGGTTCGAAATCCTTGCTGTGGTGGTTTCCTTCGTCGCCGGGGTCAACATTGTTATATCACGGACTTTGAATGCTAAGTTATCCGATGTAACAAGTGTGCGGGTAAGCACATTTTACAACTACTTTATTGGGCTTGTTGTGTCATTACTCGTGTTTTGGCTGCTTGGGCGGAATGAAATTGTTTTTTCAGAGCTTACACTTTCGCCCAACTGGCACATATACATGGGCGGTGTGTTGGGTGTCTGCGTTGTATTGCTTGGTAATATCGTGGTTGTTAAGATATCGGCGTTTTATCTGACGCTGCTTATTTTTATCGGGCAAGTGTTTTCCGGTGTCATTATTGATGCGGTTATCGCGCAGTCGGTATCCACACGTAATATAATTGGTGGGTTGCTGGTGACGGCGGGGTTAAGCGTAAACCTTATGCTTGATAACCGCAAACAACGTGCCACGTAGTATCGCTCTTGGCATGAGGGCTTTGTACTCCACATTTAATCTATAGGCCGCACAACTTTCAATTCCGCTTTTGATGATTTGGTCAAAAGCGATACAGCCCCGTACTTACCTACCGCCCTTATCATAAGGCTGCCCAACCGCCTTAGGCGCCATAGTATTTTTGGATGTAAAGGCAAGGACAACCAAGGTCGCAACAAAGGGCAGCATACGGAAAAACTGGGCAGGGATACCCAAATCCCGCAGCACATCTATAGCCGTATAACTAGCCGCAATGGCCTGCATAAAACCAAAGAAGAACGCCGCAAATAGAATCCTGGTAGGCTTCCACCCGCCAAAAATAAGCACCGCGAGGGCCAGGAAGCCATATCCGTTCACAGTACCGCTGAAAATATTGGAGATAGGGATTATCCAAATAAGCCCGCCAAGCCCTGCAAGTGCACCGGATAGCATGACACCGCTGTAGCGCATTTTTGTTACGCTTACGCCTACAGAGTCCGCAGCCTGAGGATGCTCGCCGCAGGCCTTAAGCCGCAGCCCAAACTTGGTTTTGTTAAGCACAAAAGCTGTTGCAATAAGAATAAAAAAGCCCAAATAAGTAGTAAAATAAGCCCCCTGAAAAAACATAGGCCCAAGAAACGGAATCCTGCCAAAAAGGGGCACACTTTCGATTCTAAACTGATTAATAAAATGCACGTTCTGCGTGCCGGCAAGCAAGCGGCTGGCATATACCGCAAAAGCAGGGGCAAACATATTAATCGCCACCCCGCTTATTATCTGGTTTGCGCCAAGATTAATAGACGCGTAGGCATGTAGAAGGGAAACAGCAACCCCAACTGCCACAGAAATCAGAAGAGCCAGTATCAAAATGGGCTGGCCGGGTAACCGGTCTTGGAATGTAGTAATAAAAAGTATGCCAGCAAAGGCCCCCATAATCATTTTGCCTTCCAGCGCAATGTTTACAACCCCTGACTTTTCCGAAAACAGGCCGCCCAGGGCAACAATCATAAGAGGAATCATAAAGAACATAGTCTGCTGCGCTATAAAATAAAACATATTCATGACTCGTCACCCACTTTTCTAAAAATCTTTGCAATGCCTTTGGCCAAGAAGTTCTTCACCAAAAACACAAAGGCGCAGAAGTAGATAATCACAGATATAACAATCTCTACAATCTCAATAGAAAAGCCGAAACGCTGAAGTTGAGAGCCCCCCAGCAGCAGATATGACACAAGTATGCCTGAGAAGATTATGCCAATAGGATGGTTGAGCCCCAAAAATGCTACGGAAATGCCCGTAAAACCTTCCATCCGCAGGGCATCTATTGTGCCAAGCCGTAGCCCAGTGTCATTGAGGAAGAACAGTGCCCCGCCAATACCCGCCAGTGCGCCGGAAATCATCAGGGAAAACACAATATTCCGGTTTTGGCTTATGCCTGCATATTCGGCAGCGTCTTTGTTGAAGCCGCAGGCCTTAAGCTCGTAGCCGAAGGTTGTCTTTTCCAGGATTACATATACCAGTACCGCGATCAATATTGCGATTACTATGCCGATATTAATGTCCGAAGATCTTATATTGTCCCGGAAAAAATTCTGCAAGCCAAAGGTTGGCAACGCTGAAGAGGATGGTACACGTGTGCTTGTGGCGTGGTGGATGTCAAAGAGGAAATTAATGATAAGAAAATTGACAAAAAACATGCCGATGTAATTCATCATGATGCATGATATTACTTCATGTACATTTCTGAAAGCCTTAAGCAGCCCAGGTATGGCCCCCCACAAAGCCCCGGCGGCAGCAGCGGCTGTTATCGCAACAATAATCCTTAGGGGGGGCGGGAGAAATTCCAAGTTGACGCCTAGAAAAATTGCAACAAACCCGCCAAGGGTAAACTGCCCGGTAGCACCAATGTTAAACAGTCCGGTCTTAAATGCAAAGGCGACAGAAAGCCCTGTCAAGATAATAGGCGTCGCGTGCAAAAGCACATTGCCCATCTGCCTAAGGGAGCTAAATCCGAAGGTCAAGATGGTGTTAAATGCCGGAAAGGCTTGGTTCACATTACTCACCAGCAACACAATAAGCCCGATAATAAGCCCGGTAATAAGCACAACAATAGCTGATAGTAGGTTTAGCCATTTCATGTTACTCACGCTGTCACCTCGTCCCTTTTTGCCCCTGACATATATAGTCCCAGCTCGTTAAACGTTACGTCCTTGGGGCTGACATCGGCAACTATCTCTCCTTCGTACATGACCAAAATCCTGTCGGATACGTTCATAACCTCTTCCAGCTCAAGGGATATCAAAAGCACGGCCTTGCCGTTGTCCCGCTGCGTAAGTAGCTGCTGATGAATATACTCAATTGCGCCAACATCAAGGCCCCGTGTAGGCTGTACCGCAATAAGCAGTTTGGAGTCCCTGCTGATTTCACGGGCCAGGATAACCTTTTGCTGGTTACCGCCGCTCATTGCCCGGGTCATGGTTTCTTCCCCCTGGCCGGAACGGATGTCGAAGCGTTCGATAAGGTCTTGGGTGAATTTTTGGATTGCGTTCATTTTCAAAAAGCCACGATTATTAAATGCGGGGGTATAATAGGTTTGCAAAATAGCGTTGTAGGCCATGGTATAGTCTAGCACAAGGCCATGCTTGTGCCTGTCTTCAGGGATATGAGAAATGCCAGTCTCTGTGCGTTTTCTTATTTTTATGTCAGCTATGTTCTTTCCTTCTAAGTGTATCTCACCGGAATCTATGCCGCTTAGCCCTGTTAGTGCGTACACCAAGTCTGCTTGGCCGTTGCCTTCAATGCCGGCTACGCACAAAATCTCACCGGCCTTTACGTCAAAAGATATATTTTTTAGGGGCTTTTTCCCGTCTGCGCTGCCTTTTTGGCATAGGTTGCGCACTGTAAGGACGGCCTCACCAGGAGATGCATCTTGCTTATCCAGGCTTAGGGATACCTTGCGGCCTACCATCATTTCCGAGAGCTCTTCCTTGGTGGTTTCGGCAACATCTACCGTTCCAATCATTTTACCCTTACGTAATACCGAGCATCTGTCGGCTACTTGTTTTATCTCGTCCAGCTTGTGGGTGATAAAGAGGATGGACTTACCCTCAGCGGACATGTTTTTCATGGTTTGCATCAAAGCCGTTATTTCCTGGGGCGTCAGCACAGCGGTTGGCTCATCAAAAATAAGTATCTCATTTTCCCGGTAAAGCATTTTCAGGATTTCTACCCGTTGCTGCATTCCCACGCTTATATGGCGGATTTCTTTATCTACATCAATCTCCAAGCCGTATCTTTTGGAAAGCTCCAGGATTTTTTCCCGGGCCTCCTTCATCTGGAGCACTCCGTATTTTGTGGTCTCCACGCCCATTATGATGTTCTCAAGGACGGTAAAATTGTGAACAAGCTTGAAGTGTTGGTGCACCATGCCAATGCCCAGCATATTGGCTTCCCGCGGGCCGGAAATTTTCACTTCCTTGCCGTTTTTTAGGATGCGGCCTTTTTCTTGTTTATACATGCCAAAAAGCACGCTCATAAGCGTACTTTTTCCAGCGCCGTTCTCCCCAAGAAGGGCATGTATCTCCCCTGGCGCAAGCTGTAAGGTGATGTTGTCGTTGGCAACTATTCCTGGGAATTCCTTGGTGATATTCAGCATTTCTATGATGTACATAAATTAATTCATGCCTCCTTCGTTTTGCCTCTTTCGTAAATATGTAGAAAGCTGTGCTTATAGCCTGCGCAGCGGGAGCACAGCTTCACAAAAACCTCGAAATGACTCGAGATTAGCGTCAAAAGAAGCCCTCGAAATATTTCGAGGGCTTCGGAGATTTTTAGTGTTCGATAACAGTTACAATAGTAAGTTGATCAAGAATTTCGCTCATAACCAAAGAGCCGCTTACGTTTACCCTACCTGCTACAATGTCAGCAAAAAGGCTGTCATACATAGCTTGGTCGAAGGTGGTGAGCCGTGAAGATCCCATTGGAAGGCCAACGCCGCCCATGGAAGCATCGTATGTTACGGAACGGCCGCCTTGGAAGACATCGTTTGCGACATCTGTAAGGAGATCATAAACAGCGGTGTCCAGGGTTTTAATAGCTGAGATCATAACTGTAGGAGAATAACCTGATTGGTCACGGTCAACAGCGACTATAAGGCCGTTGTTGGCTTCCGCCGCTGCCATAACAGAGCCGCCTGCGCCGCCTGCTGCAGCAAAGATAACTTCTGTGCCGGTTACAAACCAAGCACCTGCCGCGGTAACAATTTCAGGGCTTGGTGCAAATGTCATAAGATATTGATAATTGATTGTAATAGAACCTGGAGCAAGGCCCATTTGGGCAGCTGCATGTTCTGCGCCCAGCACGAACCCATGGCCAAAGCGTTGAACGGGAGCAATAGAAAGGCCGCCCATAAAGCCCAATTCTGTAAAGCCCTCTCTTACCGCTGCATAACCTGCAAGGAATCCGGCTTCATTTTCTGCAAAGTTAACAGAAATAACATTGTCACCAATAGGAGTGGGTGCGCCGTCAAGGATGATAAATGTAGTATCTGGGAACATGTCCTGCGCTTCAGACAATGCGTCTGCATGTTGGAAGCCAGGAAGTACAATCACATCCGCGCCCCATTCAATAGCTTGCTCGATAATGTTAATCCTTACAGCATCATCGGCTGCATGAGGTGCAAAGAACTGCCTGTTTTCACCAGGTGTAAGGGGAAGGCCCTGTGATGTAAGGAAGTTGCCGATACCTATCCATGAGCCTTCGTTGAAAGAACCATCGTCAAGAACAGTTTCCGGAGAGTGCGTGATTAGTGCAATACGCATACCTGTGTCTTCCTCTTCGCTGCTACATGCCGTAAATGCTGCTGCCAGTGCAAACAACATCACGGCTGATAAAACAATTTTCAACACCTTTTTCATTTTAAATCCTCCCTTGTAAAAATTATTTTTTGTAACCAGATTTTAATGGACGAGGTATGGGATGTCAACGCATTCGCTTGATGCTTTTGCAATCTCTTTAAATTTTAAGGCAACAAAAAACGAGAGTAGTGCTGCATAAGCCAACTCTCGTTTTTGCCATCAACCTTAAGCTGAGAAGATTTCTTCAGAGATTTAGAGAACGTTCGCTAGTACCTGTCCCCATATTATTTCAATACTCCTAGTGTCTCTATCCCATGAAACCACTGCCCCAAAAAACTCGGATACAAAGCGCAGTGGCATCATAGTCCTGTTTTGCATAATCTGGGCCGGTATATCCATGCCAAGGGCTGCAAGTTCAGGAGTTATTTCACCTACCGGGAAGGATAAAGTCTGACCATCCAATGTAAGCTGTATAGTAAGTGGCCGTCCTCCCGACGCAGGTATCCAGTCTACATCTGCGCCCAATGCTTCCGCTACAAAACGCAGTGGTATCAACGTGCGGTTCTGCTGAAGTATCGGCATTACATCCATTGTAATAAGTGGCATATTGGCCGCAAGGTCTATAATCTCATATGAACTTATAGCCATACCCAGCCGCCGCAGATTTGCTACATATGCAATTGCAAAGCTGCCTAAATTCCTTACATCCACCGAAAAAATCATGTCAGAGCCGATACTTCCACCTATTATTTCACCGTTATAAATCGCTACTATCCTATGGTAGTTCACGCCATCATCAATGAATCCGGATAAATCTACAAAAATGGTGTAATAAGCATGAGGAGCCTGCAGCATATCAGAAACTTGGTTGTTAATCTGATAACTAAAAGCTGTGTCGTCTACACCAAAGGATATATCTACTAACACAAAGCCGCCTGCTATATTATCTGCATGACTAGCTTCAATTGTGATTTCGAAATTATTGTATCTATCACCTAACAGATCCTGTATTTCGTTCCTCAGTTCTGTGGATAACTCCACCCATACATCTGGTAAAGCCCTTGGTTCGGTCGTCACGGGATGTTGCTGGGTGGGTAAGTGGTTTCCGGTGGTTGTATCGGTATCACCCATATCACCAGCATCACCTGGACTCACTACATTGCCCTGCTCGTTGCGAACGCTAATATCAAAGGTCTGCGTGAAGTCAGAGCCTACTCCGGCCCCGTTTATTATCGTAGCCATAACCTGCACTACTCCCGTAGCCGTAGCTGTAAGGGTATTGCCGCTTAGCTGTGCTCCTGTTGTACCTGGGTCAACAAGTGTCCATGCTATAGTTCTGTTTGTGGCGTTTGCTGGTAGCGCAGTACCCACTAAGGTCAGAGACCTTCCGATTGTTGCCGCAACAGGTACACCGATGATATTAGTCACAGGTATAAAGGCCGGTGCAAGTGGTTCTTGAACCGTCAAAACATAGTTTCTAATGGTATGACCATCTTCAGCTGTAACTTCAACCCGTATAGTTACATTACCCACAAGGTCAATTGTGTCGTTTATATTGGGCAATTCCATCTCATCTACAAATACCCTTACAGTAGCGGCGGGGTTGTACGTCACGGCATTTACAAAAGTAGTTGCTGCTGCACCCCGGCTTACTATATGAATAAAATCCCCCGATTGGGCACAAAGAACAAAATCACTCAAGCGTACCGGCAGGTTTTCAAAGGTAAGAGAGGATAGATCAGCATTGTTTATAGTTGTGTCCACTTCACCAAAACTTGCAACTACACGACTACCGGGTTGGGTAAAAGCAAACTGCACAGTATGAGACTCTTCTCCGTCAAGGTTGATAAGGCCGCCAAGGAGACTATGGTGAGTTTCCAGTACATTACCTTGGCTATCAAGCAGCATTGCTATGATATTACCGCTTTGCCTGTCAGATAAGGCGTTGTTGCGTACTGTTACTGCTGCCGTGGTATTGCCGCCAGAAAGGCCCTGGAATGTAGATAAGCTTACATCCTCACCTGTACGAGCCAAAAGGCCTTCGAGGAAAATCATCCTAGTATTGTTGCCATTATTAAGCTCGTTTTGCCGCTGTCCGCCATACATTATTCGTGCATCCGCAACAAAAGGTAAGCCAGAAATAGGTATTTCGTTGTTTTCCAGCAGGTCATTTGTGCGCATATGAGTGGCAAGGTCAAACTCAACATCAAAGGAGAAAGCACCTTCGTCAATAAGCCGTAGCGCATCCATATCGGTTATAGTCTTGGTTAATCCTGCGAGAGGGCTATCCAAAGACGAGTTATCAAAGAAGTCAACCACCACAGAGCGCCCTGCTCTTGCAATTGATATGCGAGAGCCGTTAAACAGGGTAACTCTTACGGTCCTGATGCCTAACTCCTCGTTGATTACCTCCATTGAAGAAATACCAATGTCCGGGAAGTCCAAATATACCGTACCAGACAGTACATCACCTGGTGCACCGGAAAAGAATGGCGTAAGGGTATAAGCTTCATCCTCAACAACAAGGCCAACAAGGAAATGACAGATGAGCCCTTGGGATTGGTTAGGCATAAGTTCTAAATTTTCAAACTCGAATAGCTGTCCGCCAAACTCTATGCTTACACGGTTTATAGCTTCATAACCCATGTTTTGCACCATAAATTGTACCGAGGCGTAGCTGCTTGGCCCCACATTAGAATGGTCGGCCATTACAGACAATACCTGGGCCCTATTGTGATACTGGGCTGTGGCGGTAAAGAGCTTGGTCTCAGAGTTTGGAGTATATACACGCCGGGTTGTTCCGCCGTGATCGCTAAACACATGCACAGTGAAAGTATTGCTATCGTTTCGGTTAATTACTTTATATTCTGTGCCCTGTATTACAGCCCGTACCTCTGCGGGGCTGGACGCAAAAATACTGAAATGGTCTATCCTCGTCCGTGGTGGCATTTGGGCTACCTCTAAGGGAGCAGAAATACCATTGTCAATAAACCTTACAGCACGCAATACATCGCTTTCATCCCCATTAATGGATGGCTCTGCCCATATAATGGATGTTGTGCCAAGTGCCCCATGGGATGCAAAGCGGAAATTGCCTGCAATATTCACACCTGTAGCCACATTGCCAATAGAGTCGATAAAGCTGTTAGATAGCAAGCCATCACGCCTTATTGCCGCAAGGCGGATATCGCCTTCACCATTTTCCACACTGTGCCAGCCCAGCACAAAGTGATAATCTGGGTTTCCTGTAGTACCAAAATTGGCTGCAACAATCTGCGGGTTTTGGTTAACGCTGTCATCATATGTGATTATCCACGAGAATCCGGGAAGGCCATCTGTCTCAACAAGGGTGTAGGCTATTTCGAAATCTGACCCGCTGGCATTAGCGCCCCAGCTACGGTCAATGGTATATGCGACTACTGCAGTACCACAGGGCAGCATTGCGGCCTCTATACCCCTTACAGAGCCGGAAGTACCATTGTATAGCACTCTGGTTTCGCCCCAGGCATTGCCTTCAAAAACCCGGTACAAAATCTGGTCTTGGGCATCGAAGTTAAATAAATCAGCGCTGTTGCTGGGGAATACGCTACGCCATGCCACAATTGCCCTATTGCTGCCGTTGGTGGCAACCACAGGCGCAAGGTTTGGAGTGTGGTTATTAGTTATGCGGGTTGTGTGCCAATTATTATTTCGGTATATGGACGCCACAATATCTGTTGCGCCCATCATCAACGCTTGTTGGTCTAGGCCAATTTCATCTCCTGAACCAAGTCCCGGCAGGTAGGCGCTCATGCGTACCCATGCCGCCGCCGCAAAGTTTTGGTTGCCGGCAAGCCTGTGCATATGATCCCCATATCCTTCGAAGTCTATAGGCGCAGGTATTTCGCTGCCCTTTGGATATTCGGCTCCGTTAAATATTGATGCAAAAACCCTAGTGTATCTTATATCACTGTTACCTTGATCATATAGGTACAGCAGTATCTGCCCATCGTCGGTTATAACGGGACGAGATTCGGGATAGGCGTTGCTTTGCAATTGATCCAACCTATTGTTGGTATCAAGCATAAACGGCATCATCCTGCTATGTGGCGCGCCCCAGCTACGGGCAAATTGATATAAATAATCTCTGCCTGCCAAGGTAGATGAAGAATTCACAATCTCCAAGCCAAGAGGGGCCGAGCTAAATCCCTGACCAGCAACCCCACCAAGGCCGCCGCCGCCGGCACTATTCCAATATCCAAAAATTTCGCTCCAGCTGCCAAAGCTTGTGCGGTAAGAAGCACCTATCGCTGCTATTGTTGCAGTGTAGCTGATAAACAGGAATCGTGCCTCAAACCGAATACCTGCCTCACCAGCTACATCTACGCTTTGCCCGCTAATACTTCGCTGGCTAGGGTTTTCCAAGTATGGGCGGTTAAGCCATACATTGGTGTTGTCTATCGCCAGACTGCCAAAAATCCCGATTTTAAGCGCTATTACAGACTTATCAAAACCTAAGCCCGCAAATGCCGCAACATAAGCTTGTATACGAAACGCGGTAAGATAGTCATTGACTCTGCTTGCGGTCACATGTTCTCCCCATGGAAGATTGTCTAGTGCCGCGTTTCGCAATGCCATCTCATATTCAATCATTAATGTCCCACCCAGTGAAATAGTGGCGGTAACAGGAACAGGCCCCACAAATGCGTTGAAATTCCATGTATAGCCAAGCCTAAACCCGGCACTAAACCCGCCCCCTGTGGTAAAAATCTCCCAAAGACCAGTGCGGAAATTGAAGCGTATTTCTGCGGAATAAAAGCCAGAAAGCGCTATTGCTTTATCCATACCGGAAGGGTTAGTTGCCCCAAGGCCGATTTCATAAGTCCTTAGATCATTGAGAGCATCTCCGGCGCCAGTAAGGTCAAAAACATTAACCGGCATTTCCTGCTCAAAGAACTGTGTCCCCCAGCTAAACCCATCGGGGGTGTATTCCAGGGCGCTTAGCCCTATACCATCATGGCCTGCCCATATTACCGCGTTAAATACCGACACACTTTCTGTGGGGGTTATAGCAATCCTGAATATGCCACCGTCCAGGTTACCGTCAAAATTGCCCATGAAGTCAAGCGCGCCTCTCATAAAAGAGCTGGATCTCATACCGCCGGTATTGCCTTGTCCGGTGGTGGTGTTTGCTACCATATCAATAAGTATTGCTTGAATGTCTTGGCTATCTTGCATCCTTGGGAAGGTGTTCATATCGCATATCCTAAAGTTTGCGGGTATGTCGCTTACTACCATATTTCCTTGGCTAAGGCGGGAACGCATCCCCATGGATGTCTGCCTCGGAACCCAATTGGAATCTGTTACTGTGGCGGTGCTAAGAGTTAACCTATTGCGCACAAAGGGTATGCTGGAGAAGGGATAAGAACCATGGGCGCTTGTTTGCCATGATGGAATAAAGCCAAACTCGTCAGTCATTTCCATATGGAAGCCGGTAGCCCCTATGCTTTCACCCCAAAGTAGCGCCGTGGTCACAAGCTCCACAACTGTATATGTTTCACAGGGGCCTATTTCGTCTGTTAAATCCCGCACATTGCTTGCGGGTCTTCTTTTGCCAGGGTATTCCAGCCGTTGGTTTGCTATAAATGGCCGTACACCGTCTGCAGCATCAAGCCTTACCATGTGCTCAGCACCGCGCATTATTTGGCTTGGGCTCATGCTGCCGTCCATATACACTAATATGGGTTGGTAAGTTGTGCCGCCTATTTCCGTTATCTCGAAAATATACAGAATGCGGTCGGCTGAGGTTATTCGGTCTGCGGCTGTCTGGCCCGCAGCTTGGGACCAAAACTGCGTGGAGTCCATAAACACCGTAAGCCTTCCGTCGGCTTCTACGTCAAATGTCCGGGGGTTTATGCCACTTCCCATATTAATAGGGTTGGGGAAAGTGCCAAGGCTTGCATCCTGGGCATAATAGCCGTTTCTATAGACCCCGCCTCGCACAATAACATTGCCAGTAAAGGGTGTGCCGTCTGGCCTTGTTAGGAAAATATCCGCCCGCGCGGCAAGCCGCATATTTACCGTGTTCATGGGATATAGGGCAAGTCGGGTCCAGTCTGGTTCACCAGAGCTTAGATGATCCTGGTGCAATGTACCTAGCCAAACATCGTTGCCATTTTCTGCTCTTAAATAAATATTACCTGCAATGCCCCTTGGTTCGTAGATGATTATTGTGCCATCCGGATTTGTCCACAAATCCACGGTTTGGCCACCTATGGGCGTGAATCTTACAGATGTGCGGATAGCTGGGTTGGCTTGGATGATAAACAGTCTCTCTCGCAAAGTTTCCACATTAATGGTAACACTGTCGTTTATGCCGGTTGCCGCGTGGGTTGCGGTAACCGTAACTGTACCATCCCTAAGCCCGGAAAGGCCCATGACTGTAGAAGGCAGGAAGGACATGCCTCCAAATCTGGAGATATCCTCGTATATTTGCCCTTGTCTATGATTAATTGAAGCAATTGTGGCATTACTGATTTCCCAGTCAATGATGTCGTTGATTGTATGCCAATCGTGGTCAGCATAGTTGATTCCTATATGCTCTCTTAGAGCCAACTCTTCACGGAGCCGCAGCAATTCCATAGTGGTCATAGTCGTTTCATTGCTTGCGTTTTGGAATTGAATACCGGTAACCCTTGGTCTGTTTGTCAAGTTTATGTCCCCGGTAATATGCACCCCGTCTGCATCCGATATCCTTAAGGCATTGGGGTTATAAACATACAGGATTAACGAGTCTGTGTTCCAGGGCGAGTGCAGCCCGCTTTGTGGGTCATAATTCCTGGACCGCATGTTAATCATGTACATATTGCGGAGCCCTGTAACAGATGCTGGTCTCAGGCGATATTCAGCACTGGGGCTAGCGCTTTGAATGCTATCATGTATCCGCGTAGTGCCACTTGAAGTAATCCTATAGATAGCCAGGTGAGCCTCGGTATGCCCCTGAGTAAAATTTGAAATATTCCACTGAATATCAAACTCGGCCGGATTGATAAGGGATCTGTTGTCTGGCCGGGTGATGTTTACCCTTGCGCGAACCGGCACTACAACAATATTGGCAATAGCAACAGCTGTTTGATCTCCTACACTTACAAAAACCCGCGCTGTATAGGTTGGTACATCATTTTCGGAAAGCGTGTGCAATACATCTACAGGTATCATATAGCTGTTGTCATGAAGATCTACAAAGCCAGTGTGAATTGGTATTAGCGGTCCGAAATTGGTAGTAATATCATGGTAGCCCCTAAAAATATCAATTCTTATTTGCCCGGTATCGGTTGGAAGAAAGGCATTGGGTACAGTAAACCAGCGCACCTGTGTTGCCAGTGAAACATCTGCGATTATTGTCCTTGTCCTTGGGGGTATAAGAATGGCGCTTAAAGTCTGGAAGGCAACCGTAAAGCTTGTATAAGTGCCAATAACAAAGCGCTCTACATCCGGGCCACCTCCCAGGGGCCTATCGATTGCAATAATCTCTACAATGAAAATTTTATCAGCATCGTCTTCAGCTATTGTGAGGCCGGTTATAGTACCCACGGCAACCTCGTTATTGCCCACCGTATCCATAAATGTATGAAATGTGCCATGATATATCCGGTTATTTGGGTCTGTAACATCGGTTACACGAATATTAAAAGGTGCGCGCAGGCCAGGAGGTGGGACAAAGTTGGCATAGCGTGTTAAAAAATCTGGATGCTGGCTTAAGGCAATAGTAACTTCTACATCGCCGTCTTGGGTTACTATGTCAACATTTTCTACAATGTAGCGGTCAAGGCTTATGCCTTGTACTGCATCTTGCAATAAAAAGGTATTGAGGCGTACATTGCTTAGCTGGCCGTTTGTACCATTCACATTGTTATACCAGCGGTAATTATCGTTGACGCCGCCGCCTGTATTATTACCATAGTCGGTGGTCATAACATTACCAAGTGGGTCACTTGCGCCTCGTATGCGAGAAAGCGTAAATGTTGTGCTGTCTGTTGGGCCAACTACATACTCAAATATGTGTACATTGGAAAATTGGCCAGATGGTGTCCAACCTACCGCGCCAATGGAAATGCCTCCTCCTTCGATTGGGCATCTGTTTATGTCAATAAATGCAGAAGATGCACACACAGGACGGCTGAACTCTACTTGTATGGGTACAATTTCACCAGGGTAAAATATACCTTGGGGGATGGTTATTTGGTTGACGTGCGGAACAACACCATCGCTTACAAGCCAAATCCGCCGCAACAGTGTTCTTGTAATAAGAGGTTCTCTATTCAAGGAATGATAGTTGCCGCGATACCAGTGGTTTTGTGTAGGCCTAAGGATGATAGGGCGCACTGTGTATGGGTTCATACGCATATAGTGGGGAATTTGGTTTACGCCGTGAATTTCCGCTATAAACTCATATTCGTTGTGATTGGTTAAATAGTAGCGCCCTGCAAGGCCGCCTGTTATGTTTATATTTGATGGATTAATAGATACCCATGGGAAGCTGCTTGAATAAAACGAAAAGTCCAGATGACTTCCAAAGGTGGTAAAGTTGTGAGGTGTGCCTCCTAATATCCCTTGCCAGTTTGCGTGAGATGTAAAACGCAAAGCCGTGTTTGGCGACACTGGAAAGACAATTTCCTGACCAAAAGCCCTATCTGGCACTTCCACATAGCCTTCATGTGACAAAGATGCAATTCTTGCGTCAATACCTATTATTGCCTCCGGGTTGCCCCTATACAACAATTCGATTGTGTTTTGTATGTTCCCATAATTGCCAAGTGGATGCAAAGACCAAAAAGGAGCATGTCTTTGTCCATAGATAAAAGACGTTGTACGGGGTACTTGTGTTGTTGCTATGCTGCCGCTGGAAAAGTATACATCATTGAAATGAACATACACAGGTATTGTAATCTGGTTTAGGCCATTGGGGAAAAGAAAGCCTTGGGCATCATACAGTTGGATATAGTGGGCACGGACGCCTCTCCACATATCTGCCCTGTCGTAGTAAACATGCATTGTAAATTCCATGCTAATGGTATCAATGCTTCCTGGCCATACAAGCCTACTCTGTTGGTTTATGCTTAATGCTCCGCCTGTGCCTGAAGAATTTGTAAAAGTAGCTTGAATGACGTTGCGCCCATGGGGATCTCCAAAATAATCAAGGCTTCTTGCGGCAAAGCCAGCAGTTACCAAGCCGCTGCCTGAGGACCACATGGTTGATGCGCCTGCCATCCTTACACGGAAGCTACCAGTTGCGTTGGGCGCAATGTTTCCGTTGTTACTGATAAAAAGCCGATTGTTTTGCACTGCACTGTTCGCCCTATACCGGTAAACAGGGTTTTGGTTAATGGTTACAGGAGAGGTATCGCGGATAAAATCAAGATTCATGAAACGCTGATTAAACCCGATACTTGACGGTGGTTCCTGAGTAACTGGCGGCCCGCCAAAACCAACTGCCTGTATGGAGGGGGTGTACCAGTCTGGCAGCCAGTTGGTAATAAACTCGGTGCATAGGTCTTGGGGTTGATACTCGTCAAAATCATCAACCGGCCAGTTATAGGGTGGCCAGTTGGAAGGGAGGAAATCGTCGTCTGGAGGATATTCTTCTTCGGGAAGATATTCACCATCTGGAGGATATCCATAATCAGGCGGGTATCCGTAGTCAAATGGGTAATCATCCCCAGGCGGGTATCCGCCCTGTGGGTATTCTTCTCCTGGCTGCCCGTCTTCGTTGAAACCGATGCCCCCGTTGGCGATCTGGTTCAATAGGTCTTCTAGGTAGGGCATATGGTCATCTGTAAATACATAGCCAGAATCAAGGATTGCCCGTACCCGCACAAGTTCTTCTTCTATTTCTATCATTGTAGCTAAATCTCCCAGGGCAACAGGGGTTCCATCAACCCAGGCAATCTGGGTTAAGTCTGTATGGGAGTCTTGTAGCAGAACCTTAATTTCATCTAAGGTGTGGGATATCCCATTTAAGTAGATTAGGTGCTTGTTAAGTACATTGCCTTCTGTATCCAAAAGACCCAGTAGGTACAGCAGTGCATCGGCTTCCTGGGCACTGCCGTCGAAGTTTTGCAGCATATCCAGTATGCCTGCATTTTCTTCGGCTGTATTGCGAAGAAGCTGATTTATGTCCGCAAATACCGTGTGAGGGACCATGGTCAATACCATGAGAAAGGCCAATAGGCAAGCTATGCCTCTTTTAAGTACGATTTGTTTCATTTTCGTTCAACCCCTTATTGAATAGAATGTGATGGATATAGATGTATGCATAGGGTTCGCACACTGTATGCTATTTATAACAAAAAAATAAAAGCGACTACAGAATAGTCGCTAAATCGTTACTTTTTATTAAATTGACGTGCTGTCTGATAATGCGAATATAGTAATTCCCATTTAAACGGTCACGGCTAAGCCGAAAATAGCGAATGCTTCGGCATGTTTTCGGTGACAGGTGGGACCATTCCGTCATCCTTTGCCGAAAAAATATCCCCTTCCATAATCAGCAAAAATTGAATAACCAGAGTTTGTTAGCTTTTTACGTAGTTTATGTATAGCATTCTTAATTGCACCTTTATTGTCCAGCATTTGCTGCCCCCATACAGCCTCATAAAGATATTCGGTACTTAGGATTATGTCCTCGTTTTGCACAAAGACAAACAGCAAAGAAAATTCTTTACGGGATAACCCCAAGTTTGCGCCATTGACATAGGCTTCATCCGATGTGACTTTAATAGTTAAAGTACCCTTTACAATAATACTGGGCATCTTTTCTATCCTGCGTAAAAGGGCGTCTATCCGCGCGCTAAGGATTGGCAAGGAATAAGGTTTGGGGATATAGTCGTCGAATCCGGCAGCGAGGCCGTCCACTATATCCTGCTCTTTCTTATTGTTGGTGAGGGCGATAACAGGGATGGTGGATGATTTTCTAAACTCACATAAGAAGTCAAGGCCATTGCCGTCCGGCAGGTGTATATCAAGAATTATAAGGTCTGGCATCGTCTTCTTTACTAAGTTCCATGCCTCGTCAATAGTTGTAGCCATCTTGACAGTAAAGCCTTTGGATTCCAACACCGGCTTATTCATCAGCTGCACAGCCGGATTGTCTTCTATACACAATATAACTTTTTTATCCACCATGCCCTCCTTGCCCACCGTAGGCCGGTATCGTAAATGTAACAACTGTGCCGTTTATTGGTATGGCCGCAGCTACTGCATCTATGCTTCCGTTTGTAATTTGCAATTCTCCGCTTTCAATTGTTATGATTCCGCCATGAGCTTCAACTATTGTTTTGGAGATGGCTAAACCATACCCGTCACAGCCTTTACCTGACACCCCACGCTGGAATATACGAGGCATAAGCTGCGAGTCAATACCACTGCCATTGTCGCTAATACTGACGATGTTGTAGCCGTTATCGCTTGATACTTCAATGGAAATTTCACCGCATTTTACGCTGTCGTTTGCATTGGATAATATATTGATTAGCACTCTCTCAAGCTGCTCGCTTTCTCCATATACATATAGCAAAGTATCAGGGGTTTTTATTTGCAAGCTGTTTTGGTTATTTGCAAGTTTCAGCTTATAACTTTCTCCACATGCTTTAATAAGCGCGGTAAAGTCAACCTTTTGGCGGTTGGTTTTACTGCCTTCTGTTGTGGCAAGCTCTACCATGCCATTGATCATCCGGCCCAAACGTAACGCCTCGTTTTGCACCGTTGCCAAAATGTTTTCCGCTTCCATTGTATCTCCCTTAGGTTCAAAATACTGTGTGATATAGCCCATTCCAAGAGATATAACATGTAAAGGGTTTCTGATCTCATGCTTTATATCTTGCAGGAAGCCTGTTTTTACCTGTGTTAAATTTTCAAGGGCCGCTTTTTCCGCAGTTAGACTGCGCCGCTGCTCGTTGGCTGTGGCTATTTCTAATTCAAGCTGTGCGTTAATCCCGGCTCTTTCTAGCATTCGTATTACCATGTAAAACACTATAAAAGATATAGCTGTAAGCATGGTAAACACGACTGGGAAGACATAATCCACAAGGCCAGCAAAACTATGCCCTACGACATAGAAGTAGGTCAAGACAGAGAACATGAATGGAATAACCCACAGCCAATCCATATCCTGGGGCCTAACCCTACTCATGCGCACAGATATAACACGATGTAAGATAATCCCTATAATCAGGTATACAATGACACTAATCCCAATAGAGATTATCTGTGTCAGCACAAGCCCCTCAATATGCCTCCATATATCTACCATATTAAAGATATGAGAAATACCGTGGGCTGTACCCCCGGCATAAATACCAATGCAAAAAATAAAATTACGCTTTTGGTGGCTATCCCTTACAGTTTTTTTAAAGTAAAAGAAGCTGACTATAACAAATGATGTTGCCGTGGCATCTGCAGCACCAGAAAAGCCTAAAGTAAGCAGTATGAGACCTGGAATTGAGAAAAGGGTATATATAGCTATCAACTGAACAGCAATAGTCCGTATGGGTTTGGTAAGTTTTTTATAGAAGGGCAGGTAGCACAATACAACAACCGGGGGAATATTAAATATTTCTTCAATGAAATTAAGCAAAAAGGCTCTGTAATCCATTTATCTAACCTCGTGTCAACATCGTTCACTGCATGTGATGTGATATGGTTTTATATGCAATGATTTTATCATGACAAAGCAAGTATGCCCAAGGGTTTTTGTAACAGCTTGGCGAGATAAGCTAAAGATATACTATTAAATGTTAACAAAAGGTTTCAAACCCCTTACATTTCGATAAATCCGGAAACTTTCCCGCTTTGGTATGCTATGATATTTTTGTTGATATGGTATGTTTTATGCTATTTCTAACACAATAATATAGCAATGATAGAAAGAAGTCTAACGGAGGCGGGCATGAAACAAAAACTTAAAAAAATCCTTGCACTAATACTTATTTTGGGACTGATGCCAGCATTGCCTGTATTTGCGTCCCCCGTGATTATAGAAAGTGGGCATGTCGGTATGGGTGGCGCGCCATGGCGGCTGTATGACAATGGCAGTCTTGTCGTAAGCGAGGGCAGGATACACAGCGCCGCAACAGTCAGCCCCTGGGATGCTCATAGAGGAAGCATAACAAATATTATATTTGAAGGCCCAATAACTACCGGAAATTCATTGCGTGCACTGTTCGCCAATTTAACATTTGTTGAAAGCATCGTTGGGCTAGAGCTTTTTGATACAAGCAATGTAACAAATATGCAGAGCTTATTTTCCGGTCTTGATAGGGTAACGACCTTAAATGTATCTGGGTGGGACACAAGCCGCGTAACAAGCATGAGCAGCATGTTCAATGATGCACGCAGCCTTGTCAGCCTGGATGTGTCTGGTTGGGATACAAGCAATGTGGTGCATATGTCTCACATGTTTCGTGATGCGGAAGCGCTGTCATTTTTGGATGTATCTGGCTGGGATACAAGCAACGTGACAACTATGACCACTATGTTTTACGGAGCAGCTTCATTGACGACATTGGACGTGTCTGGCTGGGATACAAGCCGCGTGACAACAATGAATAGGATGTTCTCCAATGCCGGTGCTCTTACCACATTAGATGTATCTGCTTGGGATACAAGCAGTGTAACAGACATGACAAGAATGTTCCAAGGCGCTAGTGTCTTAACCAGCCTAGATGTGGCAAGTTGGAATACAAGCAATGTAACTAATATGATTGGAATGTTTCATGGTGCTAGCTCAATAACAAGCTTAGATGTATCTAACTGGAATACTTCCAATGTAACCAATATGGAGAGAATGTTCCCGGAGGCCAGTGGGTTAACCAGTTTAGACGTATCTAACTGGGATACAAGCAATGTCTCAAGTATGGGTAGCATGTTCTTTGGTGCAACCGGGCTGACAAGCCTTGATGTATCCAATTGGGACACAAGCCGCGTGACGAATATGGCCAGCATGTTTAGAAATACCACCGCATTAACCCATTTAGATGTATCCAATTGGGACACCGCCCGCGTAACCAGTATGGCAACAATGTTTTATGGGGCCAGCGCGCTGACATCACTGGATGTATCTGCTTGGGATACCCGTAGCGTAACAACTATGGATAGAATGTTTACCAATGCAAGCGGGATTACAACATTGGATGTCTCTGGTTGGTATACCGGCGCTGTAATAAACATGCAAAGTATGTTCCAAGGTTTTAGTGGCGTGGGCAAG
>Ga0123355_10001366_pt1 | contig 33975 bp, 24 predicted proteins | sample TergutEmb28metaG_3_FD_89872 | JGI IMG/M metagenome (GOLD analysis project Ga0123355, IMG submission 89872) | Embiratermes neotenicus P1 segment gut microbial communities from Petit-Saut dam, French Guiana - Emb289 P1 | ecosystem: Host-associated > Arthropoda: Insects > Digestive system > Gut ...
ATATCCGTAGAAGATTAGCGCGGTAGTTTTTTGTACTATACTCGTGAATCGAAACATTTTCAGCACAGGTGCGAGGATTTTTGCACTCGCGCAAAAAGACTGCACATGGGCGGAAAATGTTTCAGTTCACGAGTATAACACGCTCCTATTCTGCTTTGACTTTATCAGCTAATTCCATTAGATTCGAGCCTTTAAGGGCTCCTTCCACCAATTCAGGTAATTTATCTGGAGAACATGCGAAACTTGGTATACCGAGTTTCGCTATTTTATTTGCAAGTTCGCGGTCATATGACGGTACGCCTCTGTCGCATAGTGCAAGCAAAGCGATGCATTTTACCCCTGATTCCTTCATTTCCTGCAATTTGCGCAATAAACCCGCTTCCACTCCGCCTTCATACAAATCGGACACAAGTATAAATATGGTCTTGCTAGGGTTTTCAATTAGGCTTGCACAATATCTTACGGATTTGTTAATATCCGTACCACCGCCCAACTGTATGCCAAAAAGCATATCCACAGGGTCGTTGCGTACAGCTTCGGTAAGGTCAACAACTTCTGTATCAAATGCCACTACACGAGTATCAAGTGCAGGCATACTGGCAAATATAGCTCCCATTACCGATGAATAAATTATTGAATCCGCCATAGAACCGCTTTGGTCAATGTCCAAAATTACTGTCCACTCGTTGGTTCTTTTGCGACGCTCATAAAAGTAGAATCTCTCAGGTAGAATTTTTTTGGTATCATGGTCATAGTTTTTAAGGTTTCGCATTATCGTGCGTTTCCAGTCCATTCCGGCAAGATTGGGAAGCGGGGAATGCTCCTTTTTATTGATAGCACCTGTAACAGCGCGTCGCAAAGTTTGCTCTAGGCGTTCCATTATCTCATCTACTACCGCACGAACAAGTTCTCGTGCGGCTTCCTTTGATTTTTCTGGAATCTGCCCTCTGAGCGACATTAACACTCCAACCATGGATATATCAGGTTTAATATTTCCAAGGGTTTCCGGTTCGAATAATAATTTTTTCAAGCCTTTGCGTTCGATTGCATCAGATTGAATCACGCTTACTATATCTGTAGGAAATAATGTGCGCACATCACTTAACCATTTTGCTAAATTTGGTGAAGAAGGCCCAAGACCAGCACTACGTTTTCCCTTACCTTCGCCCGCACTTACACCATCATAAATAGCGGCGAGGGCTTCATCCATTACGATATCTGAACCAATCAAATTGGGGGCACCTAGCTTTTCATTGGCATCTTGACCAAGAATTAATCGCCAACGTTTTACTTGGTTGAGTTGTTTTTCTTCCATTCCAGCCGTTTCTTCTATTTCAGTCATTTCATTCATTTCAGTCATCTCGGTCATCTCAGCTATTTCAGCCATTTTATTTATCTCTTCCATTTGCCAGCCCCCATTCTACAGGTCAAAGTCAAAATCATTTAGGCTATCCAGTGCTTCTTGTTCTTCTTCATTCAAATCCGCTTGAAGAATTATAGCGGCTTGCCCTGAATCCATTGCCCATAATTCTCCTAGCAATTCTGCAACGGATTCTTTTTCACGTACTTCAAAGCTTGAAAATGCACGACGCAAAAATACCACACTGCGCTTGAAATTATCTTCATCAAGGCTTTGTATATATGTGTCAAGTTCCTGCCATAAACCAACACGGGAGAGCAACGCATAACGATTGCGCATACTAAGTCCTTCAAACCATCCAGCCCCAATATCGGCAGGAATGCCTGGCGAAAGCCTACGAGAAACTTCTTTTGCGCAAAAATCCTCATCTATTAGGTTTCGTTCCAATAGAATGGCAAACGCCAATCCTGACAATTTGGGATTGCGGTCATCTCGTGTGGCTAGGGCAGTTAGCTCTACTATCCACAAATTATCATCAATAATCGTATGGTTTTCCTGGGAAATAACGTGCATTGCATTGATAGCAGAGGCGGCGGCATTAACTTCTGCATCGGCACAATTTGAATAATCCACCAGCAAAAGCGTTCCACGCAAGAAAAGCTGTTCTATTAGCGGAATAAGCGGCTGTGTATCAAATTTGCGCAGGCTTCCATATTGAAGATGCTGTGATAGCTCAAAGCAAGCATTAGCTGATTTTACAAAATCACCCGAATCTGCTGTAAGGCTTTGTAATGTAGAAATTGCTAATTCTATGCCGCTGGTTAAATTGCATATACATGCAGAAACGATTAGCTTTGCCGCAATTTCAACATCCTTGCATTCCTCAATTCGTTCTTTTAAGGTAAATGCGGCGGCAAGTTCGATTGTTTCGCCCTTTAACACCGTTTCCACCACTTGGATTTCTACCTCAGGAGTCCAACGAATAACCCAGTTTTCCCTCCAATTGGCATCCTGTTGACTTGAACGCACCTTTTGCCCAAAGCCTATTCCCATAAATTCCAAGCGGTGCAAAAATGTAGAACGGTTAAGGTCAATAAATGCCGCTTCCTCAGTTTTTACGCGAATATTTTCGCGTAAGTCCAGTTTCAAATCCGCTGAAATAGTAGTTTTGTATTCCTCAAGCTTAAGGCGTTTTAGTTCGCGGTTAAAATCGTCTTGTACAGGCGTTTGACTTACTCCTTCTGGAAGTTCGCCAAAAGCGGTACCTACATCCATTATGGCAAAAGCTTCTGCAACTTCGCTTTGCTCACCATGGCCTATACAGGCTATTGCCGCATCATGCAAATCTGCTAAGGTGGGTAGGTTCCCTTCTTTTAAGCTGGCAAGCCCTCGCGCAAGCCGCACCGCCTCAATTACATTTGAAGTGCTACAATAGCCGCCATTTTCACGTATATATCGCCCTAGTCGCGACATATATTGCACCGGAAACTCCTCATGCTTATTAGCCTTCATACATTCCCACATTAACTGATAGTACGCTGGAGCATTATTACCTGCACCGTAACCTGTGCGGCTGGATAAGCGGAAGAAAGAGTATGGCATAAGTGTCATTTTTGACTCGCGTTTGGGCAATGTAGAAAACTCAGCCTTTGTCATAGGGATTGTGTCAAGCAATCTATCCGCATGATATGCTCCAGTTACAACCACTATTTCTTCTGGGGCATAACCTTCCTCCATTGCATTCTGAATACACATAACCATATAAGCTTCACGCACCAAGTCCCGGGCATTGGACTGAGGAATCGCCTCAGCCTCCATAGGTTCCAAAATTGCCCGCATTTCGCTGGATTCCAGCCTTAACGCGGTGTTATAGCTATCCTCAGTCAAATTATGTTCAAATGTTTTTTCAAAGTAATCGTCAAAATTAACAGACTTGTCAATCTTTGCTATTCCTTCAAAGAGATTTCGGGCGCGTCTGTAATAGTCATTTGCACTGTTATTATCACCCCCAAATTCACTTTTACTTTCCAGCGAAATCCGTTGCCATTTATTAAGACTAAGCAGAACATCTGATGGCAAATCAATAAAACGCACCACAGTACGTTTTCCTTTTGCCCCCTTTGTTGCTTTTGAACCAGCCCAAAGCACCGCTTGATATTCAGGCGAATATTCCGCTAGCGGAAACAAAACGGTATCCACAGGCAGAGTAGTTGTATATGCCAAAAGTGCAATCGGTGGTTTTACCTTCTTGTTTTGAAGGTGAAAAAGCAGTTCGTTAGCGTCGAAAGGGCCTTCAATTAGCACACATTTGGGTTTTACACTATTAAGAAGTTGCAACAAATGAAATGAGGCGGCAGGCGACAAATGCCGCACCCCAAATATATTTACCCGTTCAATTCCCGGCACGCGTTGTAAAGGTTTCGCCACTCTGCACCTCGCTTTTTCATCACATTTTCAAGGTACTCTTTCCAAGCGATTTTATCCTTTTCTTCGTCCTTAACAATTGCACCTTGCAAACCTGCGGCTAGGTCATTCTCACTAATCTCACCAGTGCCAAAACTTCCCGCCAATGCCATTGAATTTGTAAGTAGTGAAATAGCCTCAGCCGTAGAAATAACCCCAGTTGGTGACTTTAGCTTATTTTTATCATCCAATGTTGCACCCCGCCTAAGTTCGCGGAAAATGGTAACAACTTTATGCACAACCTCACTGGTAGGAAGGGCGGCTTTAAGCTTATAGCTTTCTGAAATTTCTGATACTCGCTTGGAAACAATCTGCATTTCAGTTTCCAAATCTGCCGGTGCCGGAAGCACAACTATATTAAATCGCCGCTTTAGTGCCGCCGACATATCATTAACGCCCCTATCGCGAGTATTGGCTGTAGCAATAATAGAAAATCCACGCCTTGCCGGAAGCTCATGAGCCAATTCAGGTACAGAAATGGTTTTCTCTGACATAATGGATATAAGCGCGTCTTGTACTTCTGAAGCACAGCGAGTGATTTCTTCAAAACGCGCTATAGTGCCTTCCTCCATAGAACGGTAAATAGGGCTTCGTATTAACGCTTCCTGAGAAGGCCCATTTGCCAATAGCATTGCATAATTCCAGGAATAACGTATATGCTCCTCACTTGTTCCAGCGGTGCCTTGTATCACCCGCCCAGAATCTCCACAAATAGCCGCGCTAAGATTTTCAGAAAGCCAGGATTTTGCCGTACCTGGCTCTCCAATAAGCAATAACGCACGGTCGGTCAGCAATGTGGCAATAGCCACTTCCACCAATCGGTCATGACCCACATATTTGGGCGAAATCTCAGTTTTTCCGGCTTTGCCCCCAACAATATACTTTAGCACCCCACGCGGCGACATTTGCCAACCTGTGGGCTTGTCACCCTTGTCTTCTTTGATAATTGCCTTGATTTCCTTTTCATACAGCTTTTCAGCCGGTAAACGTAAAATGTCCATTGTAATTCATCTCCTATATTAGGGTATGTTCCCATTAGCGAGAACATATATTTTCTTTTAGTTGAGACATATTTTACTTATTCATTAGCTGTGCAGAAAAATAATCACGAAGTCGCCAAATGCTTTTGTGCTGGATATATTCTGGCGCGTCAACGCGAGAAGCTAAGTTAGCAATTGCAAAAATATCCCCTGCTTTGTAGAATGTGTCAATCCAGCGCGTATCCACTTCTATGCCTTCATTAAAACATTTTGGTGACAACATACTTTTGGGATTATGCTTTATAAACTTGTAAGTGTAGTATGGCGCGAAAATATCATATATTTCCTGTGGCGTATGGAACTTTAGTGCTTGAAAATAATAATATGAAGCGAAATTTTCGTAATATATATGGCTTAAATTAAAAGGTGGATTTTCTGTAAGAACTGTCTGTTTGGCAATCTGTTCATAAACAGACAGTACCGCCTTTTCATTGGGGTTGTCATCTAACACTGCTTTAATATGAAACAAAAGGTCTGAATAAGTTTGAATGTCCAACTCTGTGCTAAGCAAACTGTATATCGAACCCAAAAATTCAAAAATATAATCTTCGTCTTTGCCTTGCAAAGCATACAATAGTGAAATGAAATTGCCATAAACTTTGAATTTTTTGCCCTTAATGTTTTCATCAAAGCTTTGTTTCACTAAATCGAAGATTTTTCTGTTATATTCGGGGTCTTTGCATTTTTTTGCCGCGGTTATTGCATAAGAAGGGTCTTCTGACGAAAGAATCTGTACCATTCTTTCCTTGCCTTTTGTAGAATTCATGCGAACTAGTCCAACAAGCGCGGCCTCTCGGAATCGTTTCTTTTTGTCCTTAATGTAAGCAAGCAATAGTTCTTCATGCTTAGTGTCCTGCCCCAAAATTTCGATTGCCTCAAGTTGAACTACAGTAGAACCTTTGTTTACGGCCTCTTCGGCCATTTACAAAACGTTTTCATATTCCAAGACATCAAGAAGCTTAAGTCGCCGGGCGTCGGCTGTCTTGCCATTAACATCATAATCGCTTAGTAGGAAAGGTATCATTACATCTCCAAGTGATGGAATTGCCGTATCTGCAAGAAATTGTGCAACTTCCGCGCTTTTATCACTCAACCCGCGTGATAAAAGGCTGTATAGCCTGAAATCTGACAAACTTCCATTTTCATGCGCATTTCTGATAATACTTGCCCTAGATTGTCCAGTGGTGGTCAATGCAGTAATAACTGGCTCCAATGTAGAATATGGGGTAAGTGTTTGTGGCACTTCTTCAAAAAAAGGAATAAGTTCCACAGGAGTTAAGTCATTGGAAGTTATCTCGCCTTGGGTGTTAAGTATCGCATTAAGAAAAACGCCCAAATCTGCAAGAGTGGTCTCAGGAGTTTTAGATTTTACAAGCTCGCTTGTCATAGCGGCCAGTTTTTTCATAACTGGCGTTTTTTCGCCCATTTTTTCAAGTGTGGGAATAAGTTTTGCTAATCGTGGGTCGCCTGTTGCAAATTTCCCACCTGCAATAAATAGGCGTTCGATTTCTGATTGTAAATCACTTAATATTTGAATTTTCATTTTTCACCTCGTTTTTATTCCTCTTATTAATACTCAAGTCTAACAATCTGGCTATCTGTTACAACTGACAAAGGCCGCGCTGTCAATAGCCCTGTATTGCGGTCGTTTTCATACATTACCAATATTGCCTGTCCTGCCAACGAGTTAAGATTAAGCAAATTAAGAAGATTAATATTAGAACCCGTAAGCAACTGACCCTTGCCTTTGCTGTCTTCAATCAACACGCAATTATTCCCTTCGGAATCCTTGTATGCCGATATTTGTGACACACTTAGCAATGCTACAGGCGTTTTATCAGCAAGTGGGGCTTTAATCTGGTTTTTGACTGCTTTGGCCATTTCTATGTAGTCATCGCAGGCCAATTTTTTTATGGCAGTGTAATCATCTGGCTGAATTTCGTCTGTTGTATTTTTATCAAAGCGTATGCGCGGATTCATGCCCCCAGGATATATATACAGCTCTTCCACTAGAACAGCCCTAAATTCGGAATCATCACGAACTATATACTTAACTCCTTTGTACGGGCGGTAATTCTTTTTGGTGTAAATTTTTCCGGTGGACATGCAAATAAAAAGGCCTTGGTCTACGAACTCCTTTTTTGCAGGGTTATTGTGAACATTAAAGGAAAGCTGGATGATTTTCGCATCCTTGATATAGCAGTCATAAGCGTTTAGTTCATTAAGTTTCCAAACATGTCCGATTTGTTCTTCTATTGCAGAAGATGTGTCAAGTTTTAATATGCTATTCTCCTTTTTGGCAGTAAGATGTTCGCGCGCCTTGGTTAATAACGCACGTAGCAATATAAGCTGTTCTATGCTTTGTGAATATTCTGAATTTTTGGCCTGTTCTTTCATGCTGAGGAATAACTCGTTGAACTCCGCTTGTATTCCTTTGATATGGTAATTGCCAAGGCCAGTGACTTGCGCTTGAAATGCATCTCGTGTACGTGCGTCAATTCCGGCAAGCCCAGTGCGTATTATGCTTTCAAGTATTTTTTCTGCATTTTCCACGCCTTCTAACTGCATATTAAACCTTTTTATTGCGGTAGTGATTTTTGCTTTGGTTGGCGGTTTATCTACATCTTGTCGCTTTTCTGTTAATTTTTTTTGCTTGTTTTCGGCACGTTTGGCTGTGCCTTCACGTTTTGTAGCGATTTCATCTGGTATATCGCTTTCTTCAAATTGCTTGCCTTCAACATAGGCTAACAGTAGCCCGATTACATGTTTGCATGGAAATTGCCGACTAGGGCAATTACAACGCGGGATTGGGTTACTTTCATCAATAAAATCCATTGAGCAAAAATAAGCCTTTTTACCACTACCTGCACATTCTCCAAATAACAAAACCTTGTCCGCAGTTATTTTCAGATTGCTGAAATTTCCTTTTTTGACTAGGGATTTGCCATTTACAACTGTAGCAGGCGTTGGTGCAATCGAATTAATATAGATTGGTGTCAATTCCAATATTCTTACCTCCTATGGCGAATTTTGTATTATTTTAAGTGTATCATACGTATTTACATATTTCCAACAAAATGTTTGTGAAAATATACCCTATATTCTGAAATTTCTGTCAAATAATTTTGTAGCAGTACATTCCCACTTACGACAAATTTTGCCGAACATTTTCCTTAGAATAGTTTTTGAATAATTATTAATGATTTTGCCCCCATTTTTCACTATGAATTATCTATGATATACCAGATGTTTTTGACATCTGGTATAAACAAAGGAAGTGTAAATTAATGCCTGAGGTGTACGCAGATATTGTATTGCTGGTCAACTTTGTAATGAACACATTTGTTCTATGGGCAGTCTCCAAGCTTAATCGACAAAGTTGGCAAGGCCAGCAAAATTGGCGCAAAAATAAAATTAAATATTTTCTGCGACTGTCATTGGGCGGCTTTATAATGGCTTTGCTTTATGTTTTGCTAATTGTTACGGTGCCATTTGGCCGTTTGGTTTCTGTGGGAGCCTCAATAATATTATTATCAATAGGAATATGGGTTGGAATCCGTCCAAAAGGCTGGAAAGCATTTATAGGAAATTTACTGTTAGGGTATGTTTGTTCGTTTACGCTGGGTGGACTAGGAATGATGTTGTTCTATACTATTGGAATGCCCGGATATCATGCCCCCGCACCTACATATATTTCTTGGACGTTATTGGTTAGTTGTATTTTTGGCGCGTACTTATTAATCAAACTTGGATTGCGTGTTATAGAGAAAGTCACAATTAAAAAACAAATGTTATGCCCTGTGACTATTTCGGTTGGTGGATGTGATATTTCCCTACAGGCATTGGTAGATACAGGGCACACCTTACACGACCCATTAAGCAACGCTCCGGTAATAATCGCAGAATTTGAAAGCGTAAAGGCATTTCTACCGGATAGTTTGCGGCTAATATTCTACGAAAATCAAGAAAACAATCTATCGGGTTTATTGGATGGAGCGATAGGAAGTACTTTTCACGAACGTATACGAATGATTCCATTTGTTAGCCTAGGGCTTCCAAATGGAATGTTAATAGGATTTCGCCCCGACAGTGTATCATTGTCAACATCACAAAGAGAATTAATTCGTGATGATGTAGTAATCGGGATTTACAACCGTAAACTGTGTGCAAACGGGCGTTATCAAGGGTTAATCGGTGCCGAGCTAGTGTCCCATCCGGCATAAAATTAAGTGAAAACATAACATAAAATAGGAGTTGGTAACATTGGCATTGGAAGCGGTATACATGAAAGCGCGAGACACAATTACAAATGCACTCAACTTGACAAACTGGCTTATTTGGCATGATGAGGAAGATACAATTTATTACATAGGCGGAAGCGAAGTGTTGCCATCGCCCTTGAATACAGATGAAGAAGCCGATTTGATACAAAAACTAGGTACAGGAGAAGATTTGCAAGCCAAGGCCACTTTGATTGAAAGAAATCTAAGGCTTGTGGTGTATATTGCACGAAAATTTGAAAATACAGGCGTGAATGTTGAAGATTTAATCTCAATCGGAACTATAGGTTTGATTAAAGCCATTAATACATTCAGGGCAGATAAAAAGATTAAACTAGCCACTTATGCTTCTCGTTGCATTGAAAATGAAATACTAATGTACTTACGACGCAACACACGTACAAAATCTGAAATTTCTATTGATGAGCCTCTTAATGTGGATTGGGAAGGGAATGAACTACTGCTTTCGGATATCCTAGGTACAGATGTAGATGTGATTTCAAGGGATATTGAAGAAGAAGTTGACAGGGATTTATTAAACAAGGCTCTGGATAAACTCAGCAGCCGCGAAAAAAGAATTGTAGAATTACGATTTGGTTTACATGGAAATGGCGAAGAAAAAACCCAAAAGGAAGTAGCCGATTTGCTAGGAATATCTCAATCATATATCTCGCGGTTGGAGAAAAAGATTATCGGACGATTGAAAAAAGAAATGAATAAAATGGTGTGAGTTGTAGAATTGTAAAAATTCAAACTAGGGCGTGTTCCTTTAGTGGGAACACGCCCTAGTACTAAAAAGGTTGCTAGCTTGTTATATGCTGGCAACCTTTTTGAGTGATGAAGAAGAGCTATTGCCAAAATCAGCAAAACAACGCATAATATTAATACATACTGTTGTCATTTACACTTCTGATGTAAAAAATGAACCTGATGAGTTGGCTATGGGTTCGTTGGCCTATAATCCAGATGTGATTCTTATGGGCAACTATGATGGCAATGCTATGTACATGGCATTAGATGCTAAAATAAGGGCTGGGGAGGAGTTATCGGATTCAGACATGCTCAACCTAATACTCCTTCCACTTATGAAACACACTATGCCTCGGAAGGAGCTGGCGGCTAATTCTATTAAACTGGCGCAAAAAATACCCGATACTACAAAACGAAACGCCTGTATCGCGGCCGCATATGCTTTCGCAAGAAAGTATTTGAATAGTGAAGAATCTGTAGCATTATTGGAGGTTTTGAAGATGACTGATTTGCTTGAAGTATATTTGGAGAAAACTGTGAATGAGGCAGTGAATGAGGCAGTGAATGAAGCAGTGAATGAGGCAGTGAATGGTGCCGTGAATAATGAGCGAATCGAATTCGCAAAAAAATTGATAATGGATAATGAACCATTATCTAAAATAGTCAAATATACTGAACTGGCTGAATCTACAATTAGAGAATTACAATTAGAGGTTTCTAACTAAAATTCATAAAAAAGCCTCTACCACGACGATATACTACTTTCGGTCACAAATTGAATACAATGTGGTCTTTTTGCGCAATTGCCACGTCAGCACCTTCTAGCTTGCCTACAGCAAGCGTCGTCGGTACTTCCTTGCACTTGCTCAAAAATCCTCACATTGTATTTTCAATTTGTTCCCTCAAGTAGTATAAGAATTGTGGTGGTAGAGGCTTTTTTACAGCTTTAGCTTGTACAAATCGACAATCCACCCAAACTCTCCCGCAACCCTTCCACATCTATATAATCTTCTAAAAACTCCTTTATCAACAGCTTTTCTGGAATAAATTTATTGAACTTTGATGGTATTTGAATTTTTTTGGGCAAGTCAAATAAGTATTTATCAATTTCGTTATGCGCAATATTTTTTATTATTTTTAGCAATTCTGTTTTATTGCCATTGTGTACAACTTCAAGATATATTGGCAGAAAGCCACCAGGTGCTATCACAGACGGAATCCCATATTGGCGTAAAGCAAAAGCAAAAGTATGTAATTCTCGCGTTCCAACCCATGGAAATACGGCATATTTTCCTCCCCCAAGAAAAACAGCAATATTATCCACAATGCCACTAGCTTTTGCATCGGCTCTAATCTGTGCTAATCTATCTTTACAACTTTGACTTAAATAAGCATATTCAGCATCACTCAAAAGAACATCTCGCATTTTTTGCAGCACTTTTGTATGCAGATCCAACTGAGATGGCGAAATCCAGTTAACAGTAGAAACGCCTTTTGACTCTTTTACATATATTATTTTTGATTTCTCATTAATTTCAATTGTAATCCATGATTTGCCGGCCAAAGCAAAATTTGTTCCAACTGGATATGGCTCCATAACAGAACCTATAGATTCGCCCTCGTGTTTGACTTCATACTCTACGGCACTTTCAAATACTGAATAAAATTGAAAATTGGACACAATCGGCTCTGCCTGATATCCAATAACCAAATTACCATTATCCATTTTTTGCAAATGACCAATTGAAAGAAGATGTTGCAAAAGAATTTTGTAATCATTAGCTTCTATCTTTTGAAATGCACTTAACCCTAAAATGTTTTGTGCCAAAAACGCTGGACTTACTTCGCCATTTGCCAGAAGAAAGCTCATTGTTTGATGATATAACATACCAAAAGGATGACTAGGAGGACGAATCGGTTCAACCCACTTTTCCTCAAGTCTAAGTTGTACTATCGCGATACTTTTGATAAATTCCCAGTTTATACTCTCTGTAAATGTTGAACAGTCAGACAAATTATTATCAATAAATGCAAAAATCAATTCAGCCGTCTGGCCTTTGCGCCCACAACGGCCAATTCTTTGAGTAAAGCTGGATACAGAAAGCGGAGAACCCAACTGAATAACCCTGTCCAAAGAGCCTATATCAATACCCAATTCCAATGTAACTGTTGCACCTGTTACAATTGGTAATTCGGATTCCTTCATTTCCTTTTCCGCCGTTTCACGTAGTACAGCAGATATACTACCATGATGAACTTTATATACATCTTGAGTGCGTTTTTCGGTTGCTATTTTGCGTATATTTGCAATAGTAGATTCAACCATTGCCCTAGAATTGGCAAATATTATAGATTTTTTGTTTAATGTGTATTTATACAAAAACTCATAATATTGGAGAATCTCAGTATCAAGTTTTTCTTCGTCTCCATCTCCACATAATACAAATCGTTGCATAAATATTGAAAGTTTTTGCGAACCCCCACTTACATTTGGCACCTGACAATTACGTTTTGTACCAGAACAAAGCCACTTTTTTGCTGTGGAATAGTCATTAATAGTTGCAGAAAGCCCAATCCTACGGGGGTGACAACTTGTTAATTTCTCTATACGTTCTAGCAAGCAAATAAGTTGTATACCACGTGGACTTGCCATAAAATAATGAACTTCATCTATAATCACAAATTTCAAATCCCTAAACAATCGAATACAAGCCTCACGTTTGTTAATCATTAAACTTTCAAGGGATTCTGGCGTGATTTGCAACACTCCTTGCGGATTTTTTAGCAACTTGGATTTGTCAGTTACTGAAGCATCACCATGCCATTTGTAAACATTAATGCCCCCTTCTTCAAGCAAAGAATGTAATCGTACAAATTGGTCGTTAATTAATGCTTTAAGAGGGCTTATATAAAGAATACCAACAGAAGTTGATGGTGACTCATCTAAAATAGTCAATGTTGGAAGAAAAGCGGCTTCTGTTTTGCCAGAAGCCGTACCAGAAGTTAATAGCAAATGGTCTTCTGTATTAAAAATAATATCACATGCCGCAACCTGAATTGGTCGAATTTCATTCCATTCACGGTATATAAACTCTTGAATATAAGGTGCCAATCTATTAAACATACTCATGCAATCTACACCTCAAAATTTGCAAACTCATCATGGATAACTTCTTCGCTTGTTTCGTCTTTTGCAAAAACAAAACCACTATCATTTATAACATCAACTATGGTTTTGTCGGAGTTTTGATATATTATATTAAGGATTTCTATAAAATCACGAATTACTTCCCGCGGCGTAATATGGGTGTCTGCACCTATGCGTTCATATTCAATTCTCAAGAAAGCAAGTAACTCAGTTTCTGATATGTTCATTTGATAGCCGTACAAGTCAGCATGTAGTATTGCTAATTTTTCTATTAAAACAAACATTTCTTCATAGGAAAGTGAATTCAAACGAATAATCGGAGCCAATAAGTCACGCTGTTCGACAGTTGAAAATCGCCCCTCAACCAATCGAGAACGCAAAGCATCGTAACTAAATACACCTTTGTCCGTATCCTCTATACATTGAGGCGTTCCACCCATAAGAATACCCAAATGCTTTGCTTTTCCCTGCAATACATCATTATACATTGTTAAAATCTTCTCATAATTATACTGCCTTGTTACTCTATAAGGTATTTTGAATATATTTACTAACTCATCAATCATAACCAGCATACCTTTATATCCGGCTTTTACAAGAAATATAGAGAACAGTTTTATAAACTCGTACCAACTATCATCTGTAATCACGAAATTAACACCTAAGTCTTTTTTTGCCTCAGTCTTTGTTGCATACTCACCTCTAAACCATTTTACTGCTTTAGCCTTTCCTTGATCATCACCTGATTTATGTTTATCCCAATAAAAAAGAATTACTTGTGCAAAATCAAATCCATTTACCATGCCTTCAAGTTCATTAACTGTGTCATAAATCTTTTTTCGTACCGTGCTGTCAAAGCCTGAATCATTGGGCGAAAGGCCAGTTGTGGCTACAACTTCAGATTGAATGGATGATATCCATTTTTCTAATATCAGTGGTAATGCCCCTCCATCTGGTTTAGTACGAGTGGACATATTTTGCATTAATTCTTTATAAGTAGAAAGACCTTGCCCTTTTGTACCAGAAAACCGCCTTTCTATTGATAAATCTGCGTCAACTACAACAAATCCTTTTTCCATAACATAATTTCTAATTGTTTGTAGAAGAAAGCTTTTTCCACTACCGTATCTACCTACAATAAACCGAAAAGCTGCACCGCCGTCCTCAATAATGCTAACATCATGAAGCAACGCATCAATTTCCAATTTTCGGCCAACTGCAATATACTCCAACCCAACTCTTGGGACAACACCACCTTTTAACGAATTTAAGATAGTTGTAGAAATGCGTTTAGGTGCTTTCTTTTCCATTTACTTTACTCCTTCTAAATTCTTCTTACTAGAGTCTTTACTAGAGTCTATCCAAGAATAACACACGGTTTAATTCATTTGCATAATCATCATATATATATACGGGGTTATCATTTGTTTCAATAATATTGTCACCAATATGTTCTAAAGCGATTTCGTTTATTTTCTCCAATAAAACCTCAATCATCAAATGATTATTTACAGCAAATTGGGCAAGTTTTTCTGAAACATCTTTACCATTTAATATGATAGACAACACATCTCGCTGGTTATTAGCAAGAGAAGAAGCTAATATTATCCATTCGTCAAGCAGTTCATCTGATTTTATCATATTATTTGTATCTATCATAGAGCCTGTGTTTTCTTTATTTTCTTGTATATGAGAATTTGCATAATGAATTGCTGGCGGCTCATTTGTTATAAGGAGTTTATCCTGAATTTCCGCTGATTCACTACGTATTTGACTTAGCTTACTAAAATCAACATTTACCTTGACGGGTTTCTTGTATATAGAATCTGGATTAATAAAAACATTGGGATGGTTTTTCTGAAAATATGTCACCACTGTTTCATCAATCAAGTCGCTAAACGATGGAGTTAGCATAAGTTTTGAAATCAAGATATGATTTTGGGTATTGTTAGGAATTTTCTGAACCATGGTTTCAGCTTCTGCTGTTATTTTACTCTTAAACTTGACGATTTCCCTAATTTTTGATTCCATTCGCTTAAAAATAAAACCTATAAGGTGTGAAGCCGCCATATCCAGCTTTTCGGCATTACGATTTGTCCATTGAGAACGCGAATAACTATAAATTTCGCCCTCACTAAGCTTTATTATTGTTGATTTTTTTGCTGGTTTTACTGAAAATTTGTAAATTGCTCTTCTAAATGGTTTCCACCCTTTATCACCATTTGTTTTGTTTATCAATAAGCTTCTAAAATCAAGATTGTTTTCATCAAAAAAAGCAATAGCCTGCTTCAAACATTCTTGAAAACAATTATTAAGCATATCAATATTATCATTCGTATAGAATTTGCTATTGAATATTTTATAATTGGAAATTTTGCCGTAAAACAACAATGGATTTTTTATATTAGTATCACCAAAAAACATAATAGGATAATAACTCTCTAATCCAGAGTTTAATATTAAATCAGAAAAAGAGCAGTCCATTGGATTACATATATAATAATCCTTAATCAGTTCAGTAAAAAACTCTCCCAAATCAGGATACGCATGAAGAAGATTTGATAGTTTTTCAATTATTTTAATCCCATTATGTGCTTCTATATAATTAATAACCTCGAAAGCATATAATTTTACATATGAGTGAGGAATAGTTTCTACAATAGTTCCTGCTTTGTAATTTGTCTTCCATGTTAAATATGTTCTGAGTTGTGCATTGGTCATCTCATCAAAATTAGGCATTTTGGATACATATTCTGAAACTTCATCAAAGTCATCTGTTGTTTTTTGTAATATTTCTGCCTGTTGACAAAATTTATTTGCAAGACCTCTTTTTGAATTGGGTTCGTTTTTAACATTACGCATTTTTATGAATGTCAAATAAGGCTCTTGTTTGGCCAAATGGAGTAAATGTTTAGATAATGGATTATTTTGAGTGTCAACATCCACTAACGAACAGTCAAAAGAAGGTGATTGCAAAAAACAAGATGCAATAGTTTCACAAATAATACCATCAAAATCAGAATCGTACATTACTCTTATCAGAGTTTCACTACCTTGATAAGAATAACTTTTAGCAATTCTATCTATGGCCGATTGTGTGTTTGGCTTGAGTTTATGTTTATATCCGCATAACATCCTAAGTTCGGCTTCTATTTTTTTTACAATATAGCCTATGAAATAAGTCGCGCTATGGCTTGTCCAAGTATCTGGCGTAAATAAACTCCAATTATATCCGTCATAATGGTAATATTCATTTCCGCTAATGTATACCATTTTTTCTTTATACACTTGTTGAAAATAGATTGCGCTACTAAATGGTTTATACCATATTCCATTTGATAATTCACCTTTAGTCAAATCACTAATAGTTATGCCATACATAAGCAACGTTGGTGCCAGGTTATCAACAACAATCGCAAAACATTTCTCAATAAAACTACTTATTTCGTTGTTGGAAGTGGCAAACTTACTATTTTCAAGTCTGTAATCAGACATTTGTAATAGACGGGAATATATATAATCACTGTGCGTCTCCATAAAAACATCAGAAAAAAATGATTGTAAACCAGTATTATCTACAAGTTCTTTGAATGACTCAGAGAAATCATTGCAAATATAAAAGTCCTTTAATATTGTTTGCATATAGCTATCTATTCCGGCATTGTGTTTTCTATAAGCCAACCAGAAAACTGCCAACTTTTGAAAAGCAAATATGGGGTCATCAATTCCAATAAGGTTAATTAACTCGTATATATAAACATAAGCATACGAAATAGGAATTTTATTAATTACGCCTTTTCTAACAAATGTGCGCCAAGAAAAATAGCAACGCAGTTGCTTCAAGTTCATATCCATATATGTTGGAAAGTGGTTTTCAAATGGTATTTCTTTATTAAAGTTATAGTTGTCCTCAAAATCGACCATAAATTTTGCCTGTAATATGAATTGCTGAATATCTTTAGCACCAAATGCCCTTGAAAAATAAGAATTCGAAGATTTAATTTTCTTCATCTGGCTAATTCGAGAAACACTTTTGTTACCGAAAATATTTTTATCAACTGGTACAGATTGATATTGTGGTTCTTCTTCTGGTTCAAATGTTTCATGAAATATAGGCATAGCAAATTGTTCATATGTTTGCTCAGACTCTTGATGTTCCGTTTTTGAATTTTCAAGTGAAAATATTTTTTTTATGTTTTCAAAAATATACATGAATTTTTAACACCTATCTTAAATACCATACTTATGATACTTTGCATAAAACTAAACCCATCTTACACTATATTTTCTAATGATACAAGTTTGCTAATATAGTCTGATTGCGAATTTTTTTATTCTCTGAGAGCGATTTCGACATATTTTGTATTCTGAAAACTAACAAAAAGACAACCTTATGGTTGCCTAACAGATGACTCAAATTATCGTATAAGCAGTCATTATGCGATAATTTGAACCATAATATGCTATATGCCCTGAAATTACGCCGTGACAGCAGTTACTTATGAAATATATGGAACAACTGTTGTGCATTATATCACATGAATACTTCCAAGGCAACATTCCACTTAACATGAATATTTATTGATATTTAGGGTTTTTTTTATCATTTTATATCATGTAATCAAATTGTAACATGACAAAATTCTTTTTGAGTAACGCTCAAATGGCCTTATTTATTCCGTCGATACTTTATCTGAACATGGTTAAGCAGGAATACGATTACGTACATTCATGATGTTCAAGATTAGTCCGCAAAGGTATCAGATTTTCTAAATGCCTCTCTATGCATATAATTGTTGTTTCGCTTGTAATTAATCATTGGTTTTTTGAGTGAGTTCTAATATGATTACAAATTTAAGCCATCACCGACTTATCAAGTTCTATTTTTGCGATAGAATCATGCTTTGCACTAATTTCACGATAAACAGCGTCAGGAATTAAAACCTCACCATACAAGTCTTTAAGCAAGCCAAGTTTCCCGATAAGGCAGAGAGAAATAATTGGAGTAGAATTAACAATAACCTTATGCATTGTTTAGCTCCTCCAAAAACTCTTCTTCATCTTCAAAGTCGAATATAGAAACCTCATTCTGCCCGAGGAATTTAATAAACTCTTCTTCATTCATGTTTGCCAGTTCGGTACAGTAACGTAACCGAGAGATATGTGTTTATTTTTATACAAATCAAGTGTGTCACCTTTCACATAGCATATCCCATCTTCAGTATATATTACCTTGAACCCACACTCATTTTTCAAATAATTCAACGAATTTCTTGGATGTATAGTAACTGCAAATGAGATTGTCACATCCGACAAGGAGGCATGAACAGACGATGCGTAAAAATAGGCGTACCCCATAACCTTGTGGTAATCATCCACAGTTAAAGAGTCTTGTTCTGACTTAAATTCAAACAGATTTATGGCTCTGAACATCTTGCCGATATTTTTTTCAACTTCTATGTCTCACAAATAATTGTGGATTGGACACAGCCGTAAATACACATAATGAAGGGGATACTTTGTCAAGCATCCCCTTGTTCACGTTACATATTTAAGATAATATGCAGACACTTTCTCCCAATTACCTCTGACAACAACAGGTTCAAACTTTAAGCCTATCCACCAAGTTCTGTATACTAGGAGCGTGCCCATTATTCAGAAAAAAGCTAACGGCATTGCTTGCAGTATATAGGCGTTCATTTATATCAAGCCCAGCCAAAATACCAGCTATATATCCTCCATTAAAGGTATCACCTGCACCAGCGGTTCTCACTGGCTTTTCACAAAACTCCTGTGGAATCATGGCGGTTCCGTCGGCTTGTGTAGATACTGCCGCAAAATGCGGCGTATGAATAACCAACTCGGCCAAACCAGCTTGTTTACGTACATTTGCGGCCTTTTCCAAAAGGGGTCCATTGGTATCATCAAAGGTTTCGTTATAAAGCGCGAAAAGAACCGCCGCTTCATGTTCATTAACACTTAAAATCATAGGGTTTTTATCATTTAGTCCACCTAGAAGTTTTAGGGTTTTGGCTAGTGAGGCTCCATCCCTTTTTCGCACATCTGCAAAATCAAAGAAAAAGCGACGTACCTTTCCATCTTGGGGCAAAACAGCACATATTTCTGATACAATTTCATCAAATGCAGGGAACAATGACCAGTATCCAACACCAAGAATATCAGAGCCTGTTAATAGTGAGACAAGTTTTTCCTTGCCTATGGTATCAACAATATGTTTCCAGTCCATGGTAAGCATTGGTTCCATATCCGTCATTAGTATTTTTCCGTCACCAAATTCCAAAACAAGGGTAACGGCTGGGTCGCCCAATGATATTACATTACATACATCGTTCAAAGGAGAAAATATTGGGTCGATTTTTTCCTTGCCATATATGCCCGCAAGATTAGTGTTAACTCCAAGGCAAGCTGCCGCATATCCGATATTTGCAGTAAAGCCTCCAAAGGCACGGCGTTTTTTTACAATTTCCATTCCTAAACCGCCTGTGCCCGCCACATTAATCCTATCCGCAAATTGAGTCATTTTGGATATTAGTGTGAAATCCTTTGCTGATGCTCTCGAATCCACTATTTCCCACACTTCATCAATAAAACCATCAGCACACATAGTTATTGTGCCTTGAAATTGACTTAACTGACGGCTAATTTTTTCAGTATCCATTGTGTTCATTGCATTTACTACCCCTTTCGCTTCATTCTTAAAATGTTTCAGTTCACGAGTATAAGCTGACTGGCACATTTTTGCGTGTGCAGTATTCTTCCCACACGGCTTGCCAAGGCATGGATTTTAGTTCTTCCAGCATTGTTAGACGCTTAGTGAAATCAAAGGCGAATTCTGCCTCTTGTAATTTTTTATATGGCTCTAACAAAGCGATTAGCAATGCTTTACGTAAATTTCGCGTACCCACCGTCCAGGCAGTTACACGGTCAATAGAACCATCAAAAAAATCAAGTCCAATTGACATACGCTCTAAAAGTTCGTGGCGGATTATTTCTTGTGCAATTGCAATAAGCTCAGTATCCAGCATAACCACATGGTCAGAATCCCAGCGCACCGGGCGGGACACATGCAATAGAATATGCTCAACAAACAATGAAATAGCTGAAATTTTTTCAGAAATCACCTCAGTTGGATGAAAATGTCCTGCATCCAAACAAAGTGCCAACTTATTTTGCATGGTATAACCCATATAAAATTCGTGACTTCCTACAGTGTAGCTTTCCACTCCTATACCAAATAGTTTACTTTCTACTGCGTCAATATTATAGCTAGTATCAATCTTTGCCGCAAAAATTTCATCCAATGCTTCTTTCAATCTAATACGTGGGGTAAGTCGATCAGCCGGCACATCCTTAAATCCGTCACCAATCCACAAATTACATACAGAGGCTTGCCCAAGCTCTTTGCCAAAATATGCACTTATATCTCTACTGCGTTTACAATGTTCAATCCACCAATTGCGTATATTTTTATCTGGATGGCTAAGGGTCATTCCATCTGATGATTTATCATGGGCGAAAAGCGTAGGATTAAAATCCAAGCCCAATTTATGCGATTTGGCCCAATCAACCCAAGATTGAAAATGTTTAGGCTCTATGGCATTGCGTTCCACGCCTTTTACATCCCCATAAATGGCATGAAGGTTTACTTTGGCCGCACCTGGAATCTGCGACAACGCCTTTTCCATATTGGTACGTAATTCGTCCGCTGTATTAGCACGCCCAGGATAACTTCCTGTACTTTGTATACCACCAGATAATGCAGAATCACTTTGTTCAAAACCGCGTACATCATCCCCTTGCCAACAATGAATAGAGATAGGGATATTATCCAGCTCTATTATAGCCGCTTCTGTGTCCACGCCAATTGAAGCGTAACGCTCTTTAGCAATAGTGTAAGCATTCATGGGAAAAACCTCCTATATTCGTAATTAATACCCAAGGTAAATACAAGGCCATTATAGAATATCAACATAAAAAAAGCTATCTACTTTTTAGGCTAAAACCACCAATTGTACCCTTAAGTGCTTCTGCCTGGTTTGAAAGTTCATTAGCAGAATTTATTCCTTCTTGGCTTAGGGTTGTATTGGACTGAGTAACATCATCCAGTTGGGAAATTCCCTGACTTATATGGCTTATACTGTCAATTTGCGTTCTTGAGTCCTCTACAATGCCGTTTACATTGTTAGAAATTTGTGAAATCTGTTCAGTCATTTGGGCAAGTCCTTCTGCGGTCTTTTCTGTCAAGCTTGCACCCTCAGAAGCCGTTTTTACGGATTCTTCAATTAAATTCGCTGTTTCTCCAGCGGCCGCTTTGCTTTTTGCTGCTAAATTTCTGACCTCCTCGGCAACCACAGAAAACCCACGCCCATGTACCCCGGCTCTTGCCGCCTCCACAGACGCATTCAAGGCCAGCAGATTTGTCTGAAAAGCAATATCTTCAATAACCTTGATAACTTGAGATATGTTATTTGACGCCTTACTTATGTCCTCCATAGCTTTTAGAGTATGTTGCATGGTAAGAGTTTCTTTGTCGGCTGTGCTTTTTGCGCTTTGGGCAAGTTCATTTGTTCTTTGGGCGGCTTCTGCGTTTTTGACGGAACTAGCTTCTACCTTCCCAATGACTTCATTCAACTCAGCATATGTTTTTGCCTGTATTATAGCACCTTGTGATAAGTCTTCACTAATATTGGAAATTCGCTTCGCATCAGATAAAACAAGAGTTGCCGTAGAATCAAACTCAAAGAGTATGGCATTGAATGTCTGGATTATCATATTCAGCGAATTTTTTATCACGCTAAAATCGCCAATATAATGTCGGTCAATGGATATATCCATATTCTTATCGGACATTTTGCTCAGAACTTCGCTTATTTCGGTTATATAAGAAGAAATGGCCGTCTGCATTGAATTGATGGATTCTTTGATTAACTTGAAATCGCCTTCATAATCGCCTTTGACTGTTACACTTAAATCCCCTTTGGCCATAGCATGAAGCACATCTGAGGCTTCGTTAATCGGCGTAATAATCGCATCCATTACGCTGTTTAGCCCGATAAGAAGTAGTTTCCAATCGCCGTCAAATTTATCAGGATTTGCACGTATGTTAAGATGTCCCTTTACTGCCGTATGAGAAAGAGTCTCAATTTCATCCTCAATATCTTTAAGGTTTTTACGAAGATTTTCTACTGCTTTGTTTAGAAACGCTTTTTTGCCGGGCAAGGGGGTGTATGATGTATTGAAATCGCCATCACTAAAATTTTTTAGCACAGCACCTAAATCAGTTATATGCTTTACATAATCACCCGTCATTTCGTTTATTCCTTGTGCAACAACCTTATGCGCTCCTTCAAAACGTGCTGTATCAATTTGCGCCTCTATGTCACCTTTATGATGATTTGCGGCCATACTGCTCACTTGCGCGATAAGTTCATTTAATACAGCCATTTCGCGGCGTTGTTCATCATCTTTGGCTTTTTTGGCCGCATCAAGTTCCTGCATTGTGGCAGTAAATACAGCGGTTGTTTTGCATAGCGCGAATATCAACATTGCCGCACCAGAAAACTCCACAGGTGGAAGGGGTATCAATTCGATAAAGGTGTGGCGCAATATATCAAATGCAGAGGCAAATGTAAACAACAGCAAACCAATAATAAACAAGCCTTGTTCAACATTAAGTTTACGTACTTTTACTGCAAAGCTTACAAAAACAACCAAAATCGCTACCCCATATATAGGGTAAGATATTGGCTTGACATGACTGATAAATACGGTGTCTGCAAATAAATAGAGGGTAACAAGAATCACCACAATGGAATAAAAACCAAGCACAAAATATTTGTGCAAAACTCTTGGAAAAAGAGCAGTAATAATAGCAACGACCAAGGCTGCGGCAAGAGGGATGGTGATATAATTAATACGAAACTTTGCAAACCAATTAAGCCAGGGTGCAAGTACCATAAATACATCCAATGTACCCAACCTCAAAAACCACACTAGACAAAACAACGCACCATATAAAGTACCGCGATTATCGCCTCTCAGTATATAAGTCAATATCATAAGAAGCACAAATAGAGCAAAGAAACTGCCCATCAAAATTATGTTTTGAAATTCTGTAGCGCGGGTTTCATTAAGTAGAGCGTCACCTGAACCCATTGCCCATATATGATGCCATTCTCCTGTTCGGTGTACGAAATTGGAAGATTGTTGCACGATTTCAATCATACCATCTACTGCTTGCACAGTAAAAGTGATATTCCCCATTTCAGGGACACTTGCATTTCGATTATCTGCCGTAGTACCTATCTCCAGCAATAATTCGCCGTTGACATACAATCGGTGTGAATAAAATAGAGCCTGTCGAGTGAAAGAATACCAGCCGTCATCTGGCACCTGAATACGCAAGCGACTGGTAAGAAATTGTTCTCCACGTGGGTCGGCAAGAATGGCTTCTCCTTCGCGGTCGGCAAAATCCTCTGGCAAAAGCAGTGCATTGGGAATAAATTCTGCATAGCCACCAAAACGGACGTTATAGTTATCAAAATCAAAATCGCGCAAATCCCAAACGCTATTATTGCCATACACAAACCGATAAGGTTTTGCAGACGCATTGTTTAACAGAGCAAATACCACCAGCAAGATAATAGGCAATACGGCAAGTGGTAATAGCTTAGTTATTTTTGTTAATAGTTCAGATTTGTTTCCCATAAAAACCCTCCTACTTCTTAAGTATTATTAAGAGCCTGATTAAAACATGCCTCCCATTTTAGCACAATTATTGCCATATTTCCTGTTAATTCAGAATGGTTCACAAAAAGTAGCGACATGGGATGAAAAAAATATTAAAGTATTGCAAATCTTTTTCTTGAAAAATCATTAACGATGTTCTATAATTTGGGAATATTCGTCATTTTATGTTTGTATATGGCAAAATTGAAATAATGATTTCTTTTGAAATGTCATGTAAATGAAACAAGTTACAGAAAAATAAGGGGGTTTATTTAACTATGACGCGCAATCAAATTATTGAAAGACCTAACAGAAACTGGCTTGAAACTGGAATTGCATTTGCAGAATTTCATCTATTCAAACAGTATATGTCACAGTTATCCAACTTTAGAGTAGAGCCATGTTATGTTGAAGTTGATAATTATGGCAATATAGCAGAATACGATAATATGCGTATTTACAGAATAACTCAGCTTGTGTTGGATAATAAAGAAAATCCAACCGATAAACTAGCGAGCGTATATGGCGCGATACATAGCATAAATGCAACAATCATGCTTATTATTAAGTCCACACGCAAAGAAATTGAATTCTATATCGGGGTAAAAATTCATGATTCAGAAATATCCCCTAGTACAGCAGGAATGATACTTGAAGGCGCGCTTAAAAGTAATTTTCCCGGAAGTGTGCTTTCGCCTTCCTTAAAAAAAAGTGAAATACAGCCTTTTATGGACGAGATAATGAATCAAAAACAACAAAATGTGGTGTCATCCGTTGCAATAAACCCTGCTTTGCGGGACAACGATAAAGACAATTTTATTCAAGGTCTTGAAAAACTTATGGATGCATTTAGCGGCAAGGAGTATACAGCATATTTTATTGCGCAACCTCTTGATAAAATGAGAGTTGAAATAAATAAGAGGGGTTATGAAGATTTGTATTCTGCGTTATCTCCTTTTGCTGAAACAACTTTGTCATATGGGACAACTGAATCTAAGACTGTAACAGAGAATATTTCACGGTCTTTTTCAGAAAGCCTTAATAATGGCGTAAGCAAAAGTAATGGAAGTTCACAAAGTAGTGGTACAACTGGTGGCACAACCACAGGTGATAGTTATACAGGATTTTTTGGCGGAAATTATTCATCAGGTGAGTCATCCGGTTGGAATCAACAACGTGGTAGCAATTGGTCAGAAAGTATAACAGAAGGTATAACCAACACCGCACAAACACAAGATGGTAAGTCTGTTGCGAAAGCTGTAGGGACAAGTGACAATATAACTATGAAACACACCGACAAAACTGTTAGCAAACTATTGGAGTGCATTGATGAGCATCTAAAAAAAATAAGTTCTTTTGAATCGTATGGTATGTGGGCTTGTAGTGCCTATTTTGTATCGAATGATATGCAAACAAGTGTAGCTGCTGCCAATACCTTTCGGGCATTGGTACTTGGTGATGAAACACGCACCGAGGCATTTGTAAATACATGGGATAAAAGCAATATGTTCACAAAGGATTTATTAAGATATATATCATTGGGTAGCCATCCACGGATACGCCTTCCAGAAGTAAATGAGTATATGGCACAAATTATTCAGCCCACATCCTTTGTAAGTGGAAAGGAACTTCCTATTTTTTTAGGATTTCCTAGGTTTTCGCTGAAAGGTTTGATTGTCAATAAAATGGCATCTTTTGGGCGTGCAGTAAGTGTTCTCACGGTTGTGGAGGATAATGCTGATAGCGAGGACAATGATGACGATGATTTCGGCATAGTCGACGAGTTTGAGTCTACTCCCACAAAGCAGAAAAAAACAAAAAGATTGATTCAGTTTGGTCATATTATGCACAAGGGAGTAATGGACAAGCGAAACCCTGTTAATTTGGATGTTGACGAATTTAATAAGCATTGTTTTATAACTGGGTCAACCGGGTCAGGAAAATCAACCGCCACCTACAATTTGCTGGAATCAATGATTGAGCATAATATACCATTCCTTGTTGTAGAGCCTAAAAAAGGCGAATACAAGCAGATTTTTGGTAAACTTAAAGACATAAATATATTTTGGACTAGTAGTGATACTTATTCTTTTTTACGAATCAACCCATTCAGTTTTCCGAGCGGTATTCATGTGCTTGAACATATGGACAGGCTCATAGAAATTTTTAATGCATGTTGGCCTTTGCATAATGCAATGCCGGCCATTCTAAAAAGCGCGACAGAAAGAAGCTATATTTCGCGGGGGTGGGATTTGCTAAATTCTCGTCATTTTGACTTAGGCAAGCCCAAGTTCCCTACATTTGATGATTTGCTTGTAGAGTTGAAGAAGGTAATAGAAGAATCGGAATATTCTACTCAAGCAAAGGGCGATTATAAAGGCGCGTTGATGACTCGCGTTTCTTCACTTACCAATGGAATAATGGGTCAAGTATTTACTTCAGGGGTAGAAATTAGTGATGAAGTGCTGTTTGACCAATACACTATTGTGGATTTAAGCAGGGTTGGAGCATCAGAAACGATATCGTTGATTATGGGCATTATTGTTATGAAACTCAATGAATACAGGATATCAGAGGCCACAGGAGTGGACCAAGGACTTTGTCATCTGACAGTTATTGAAGAAGCACATAATCTTTTACGCAGGGTTTCTACAGAGCAAAGTGGTGATTCGGCAAATGTTGCTGGTAAATCGGTAGAGATGATAAGTAATTCTATAGCTGAAATGCGTACTTATGGCGAAGGCTTCCTTATCATTGACCAATCTCCCACAGCAGTTGATATATCTGCGATAAAAAATACTAACACCAAGATTGTAATGCGCCTGCCAGAACGCACTGATATTGAAGCGGTGGGAAGCTCGTTTTCACTGGAGCCAGAACAAATTGATGAAATATCGCGTTTGCCTGCTGGAGTGGCCATTGTAAGCCAAAGCGGATGGGTAGAGCCTGTTATGACAAAAACCGCGTATGTGGATACATCTAAACGCAAATATAACAATAACGAACGTCCGCCCAAGAATGAAAGCAGACATGTTGTATACCCATTTGCGAAACTTGTACTTGATATCTCTGCCAAAGGTCAGCCAAATGATTTAGCTGTTAAAGAGTTATTGGAAAATAAAAAAGTAAGTCCTGCTTTGAGCAAAGAACTGTTTAATATTTATAAACATTATATTAGTCAGTCACAACCTAATGGGAAAGATGCTCGACGTAATGTAAGAGCATCATTTATGATTAATATAATCGGTTGCAAAGGCTTGGTAGATATATATCCATTCAAAATAGACAAAGAATGGAGTGACGAAAAAATAAAAAAAGCATACAAGAAATGGCAGGACAATATAATTCTTCCGGCACTTGACCAGTATGCAGAATTTACGGACGGAAAAGAAAAGATGGATGTACTTGAGCAACTGATTACAGTAAAAGCTCATGTGGATAATGGCTCTGATTATCAAAAATTGATAGATGTTATGAAAAAATAGGAGGTTGATTTATGATTGATATTGAATTAAGGCACAACCCGTATGCCAACGAGAGCGAAGTTTTTTTTAACGGCAGGTTATATGCTGCAGGTGAAAGTTCAAAATATGCTACTCGTCCTTTTGTAGAATGGGCGGATAAGATTATGAAATGTTTTTCCCTTGAAGCAAACGACGATTACAGCCTTACCTATGTCGGTACAGAAGCTTATGCACATATATTGCATTATCATTATCATGCAGAAAAGCTGAACTCAGGCCAAAACTTTGAATATAAGCCTCATATGCTTAAAGAAAGCGTTCATAACCGCTTAAACAAGCTAAATATGCTATGTGCAAATGGTTTACGCATTAGTAGATTTTCCATGCCTGTGTCCATTTATACTGATATGGATAAAAAAACAATAGAACACTATTTTCCAAAGCCGATTGGGCTTACGTTTTGCCGGATGACTCTAAAATTTCATCCACTTTCTGAGCTTGATAATGAGACAGGTTCCCAATCAGATATACCTTGTTTTGTTATTTCGGAAAATACCATGACATTGCCAAATAGAAAAGCAGAGATATTCTATTTCTTAATATCAGATGATAGAAAATGTGGTGGTTTACGAAACGGTGTTTATCGAGAGAAATGTGATTTGCAGAGTCTTGGCAAACTGGTTGAATCGTATATGGAGATTGGTATTCTTACGCCTATTTTACGTGAAGCTCTTGCAAACACAGATTTGGACAAGACAGCCGCAGTATATCGGGCGGTTTATATGCTGGATAAAGTCGAACCAAAAGTGTTTTTTGAGGTTCCACGTAATATTGAATTAGGAAAAACGGCGGAGATTAAAAGCATTACTTTACCTGAATATGTTGCACCTTATGAGGTAGGTTATATCACCCAAAACCAATCAGTTATACAAATGAATGATGCTACGATAGAAACCGTTGGAACAGGGGATACATTTATTGAAGCTATATATGATGGTAAGTTACTTGAACGCTTAGGTGTAAGTGTATTTAAGCGTATACGAGCAAAGGCCATTGACTTATTTCCCCGTGAAGCGGTAATGGATACAGGTTCCAAGCTTAAATTGCAATTACAGTGCGAACCACAAAACGCAGATAACTTGCCTTTAGCAAAAATATCAGTAAACAGTGGTGCTGTTTCAGTGATACAGATATCCGATGATTACTTTGAAGTAACAGCTATAAAGGCTGGACAGGCACAGCTAACTGTTGACTTAGAAGATTTGCAAACAAGGTGTTTTATAAAAGTACATCAAAAGCTTGAAGGACTTGATGTACAGTTAAGTAAAAGCAGTTTCGCAGTTGGGGATGTCTCGCGTGTTTCGATACAGACCATACCCAGCGAGGCTATTTGTGAAAAATTTGAAGTCTCTGTCTCACCCGCATCGGTTGCTCGTTATGATTATGGTACAGCAACGCTTGTGGGTACGGGAAAAGGTTCTGGACAAGTCACTGTTGCAGATACAGAGCGCGATATCAGGACTTCAGTTAAATTTTACGTAAACTAGGGAGGATTTTGAACATGGTTATTGGTATTGATTTAGGCACGACTTATTCTGTTGCCGCTTATGTAAAAGATGGTAAACCCTGTGTTATACCCAACCGAGATGGAACAAATACATTACCATCGGTTGTTATGTTTGAAGATGGCAAGGCCATTGTAGGTGCAAAAGCAAAAGCTAATGCTGTCAACGACCCGTACAATGCGGTGCAATTTGTGAAAAGGCATATCGGAACAAAACACGAGTTCTATATTGTGGATGATGATGATAACGAAACAGTCCATTCTCCTGAGTCTATTACTGCGGTGATTTTGAAACGCATAAGAGAAGATTGTGAAAAATATCTAAATGAAAAGGTTACAGGGGCTGTTATAACCGTTCCTGCGTATTTTACTGATGCGCAAAAAGACGCAACCATAGCGGCCGGGAAAATAGCGGACTTAGATGTGATGAAAGTTATTCATGAACCCACTGCTGCGGCACTTGCTTATGGTTTAGACAAGTCAAAAGAAAGTAGTCTTATTTTAATTTATGACCTTGGCGGGGGAACTTTTGACGTAACCGCCGCTGAGGTAAAAGGTAAAGATATAGATGTTCGTGCAACCCATGGTTATCGTCAACTTGGAGGGTTTGATTTTGATAACAAGCTAATAGAAGACGCCTCCAAGCAAATCAATGCCAAACTTCAAGTTGACATTTTTGATATGGGTTACGAAAAAGAATTACAGATGTTGCGCGAAAACTGCGAAAAAGCAAAAATATCACTTTCTACACACACAGAGGTTTCATTTACATTAGACGTAGGTGAAGAAAAGGTAGAAATTAATTTTACACGCGCTCAATTTAATGCGTTGATTATGCCATTTTTGGAGCATACAGGAGACAGCATTGACGTTGTACTTGAAGAGGGAATGATAAACAAAAATGAGATAAAAAAAGTTCTACTTGTGGGCGGTTCGTCACAAATTCCAGTAATTGGGGATTTTATTTACGAAAAGCTTGGAATTAGACCTTCCTCGGAAGTAAACCCTCATGAAGTAGTGGCTCTTGGTGCGGCACTTCATGCCTACTATCTTAGTGGTGGAGACCATAATGTTGATAACGAAGACTCAAGTGAAAGTCAATCTTCTCAACATGTAGAGTCGTTTTCTATAAAAGACCGTAATGCACATGCCTTTGGAATTAGAGTACGAGACATGGAGACGGGTAGAGAGATTAACTCTGTTATTATTCAGAGAAATCAACCTCTTATGAAACCATTTGTAAAAGTATATAGCTCTAGCCGTGATCAGCAAGAGAAGCTAACCCTTAAAGTTACTGAAGGGGAGAGTACCAATTTAGAGCTTGTAACCATAATAGGCGAAGCCCAAATTAAGCTAAATCCTCATCCAAAGGGGGCGTCTATAGCCGTAGAATTTATGTATGACAACAACGGCATTATAACTGGCAGAATTTATGATTTATTTGGTGTTTCCTATTCAGAAGATGAGAACGGATACTTGATAGGTGACATTGCAACCTTGGATGGGGCATTATTTATAGCTGAGGTAAGCATCAAAAGGGAATTTGCCTTGAGTGATGATGATATAGCTAGCGAACAACGCAAGCTACAGTTACTGAGTATTGAGTAAGGACTAGCTTGCACATATTTTAGTAAGGAGCGGATAGCGTGAGTGTTTTGAAGGACTACTATGTTGTACTAGGAATTGAGCGAAGCGATAGAGAAAGTGAGCTTGCGGCACTTAAAAAAAAGCGTCGCCAGTTGAAACAGCAACAAAATCTCAACCTTCCTGGTGAAAAGGGCAGGAATATAGATGAAATGGTTGAGACTGTAGACGAAGCCATAGTGAAGTTTGGAAATGATGAAGAGTATAACAAATACAAACATGCTCTTAGTAATCGGCGTGAAGAAACTGTAAGTAAGCAACCAATAGAAGCAACTAGATCCGCTGAAAGTGAAATTTACAAAAAGGAACTTGCCAGCGCGGAGGCTTATTTGAAAGACAAGTTGTATGATGAAGCACTGGAAAGAGCAAAAAAATTACATCTTGAGCATAAAACCTTGCGTGTATTTGAAATTATTGCCGAATGTCACTATCGGAAGGACGACTATAGTTTGGTGCTGAGGGTAGTAGATGAAGCTGCCAACGAGTATGACCTAGTAAGTACTTGGCTTGTTGTAATGTATGCACACTCATGTGAGCAGAGTGGTCAAAACTATTATAATCGGGCAAAGGAGCGGCTACTTCAACTGAGACAGCTTAATCCAGAAGATTATTGGGTTGACTCTCAACTTGCAGATTTTTTTCTAAACTATTTTTCTGAACAGTATATCCCGCTTGCCAGAGAGCCCTTAGATGCTCTTTTGAATCATACTGGTGCAAATGATAAAACCATACAATACGCAGAGTGGGTCAAATGGGATGATATAGAAGAAATGATAGAATGGGATTTACGCTGGGAGTTTAAGCAAGAAATTATTTCTTTGCCACAAATTATAAAAAAAATGTCCATTTATTTATCAAAACCGTTGCCTAACTCAGAAAAGCAAAGGCTTTTGGAAGGTGATAGTGGTTTTATTTCTAAGTTGGAAGATTACATTCCAACGCATCATGAAGAAATAAAAAAATTCATGGCTGGAATGGATGAGATTTTGCTTGAAGCTAACAATATTTGTCGTGCAAATATTTCTGCATGGGATATTGCATGTACTCTAGTTCCCTCTAACGATTTGAATAAAGATTGGATTAGCGTTACAGACAAATACGCATCAATACCTTTGTCCAAGCTAGGCGAAGAGATGGTTGATAAAACCGCAAAAAATCTTATTAAAGAGTTGCCCACATATAAGGAAGCTACAAAGAAGGGCGAGAAGAAACTCTCGCCAGCAAACAATGCTGATTACCCTGCGGTGTATAAGATTTTGAATAGGTTCAAAAGTTTCTATCGGCATAGAGCTTCTTATGAGAATATCAACAAGGTAGAGGAAATGTTATTAGAAATAGACCTTGAAAGGGACTACCCTATTTGCTCTGGGTTATTGAAAAAACATGCACGGACTTTCAGGATTTTGTGGATTCTGTTTGCGTTATTAGCTGTTCCGCTTCTTTATATTGCAACAGTATGGATAGTCAATAACTATGTAGAAGGATGGGGAGTTGCAACTACTTCCTTTTTGGAAAATGTGCAAGTTGAAACCACAGCGGGCAGTTTTGACTGGAATCCAGAACGTACAATGCAACATATTCCTTTTTTTCTTACCGCTAGTTACACTTTTTCCTTGTTAATGTTACTAATAGTAAAACAGAATATTAAAGGTCGTCTCCGACATGGAAATGAGATTATAGGATTCGGACGTGTATTTATAGAGTCCATACTTGCGCTTATAGTTCTGTTTGCATTTACATTTTTAGTGGGTGGCATACTATGGGTGGGTACCATTAGCCCGGATTCTGTATTATACGGTATAGAAATAACAGTTATGGAAAGCTTTAACCAGTTTCTAGCTCCTGTACAGGATTTCTTTAACTTTTTTTATCCACATGTTTATCAGTTTTTAATACCATCTGTAATCGTTGTTGTAGTATTGATTATTCTTATGGCTAGAGTAGCTAAAAAGATTAATCATTGCATCTTTGATATGTGGAGAGATAACACTAAATCTGTACTTTTGACGTGGATTAAATGGTAGTTTTTTAGGGAGGATTTGTAATGGAGCCAAAAAAATTTTTGCCGATAGGGTATCCCCTTTCATATTCATTTGAAGGTGAACATATTAGTGCCTACACAATTGAGCGTGTGGGTATCGAAAACCCTTTACTTACGAATGAGGAATTTGCAACATGGGTGTATTTTTTTCAAAATGGTGTGGAAATACCTACCGATGCACCCATTGAAGCATTACTTACAAAAAAAGTTCTTTTAGCATACAACAGTTTGGATGATTTACTAAACCAGCTACTTTGCCTTAATGCTTTGAGAAATGGAACCAGTGTGGAACAAGGTGATATTGTCTCTATTCCGTCTGGGGATGGTCATATTCCTTTAACCCCATTTCAGCATAGCGTTTGGCTAAAAGCAGATGGCCATATCACAATAGAATCCATCATTAACGCTATGTCTTTGGCCGATAATGAGAATGATTTTGTTAATGCTGTGATATTTTTGGTAAAAGCAAATCTTTTGTGTTTAAGGTAATAGGACAGTACTAGGGGGGTGATTCTATGTGGGATATTATAAAGAACGTCGGTAAAACTCTATACGACGTGAAGCAATTCAAGACTATAGCTGAGATAGCTCAGACTGTTGCCATAGCAGTGCCACTTTTACTTAGCGGCAATAGTGTTGATGCATATCACTCGCAATATAGTGATGTTATGCCATCGCCAGTCAAAGTTGAAGATGTATATGCACATGACATAGAAGCAAGAAATAAAGCGCGCAAAGAGCAACTGGGAATAGAGATGCAATCTGAACTTGACAGAAAGCGTACTCCAGAACAGCACCCGCCAACAGATAAAGAAAAAGCCGACGATTTCTCAATAGATGATGGCCCACCTCCTCCACCTACAGGGAATGATGGCGAGCAAAATGTAGATAATCTATTTGACGAAAATGAAAGCGATACAGATATTGAAAGCGATACAGATATTGAAAGCGATACAGATATTGAAAGCGATACAGATATTGAAAGCGATACAGACATTGAAAGCGATACAGACATTGAAGGCGATACAGATATTGAAGGCGATACAGATATTGAAGGCGATACAGATATTGAAGGCGATACAGATATTGAAGGCGATGCAGATATTGAAGGCGATACAGATATTGAAGGCGATGCAGATGTAGAAGCCGATACAGATGTAGAGGCCGATACAGATGTAGAGGCCGATACAGATGTAGAGGCCGATACAGATGTAGAAGCCGATACAGATGTAGAGGAAGCAACCGACGATGTAGATAAACCAAACGACGATGTAGATGAACCAAATGACAATGTAGATAAAATAAACGACGATGTAGATAAACCAAACAACGATGCAGATGAACCAAATGACCCTGTAGAAGAATCAAACGACCCTGTAGAAGAATCAAACGACCCTGTAGAAGAATCAAACGACCCTGTAGAAGAATCAAACGACCCTGTAGAAGAATCAAACGACCCTGTAGAAGAATCA
>Ga0123355_10001367_pt1 | contig 33953 bp, 37 predicted proteins | sample TergutEmb28metaG_3_FD_89872 | JGI IMG/M metagenome (GOLD analysis project Ga0123355, IMG submission 89872) | Embiratermes neotenicus P1 segment gut microbial communities from Petit-Saut dam, French Guiana - Emb289 P1 | ecosystem: Host-associated > Arthropoda: Insects > Digestive system > Gut ...
ACAAGGCCCACCACTTCGCCTGCGCGACGGATGGATAATTTCCACAGTACCACAACCTGAAGCTCTGCCTGGTTATGTATTTGTTGGCTGGGTTGTAGCAGGGGAAGATGTTGCAGCAGAGCCCGTAGGTTTTGTAGTGCGGGATAATGTGACATTTAGGGCTGTTTTCGCGGTTGAGGAGTAAGTATCTGTGTAAAGAAGTTATGTTAAAAAACTCAGTTGGTCGGATTTTCCGACCAACTGAGTTTTTTTGTGGAAACCACCTCGATATTTTTGTCGTGACATATTTCGCAATTATGCCCGAAACGCCTTATTTTGGCATTCCAGGTGCCTCTCTATTTTACTATAGGCAGTTGCTCTCTATGTTTTATTTGCAAGCCACCCAGGGAAGGTCGCTTCCGCGGTAGCCGCGGATTACTGTGATGAGAGTTTTTTCTTCTTCCAAGAAATCTAGGAAGGTTAGGGAGATGTTTTCGCCGTCTGTGCATTGTACTTTTACGCAAACGGTTAAAGTGAAGCTGCCGTCCGCAGCCACGCCCACCGAAACAAAACTTATCCTTGCCCTGGCAATTTCTCTGGCAAATAGATTTAGTTCCTGCGCCATGTTCATGGCGAAATGGGCGTAGTATTGGTTTTGCTGCGGGGTTGGTTCTGGTAGGTTAGCAAGCATGTGAAGGAATTTGTCTGCATTGAACCATCGGGTGTTTCCGTCATACATTATATAGGAAGATTGGTTGTAGAAAACGCTTGTGAGTTCGCCCGTTACGGCATCAACGGTAAATGAAAACATTGCAAATGGCGGCACTGTGCCATGCCACATAAATGGCTCGCAGGCGGTTCTTGGTGAGGCTAGTTCTAGGCTAATCGTTTGGCCGTTTAAATCTGCCCCGAAGATTTTTGCAAGGGCGGCCGCTGCGGTGTTTGCTGCTTCTTCTGCAGATACGAAATCGCCAGGTGGGATATTGCCTTGCGTGGCTATTTCAAACTTGGCCTCTGTAGCTTCCGCGGCTAGGAAGGCAAAGTTTCTAAAGCCGTAGGCCGCTACGCCAATTAAGCTCATAAACACTGCTGCCAATAGCATGATTAAATCAATTTTTAAATTTTTTCTCATATATATTCTCCTTTGGTTTTGCTGGCGGATTCTCGTGCCGCCAGCTTAATTTTGGCAAAACAAAGGCCTCCCCGCCCAAATTTTGAAAGAGGGGGGTAGGGAGGCTTTATGTTTTGGAGGGTAGGGAGTCAGTTTAGCTCTATTCGCGTGCCGTCGATTATGATGGCGGTAGCCGCATCTACATCTATGGGCGTGGCTGATATGAAAAGGATAGTAACCGGGGCTGTTTCATTAACCCGCACCACTCTGGTAGAGTACAGCGGCATGGTGAATGGCATAATATCGTATGGGGTTTCTAAATAAACATCCCCAAGCTCGTTGAATATCCCATAAAGCTCTGCATCATCGCCAGCCACCCAGCCAGCCGCCCCTGCAGATTCCATGCCATCATGGCCATCTACGCGACCTTCAAGGCGGATGCTGCGTTGGCTTAGCACAATATTGTTTAAATGAATATCACCAAACAAGCCAGAATAGCCAACAATGCGGGGAGGGCTGTCGTCTGCGTATATCCGCAGCCCTAGGTTAAAGTCAGTGCTTTTAGGTGTAAACATGCCCTCTAGGATAAGGGTGTAGGCATCCAAATTGTCTACATCCACCCGGAAAACTCTCTCTTCGAAGGAATAAAATGAATAACTAGGCTCTACTGGCTGGAGGTTTTCGTCGGTAAATAAATGCGCAGTGTCGCTAACCCAATCCGGCAGCCAGCCTTCGCGGGTATCCTGGCAAAACTGCGCCCGAGATTCTTCACCCGCTGGGTTTATCAATACAGGCCAGCCCATGCGGCCGCTATTGCATACGCCAACTTGGGCTGAATCGCTGCGCACAACCCTTTGCCCAAGCTGAAAATGAAAATATCCATCTATAATAGCCATGCCAGAAATCCACTGATGCCCATTGCTATAAGGCAGCTCTGGGAACGCGCCAGCCCCAGACGGCACAAGCATTTGATGGTGCACCTGGCCATCACGGCCGGCCCAAGGGAATGCCGGCACAGGCATAACATCTGCCATTTCTAATGAAGAAAGATCTAACGCCAAAGCTTCAGAGAAAGGTGAATACCAATCAAACATAAGCTTTACATAACCAACATCAATATAATCAAGTGTTTCGCCGTCGGCTATTTCCAATGCCCACATGGCATTTACTCCCAGCTCAAAATGCGCCAGATTATTCTCTGTGTCAAAATAAATCATCTCACTCATGCCACCCAGGGGCCAATGGTGCGTAATTGTCGCATTCTCTGTAAGCCGCCCTTGGCCGCTTACATCTTGTATAGAAACATAGATAATCCCCTGGTTATCAAACTTGCCGGCGGCAATAATATCCACCCTAAAGCCGTCTACCAGCATATACTCTTCCACCGGGCTAACCGCTTCCACAAACGGCATATCGCCATGCTGGTTTAGGAATCTATCAAAAACCCCAAGCCCAACGGCGGCGTACAATGTGCCTGCCATCAGCACCATTAGCGTAACGGTGGCCGCCAAAACCAAGCCTAGGCGCTTCTTTGGCGCGCGGCTTACAAAATTATTTTTCATATTTTCATCGACTTTCCTTAGTAAGTTTTCCGTATCCACTTCCATGGTAGAAAATGGCGTAAATGCTTGTTCTATGCGCTTTTCATCATGGTCTAGTTTCATTAAAATCGACTCCCTTCTTTTATTCCACACGGCTCTAGTTGTGTTCGGCTTTCAGTAAAGCCGTCCAAGTATTTTGCCGCTTTCTTCTTGGCGCGCTCGTATTGCTTGCGCAGCGCGCTGGGGGTCGCTCCTATTATTTGGGCAAGCTGATCGTAGCTATGCCCGTCTATTATCCGGCCGTATAGAAGTGCGCGTTCTTTTGGGCTAAGTGGCTTTAGTGCTTCTGTTATCTCGTGCATCAAAAGTCCATCCTGCATATCCATAGCCGGCTCTTCTTTCACATCGAAGAAAAACAGCACCTTACGCCTCTTTAACCTATCTAAACAATCCCTATACGTAATCTTGTAAAGCCAGGCCGAAAGATTCCTCCCATCGAACCGCGCACGGTTCTGGTATGCGTACAAGAAAACCTCCTGCACAACATCCTCCGCATCCTGACGGTTAAACAAAACCGAAGCAGCATACCTAACAAGCCGTTCGCCAAACACCCTAACAACTTCCTCAAGTTCTGCCTCGCCGCCACTTGCAAAACGCCCGGACAGCTCCATATCACCATCACCTTTCCAAAAAAATTATCAGCCGACATATGTATAGCGACTAAAGTATGTAATTTGTGACAAAAAATTTAAAACCGCCAGAGGCGAAGCCCCTGACGGTTTTATAATGAAATAATTCGAAATTGGTCTCGCCTGTCGCGGCAAAACGCCTGAAACGCTTTGTCTCGGCGTTTCAGGTGCCGCTTGGGCGAGGCCGTTTCTCATTTATGTCACTATATCATTAAGTCTTCTGGGCCAAAGCTGTAGGGTAGTATTTCGCCAAATTTGTGTACTTTGTATTCTTCGGCGCTTTTTGCTATTACTAGAATAAAATCGTCTGACACAAATTCTTTTAGCATTTGCCTGCATACGCCGCATGGGTAGCAGAAATTGCTTTCGCCTTCTGCCGGTGCGCCCACTACTGCTATGGCCAAAAATTCCCGCTCGCCTTCGGAAACAGCTTTAAAAAGCGCAGTGCGCTCTGCGCAGTTGGTGGGCGTGTAGGCCGCAGATTCTATATTGCAGCCGGTAAATGTTTTGCCGCTTTTGGTAAGCAGCGCCGCACCCACTTTAAAGTTGGAATAAGGAGTGTAGGACATTTTGCGGGCATTTATGGCCGCTTCTACCAATTTTTTATAATCCATATCTTTGTACCTCTCTTGGAATTTGTCATACAATGTTGTATCATTACGGATGGATGATGTCAACACGTTGTAATAGGAGGAGATTATATGAACAACAACACAAAAAGACTAACCACCCTAGCCATGCTAACCGGTATGGCCTTGGTTTTAGGGATTACATTCAGGTTTCGCGGGATTATGCCTATGGCTGGCTTTTTAACCTACGACCCTAAAGATGTGATTATTATAATAGGTGGGTTTTTGTATGGGCCGCTTTCTGGGGTGCTTTTAGCTTTTGTGGTGGCGGCTATTGAAATGGTTACCATAAGCGAATCTGGGCCAATTGGCTTTCTTATGAATTTTTTGGCTTCTGCTACTTTGGTTGCGCCGGCTGCGTTTTTTTATTCTAGAATGCGCAGCATAAAGGGTGGGGTTATTGGGCTTGTTATAGGGGTGATTGCATCCACGGCCACTATGCTGCTTTGGAATTACACTATTATCCCGCTGTACACAGGCTGGCCGCGCGAGGCTGTGGTTAATATAATGCTACCGGCGCTGTTGCCATTTAATTTGATTAAAGGCACCCTAAACGCCTCTATGGCTATCATGCTGTATATTCCGGTGTCTACGGCGCTAAAAGCCGCTAGGCTTCACCCTGCACTAGGCATAGAAGCACCTCGCCGCAAGCTAAACATAGGCCTGGTACTGGTAGCTGGCTTTGTGGCAATCAGCCTCATTCTAGTCATGTTGGCCCTAAGCGGGATGATATAATATGAACATTAAAATGATAGCCACAGACCTAGACAACACGCTGCTTCTGCCAGATTGCACGCTGTCTGCCCGCAGTGTAGAAACACTAAACCGCTGCCGCAACATGGGGATAAAAATTGCCTTTGCCACGGCCCGTTCGGAATGTGATTGCAAGCTGTATACAGATGTAATCTGCCCAGATGCTATAATTTCTAACCGTGGCGCGATTATTACGGCAGGGGGCAAAACAATACAGCGCAATATAATTGATATGGCCACCACCAATAAGCTGCTGGCGCAGTTTTTAAGCCACCCTAGGGTAGGCCATGCCTATGTTTTTACAGACAGGGGTTACTATACCAACCTGCCAGAAGAGCTGCACAACACCGCCTGGGGCGAGTATAATCGCGAACTTTTTACAGACTACGCCTATGGGTTGGATTGCGATTGCTACAAAATATCTGCGGAAATTTTTTGCCATGAAGCTGCTCAAGAGATAGCCGCGGCCTTCCCAGAGCTTAATATGGTTAAGTTTACTGGGGATTCATATTATTGTTTCTCCCACCGCAGGGTAAATAAACTGGAGGGCGTGAAAGTTTTGGCCAGCGCCCTAAAAATCAATCTGAATGAAATTGCCGCATTTGGAGACGATTATAGCGATATAGAAATGCTGCAGGGCTGCGTGGGCGTGGCAGTAGAAAACGCTATCCCAGAAGCAAAAGCCGCCGCTGTCCACCGTTGTGAATCCAACGAAAACGACGGCGTGGCCAATTGGATTGACCAAAATATTATCGCATTTTCAAAATCAACTAATTACAATCTGTAATTAGTTGATTTGATGCGACAAGAGAGAAGGAGCAAAAATGAAAAAGATATTAACCTTACTGTTTTGCCTGGGGGCGGTTTTAATTTTTGTGGTATCGCGGGGCGGGGCAGGGGATATAACCCCAGCAGATGCCGTGTTGGCCATGGCGGGCGAACCTCAGCCAATCACCCAAACCGCCACCCCAACCCCAGAACCACGCCCAACAGAAACAGTAATACTGCCAACCCTAATAATGCCCCCGCCAGCCACAATAATAGCGCCGCAGTATTCCCCGCAGCCGTTAACCTACCAGAACAGGCTGGGCAATTTGATTACCTACGCCACCAACCGCCACCTACGGGCGGCGCTACCCGGGGCAAATGTGACCACCGGCCGCCACAATGCCGCAGATATAAACCGCCTGTACAGCGCAATACAAGCCGCACAGGCCATTTACGATACCGCCACATATGAAGATGAAACCCAGGCCGCAATGGACGAGCTTCACCATGCCATAGATGCCTTCAAATATGCCATAATCGACCCAGACAACCAATACAGGCCATTCCTAAGCAAGATTGCCCGCGGCGAAGATGTGCCGGAAAAACGCCATTTGCGGGCTTCTTGGATTGCCACGGTATTAAATATAGACTGGCCATCTGTAGAGGCCAGAGGCACAACCCCGGCCCATGTAGATATGCAAAAAGCCGAGCTACGTACCCGCTTTAACGAAATTGCAGCCCTAGGCTTTAATGCCGTGATATTCCAAATAAGCCCCACAGGGGATGCTTTCTTTAACTCCGAGATTTCCCCATGGTCTGCATGGCTTACTGGTGAGACTAATTTCACCGGGCAGCTGTTAGATTCCTACGGCGTGGCATTCGACCCGCTTGAATACGCAATATCCCTGGCCAGGGCGCAGAATATAGAATTCCACGCATGGTTTAACCCATACCGTATCACCCATACCCTTGGCCAGTACACCCGCGGGCCTGGTATCGCCCTGTCTTCCACTGGGCAAACCGTAAGCAGCCTGGCACAAATCCGGGAAGAATGGGAGCAGATTCCCGGCAATGCATTTTATCTGTTTGGCAGCTATGTGAAAATAGGCGAAGACCGCTACGTGGTAGACCCCGCAGCCCCCGGGGTGCGGGATTGGATTGTGCGCCGCGTGATGGAAGTTGTGCGAAACTACGATATAGATGCAGTGCATTTCGACGATTATTTCTACCCATCGGGCTATTATATTGGCGACACCTTCGCCCGCTATAATTCCTCAGAATTTAATCTGATTTCAGGCGCCACCTTTCCAGACACCGCCGCCGGTCGGGCAGATTTTAGGCGCGAGAACACCGAGATGATGATCCGCGATGTATCCGCAGCCATACGTGCAGAGGCTCCATGGGTGAAATTTGGCGTAAGCCCAGGCGGCGTGTGGAAATCTGCCTCAGAGGGCAACACAGGCCTAGATGGCGGCGGCTACAACGCCGGCACAGGCTCGGCCTCTACCACAACATGGTCCAATTACCATTCATCCTTTGCAGATACCCGCAACTGGGTTATAGAAAACTTAATAGACTACCTGACGCCGCAAATTTATTGGGAATGGTCCCATAACCTCGCTCCCTACGGCATTATTGCAGAATGGTGGGGCAGGCTGTTTCAAGACTTTGGGCCAAGTGGGCATCTGCGAAACAGCCATGGCGAATACACCAATGCACAGCTATTTATAGGGGTGGGCTTATACCGCATGGAAGGCAGCCCCGCGCACAAATGGAACAACGCTAACCAAGGCGAAGGCACACGCACCCTACTGCGCCAAGAAGCCTACAATATAGCCAACCCCAATATAATGGGCAGCATGTACTTTACCCAAAACCAAATGCGTTATGGACGCGAAAATCACATGCACGAAGCCATGCAAGAACTGCGGGCAACCATGTGGCGCTACCCGGCGCTAATCCCCACCATGCCACACCTTGGTGGCATAGCCCCAGCCGTGCCGGTAAACATCGTACACGACGGCAGCACTATCACCTGGGAAGATGCCGAAATCAGCGAAAGCCCCTTGGCAGCCACCAGATATTTTGTAATCTATCGTTCTCACACGGAGGGCTTTAACATCAATGACCCATCAAAAATAGCAGCAGTAATCCCAGCCGTGCCAGGGCAGGTAGGCTACGCATGGTCGCCAGCAGATGGCACATTTGAGGGTTATTACTTTGCAGTGACAGCCGTAAACCGCCTGCACGATGAAAGCCAACCAGGCCAAGCCCTGCGGCGGTAGATGGAAAATTTTCAGTTGGTGCCAAAATGCGACCAACTGAAATGCGATTTAAGTATGGGCGTTTGTTATCATGGAGGGACAAAATGACAGAGAAACTCAAATTGAAAATTGAAGATACCATTTCCGATTTATTCGACGGTGAAATAAGGGGAAATTTGCTTAGTTTTATCGCTTACCTGCGGGAAAATAAAATGAACCCAAGCCGCTCTTCAGCAGTGTCATATAAAATCAGTTGCAAGGGATTTGTTGTTGGTTATATACGGGTGAATAACGATGACGGCACATTGCTAATCACACCATTTTTAGATGTGTACGATAGCGCTTCTTTACCTGACGGGCTAAAGGAAATCGTTTGGGCAAAGAAAAGAATTGGACGGCCATGTGGTGAAGGATGCCACAAATGCAGTCATATACTTGATGCAATTTTTGGGAAAGAATATGACGATGCTTGTGGGCAATCTGTTAGTTTTATGAACCCTTCTGCAAGCGAACTTGAATGTATAAAAGAATTGCTGACATTGCGCAGAGATACTATAAAAAGCGGAAAGGCAAAATGCGGCATACCAATAAATTATGGCAAATGAAACTTTTTATTGCAAAAAGCATAATTTCCAAAGAAGTCTATTGACACCTCGTTTTTGAAATGATATCATTGTGATATCAAAATGAAGATGAGGTGTTTTTCATGACAACAACAATCGACAGAACCAACCCAGGCATTGTAGAGAAGCCAGTATGGCGCATGGCCGGTATGCCAGTTTTAATCATCAACACATTGTTGGCACTGGGAGCAACTGGCGCAATCGTTTTTAGCCTTTTGGGGGATGCGGTCAATACCCCACTGCTGGTAGCGGGCATTGTGTATTTATCCATCCCGGTATGGCTGTTTTACATTGGGCTTTGCGTTGTACGGCCGCAAGAGGCTATGGTGCTTACGCTGTTTGGCAAATACAATGGTACTCTGCGCGGGCCTGGTTTCTTCTTTGTAAATCCGTTTTCCACTGCTTTCCGCAACGAGGTTAGCCAGCCTAGCACCGGCGCGGCCAACATAAGCGGCGCAAAAGCCGCCAGCGGAGTGGACGAGATTTCCAAGGCATTGGCAGTCCATGCTGCCAGAAAAATTTCTCTAAAGGCCAAAACCCTAAACAACGACAAGCAAAGAATCAACGACCTGCTGGGTAACCCAGTTATAATCGACACCGTGGTGGTGTGGCGTATAGTGGACACCGCCAAGGCTATGTTTAATGTGGACAATTTTATAGAGTTTTTGTCTATCCAATGCGATTCATCCCTGCGGGCGATAGTAAGCCAATACCCCTACGACCTGCCTAGGTATGGCCAAGGCGAAGATAAATGCCTACGCAGCGCATCGGAAGAGATTGTAAAGCAGCTAATGGCCGATATCCAAAAAAAAGTAGCCATAGCTGGCATGGAAATACTAGACGCCCGCATAACCAACCTATCCTACGCATCTGAAATAGCCGCCGCCATGCTGCAACGGCAGCAGGCCTCTGCTTTGGTAGACGCAAAACAAACCATAGTAGATGGCGCAGTAGATATCGTGCAAATGGCCCTAAAGCGCCTGGCTCAGGACAATGTGATAGAGCTAGACGAAGAGCGCAAAGCTGCAATGGTAAGCAACCTGCTGGTTGTATTATGCTCAAACACCGAAGCCCAGCCAGTGATAAACAGCGGCTCACTTTACTAAAATGGACAATGAAAAAAAACAGCCCCCAAAGGCGGAAAAAAAGAAACAAATCCCCCTGCGCCTGTCTGAAACTTTATATAATGACCTGGCTGCCTGGGCAGATGATGATTTCCGCAGCATAAACGGACAGATAGAATATCTGCTTTCCCAGGCTGTGAAAAAACAACGTAAAACCAGATAAACCAATGCTAATCTCAAATTGAAACGGCATCTAAAACTCCAGGATAATGCGTTTATGACGAATTTGCCGCGGACAATGAGACGATTTTAATTGAGATTGGTATAAAAACCGCCTACAGGAAAATCACAAATTCCTGTGGACGGTTTTTAGTATATCAAGCATAAATAGATGGAGCGCATAAATGGAATGTAATGTGAACGGAACAAGGCTTTTCTACAAAGAATGCGGCGTGGGTACGCCTATATTATGCCTGCATGGCCACGGCATAGACCATCGCACGATGGCCGGCTGCCTAGAACCCATATTCGCCAACCTGCCCGGCTACAGGCGAATATATGTGGACCTGCCCGGCAGGGGAAATTCTCCGCCAGCACCAGGCATACAAAATGCCGACGATATGCTGGTTATGCTAGAGGGTTTTATCAGCCAAGTTATAGGTGGCGAAGAATTTTTGTTGGTTGGGGAATCCTATGGCGGATATCTGTCTCTGGGTTTAATCCGTGCGAGGCAGCGCGTGATGGGGCTGTTTCTGCTTTGCCCCTGCACCATTGCAGATGCGAAGCGTCGGCAGCTTCCATCCGAAGCAGAAATGGCTGTGATAATAACTGAAACCAAGGAGATACAAGAAAGATTTGACAATGAAATAAAACCAGGACTGATTGCCGCAGATAAGGCATATATAACGAAATATCAAAAAGAAGGGTACAGCTTCTCCTTTGCCAGTAAAATAGGGGAGATTGTATTCAACAAGCCAACCTGCGTTGTGCTGGGTAGGCAGGATGATACCGTGGGTTATGCGGATACATTAAATTTAATGCAAAACTTTACAATGGCGACATATGTAATAGCCGACGGCGCAAGCCATAATATGCAAATTGAAAGAGTAGATTTGTTTAATGCCAGCGTTTTGGACTGGCTGGACAGGCTTAGCATGAAGGGGTGATTCCTATGCATTTTAAAGAAGCCCGGGGTATACTTTCCCCGCAGAATGGTATGAATATCTTCCGAGGCTGCACCCATGGCTGCATCTATTGCGACAGCCGAAGCGACTGCTATCAAATCACTCACGATTTTGAAGATGTCCAGATTAAAAGCAATGCCCCACAGCTACTAGAGGCAGCCCTTCGAAAAAAGCGGAAAAAATGCATGATAAGCACTGGCGCAATGTGTGACCCATATATTCACCTAGAAGAACAGCTATGCCACACCCGCAAATGCATAGAAATTATCGACAAATACGGCTTTGGCGTTGCCATCCAAACAAAATCCAGCCGCATACTGCGGGACATGGATTTGTTTAAATCTATACACCGTAAGGCAAAATGCGTGGTGCAGCTAACCCTAACCACCCACAACGAAGTTCTATGTAAAATTATCGAGCCTGCCGTCAGCACAACAAAGGAGCGTTTTGCCGTGTTAGAGGCCATGCGCGACGAGGGCATCCCCACCATAGTATGGTTAGGCCCGCTGCTGCCTTTCATAAACGATAACGAGGAGAATATGATGGGCATTTTGGATTATTGCATCCGGGCGAAGGTATATGGCATTATAGTATGGGGCATGGGCATGACGCTTCGCAGCGGCAGCCGGGAATATTTCTACCGGCAGCTAGATAGGCATTTTCCGGGGATGGCCAAAAAATATCGGCAAAAATACGGAGATAGCTACGTGATAACAAGTGATAATAGCAGCAGCCTAATGCGCCTGTTCTGCGAAACTTGCGAGGCCCATGGCATCATCCACGATAGAGATGAGTTGCTGCATTATTGCAATAGTTTTCCAGATTTGCAGATGGAGCAGCTTAGTTTATGGTAGAAAACCGTGGGTATATAGCCGCTCCACCTAAAAACATTCGCATAGAGCGCGGGAAATTTTTCGCAAGGCGAGGAGCTGAAAATCGCCGCGCACTAGCAGTGCGCAAGGTTTTTAGCGACGAAGGCTTGTGGGAAATTTACAAGCTCTATGCGAATGTTTTTAGGTGGAGCGGCTATAGTAATACTCCAATCAATCATCCGTAATACGATACTTCTGCCATTTTTTTGACCGCCAGCGGAATAGCATTATTATGCCGCGGGTGCATTCGTCCATGGCGGTGGCTATTATTATGCCTACTACACCAAAGCCCAGCACTACGCCTAGTACAAAGCCCATTAATGCGCCTATGCCCCACATGGAGAATATACCCACTATCACGGGGAATTTTACGTCGCCTACTGCCCGCAGCGAGCCTATTATGATTACATTACATGCGCGGCCAATTTCTAAGAAGATGAACACAAACATTACTTGCCGGCCGGTTTCTATAACATCTGGATTATCTGTAAAAATGCCTAGTAGCTGCCGCGAGAAGGTAAAGAACAGCAGTGCCACCACAACTGACGAAAATATGGATAGTTTCAAGAACCTGAAGCATTTTTTATAGATTTCGTCGATTTTTTTTGCGCCCATTAGGTGGCCGATTATTATTTGCCCGGCCTGGGCTATGGATACTGTTATCAAAAACATGAACACATTTAGGCTGCGGGAGTATATGCGGGTGCTTATTGCTGCCGCGCCCATGCCGGTTATTAACATGGTAAGGAATGTCTGGTAGCCACTGTAGGATAAGTTTTCCCCTGCGGCGGGTATGCCAATGCTAAATATTTTTTTTACATATTGAAATGGGAATTTTTTTATGCTAATCCCTTTAAATGGGTTGCCAACGCGCCTAAACAGTATAAACAGCGCAAGGCAAAGGGCTAGACTGCGGCTTATTACTGTGGTGATGGCCACGCCTGTGGTGGTGGCAATGCCCAGGAATCCTGTAACTGAGAAGCCAAAAACCCCGAAAATAACCACAGCATTGCCCACTATGTTGATTATATTCATGGTGACGGTAATCACCATAGTGTCGCGAGTGTGGCGGTAGCTTCGCAAAATCGTGTTAACGCTGGTTAACATAGCCTGCATGAAAATAAATGACCCGACTATAACCAGATACCGCTCTGCAGGCTGCCTTACGTAATATGCCAGATCCATAAGGGACAATATATTCCCGTGGAAGAATAAAAACACAAAGCTTACGATACACCCAAATGCAAGGCTACAACAAAGCGCAACCCCAGCTACTTTTCTAGCATCGCCAAATTTTTCTGCCCCTAGGTATTGCGCAATAATAACCGCGGCACCCGTAGAAACAAACCCAAACATGACAATGGCAAACATAACAAACTGATTGGCCACCCCAACAGAGTTAACGGCTGAATCTGAATATTGGCTTAGCATAAAAACGTCCATGTTGCCCATAAGCATGAGCAGCAACATTTCTACAAAAATGGGCCATGCCAAATGTATTAAAGAGAGTTTTTTATTATCAGACATTGTTGCCTCCTGGTTGATTTAAACTGAGGTGACTTCCCACACCACAGCAAACTTTTCATAATGCTTGCTTTGCGAACTTGGCTCTACCTGCTGCTCGATTTCTTTTGGGTTACCGTTTAATTTTTATGTTTTGGTTTTGGAATTTGCGCTATTAAAATCGCTGCAAAAATTAACATGCAGCCGAAGATTTCCCTTGGGGATAGAAACTGGCTTAGGATCAGCCAGCCCACTAAGGCCGCAATAACGGCTTCAAAGCTAAAAAGCACTGCTGCTATGGTGGCATCGGTGGTTTTTTGGGCTTTCATTTGCAATATATAGGCTACGCCGCTGGATAACACGCCGGTGTAAAGCACATATGGTGCAGCGGCAGAAATCCCATCCAGTGAAGGTGTTTCAAACAAAAATGCCAGCGAAAAAGATACCACAGACACCACATAAAACTGCACGCAGGCCAAAGCAATCACATTGTGCTTGGGGGAAAAATGGCTTATTATAAGTATTTGCACCGTAAAGCAGATGGCGCATAGGAAGATAAGGATATCGCCAATATTTACATAAAACCCGTCAGATAAGCTAAGAAAATACATGCCAACAATGGCCACCCCAGCGCTTACCCATACATAGGCAGAAGGCCGTTTTCTAAAGAAAGCGAAGCTGGCAACGGGTACCATAATCACGTACAAAGTAGTGATAAAGCTGGCATTGGCCACGCTGGTGTGGATTATGCCAAATTGCTGTAGGTTTATAGCCAGGCAAAGCACCAACCCGCACAAAACTCCCGCAACAACTGTACCCTTATTTATGCCAGCCTGCTTGCGCCGCATGAAAAACAAAGTGGGCAAAAGGGCGATAGTTCCGCCAATTGCAAAGCGCACCCCATTAAATGTAAGGGGCGAGACATGATACATCCCAGAAGATTGCGCTACATAGCCAGCCCCCCATATTAAAGTGGCCACAATAATCATCATATTACCTTTTAAGCTTGAAGTCTTTGCGGTCATGCCTTGCTCCTTGGTATGTACAGTCGTGTAAAGACTATAGATTTTTGCATACCTGTATATTATAGCATATTTTCAGCTGGATGGGGGTAAAACTTGCTTATTCCAAGTTTAATTGAAGAATTATTTCACTTTAATAGTTTTAACACCTCCATAAATATCAAAAATGGTACCATACGGTACCATAAACAAGAGAAAATGGTACAGTATGGTACCATTTTTTTGCCAAAAAATCACTTTTTTAAGGGTGTCGCGCCCCCAAAACCCCGAAAATTCAACATTCTTGTAGATAAAATTTAAAGTTTTCTTGTAAAACTTTTTCCGAAGGTAACCCGGAAGGAACTGGGCGGTAAACCGTGCCGGGTTCGCAAGGCGAATTTCATGAAAAATATTGTAGATGTGGCCGGCAAAACCCCCGACGGTTTTCCTTTACTTACCCAAGACAAACCCTTACAATAAGTCCAAGACTAAAATAGAATCGAGGACATATTATGAGAGCATTTATGGACGAACATTTTTTGCTGGACAATGGCACCGCGGTGGACATTTACGACCATATTAAAAACCTGCCCATTATCGACTATCACTGCCACTTGAACCCAGCGGCTATTACGAACAATGCGCGCTTTAATGGCATTACCGAGCTATGGTTGGGGGGCGACCATTATAAATGGCGCATGATGCGCCATAATGGTGTGCCAGAGTCACATATTACAGGCGATGCGCCAGCGCACGAGAAATTTGCCGCATGGTGTGCCACCCTTGAAACCGCCATCGGCAACCCGGGTTATCACTGGGCGCATCTGGAGCTGCGCAATTATTTTGGCTTTCATGGCGTGGTAACAAAAGATAACGCCGCAGAAATTTACGCGATATGCAACAGCCAGATAGAAAGCCCAGACTTTAATGTACATGCTCTGCTGAAAAAAAGCCGCGTAGAATGGCTTGGCACAACAGACGACCCGATAGATACCCTAGAGCATCATAAAAAAATAAAAGAGGATAATATCCCCGGCGTGCCAAAGGTGATACCAAGCTTCCGCCCATCCAATGCTATGGATATAGAAAAGCCAGCCTTCGTGGAATATATAAGCAAGTTGGCGGCCGCTAGTGGCATGGCTATTACAGGTTGGGATAGCCTTGAAGCCGCGCTGGTTTCCCGCATAGACCATTTTCATAATATGGACTGCCGCATATCTGACCATGCGCTAGACCCACCTGTGTTTAATTCTGTCGCCACAAAGGCCCAGGCCGAGGCAGCCTTAAAGAAAGCCCTAGCAGGCGATATTTTAACAGATTGTGATATTGTAGCGTATAAATCTGTAATAATGGTAATGCTGGGGGCAGAATACGCCAAGCGCGGCTGGGTAATGCAGCTGCATATGGGTGCCCAGCGCGCAAACAACAGTCGCATGTTAAAGCTGGCCGGCCCAGATACAGGATTCGACTCCATGAGCGACGCCACATTCAGCCTACCTCTGGGCCAAATGCTAGACGCCATGGAAGTAAAAGACGCCCTGCCAAAAACCGTCCTATACGCTCTAAACCCCACCGCAGACGATATGCTGGCCACCATGATAGGCAACTTTGCTGGCCGCGGCATAAAAGGACGCATGCAATGGGGCTGCCCATGGTGGTTTAACGACAACAAACCCGGCATGATAAAGCATTTAATCACCCTGGCGAACCACGGCATGGTAGCCAATTTCATAGGAATGCTAACAGATTCCCGCAGCTTTATATCATACCCTCGCCACGAATATTTCCGCCGCATACTGGCCAACCAACTGGGCGTATGGGCAGAATCTGGCGATTTCCCGCGGAATATGGACACCTTGTACAAAATCGCAGGAGATATTGCTTACTATAATGTGAAGGGCTATTTCGCGTAACGAAATTTTTTGCGAACAACATTTATATTAGGCGGTGTTAAAAAATGAATATAAGAAAAATGTCAATAGAAGATTATGAGCAAATTTATGATATTTGGCTTATATCAGGCAATGGACTTAACGATATTGATGATTCCAAGGCAGGGATTCAAAAATATCTTACCAGAAATCCCAACACCAGTTTCGTAGCAGAAGAAAATGGAAATATCATAGGTTCCATTATGAGCGGACACGACGGACGGAGAGGATATATCCAGCATATTTCCGTACTCCCATCTAAGAGAAACAAATGCATCGGTACACTTTTGGTGAATAGTGCAATTGAAGCATTAGAATCCGATGGAATAACTAAAGTTGCACTTGTATCTTTCACACATAACAATCCTGGTAATAATTTTTGGGATAAAATGGGCTTTTGGATAAGAAATGATTTGTTTTACAGAGATAAATCTTTGATAGAGTTAAAGAGAATCAACGATGGATTTGACTTTCAGTAGGAAAATGCTGTTATGGACAAAATAAGTATTTTTTTCAGCCCTGTTCCTGCTCTTTGGATGAGGCCGGAGTGCGGGGCAGCGCCAGCCATAAGTCAGCTTAGCGAAAGGACAATAAAATGAGCAAAGCATACGATTTCTTAAAAGAATGCGGCGTATTTTTTCTGGCCACCATGGACGGCCAAACCCCAGCCATGCGCCCCTTCGGTGCGGTGATGGAGCATGATGGCCAGCTATATATTTCCACCGCCAACACTAAAGCCGTGTATGCCCAAATGAAAACCCACCCCACAGTGCAAATTTCTGCAATAAAACCCGGCACAAGGGAGTGGATTAGAATAAACGGCCAAGCAGAAGAAGTCACCGACCAAGCCATAAAACAAAAAATGCTAGACGAATGCGCGTTGGGAAGGCATTTTTCTACAAGCCAAGACCCACGCTTCGCCATCTTCAAAATAACCAAAGCCGAAGCTTGGCTAAGCCAAAACGGCCAGTTTGCAAAAATATAAAGGAGGCAACAAAATGAAAGAAGAAGTATTGCAAATCATGAGAGAGCTAGGTAAGCCAGTAACCGTAGCAGAGGTAGTAAAAAAATCTGGCCAAGAGCGCTTTGTCATAGACCGGGCATTTAAAGAACTAAAAGCCGAACAGTTGATAGTCTCGCCAATAAGGTGCAAATGGGAGCCGGCGAAATAATATTGGAGTTCTTCTGAAATTGCAAAAAATGCAATTTCAGAAGAAGCACAAGATTGAAAATGTAACTTTTCCGAAACCCCCTGCGGGAATTTCGGAAGAAGTCTATTGATGCCATAATAAATTTCTAACTGCGAAAATATAATCATAAAATTTTTAATTTCATGTTTGTATTTTCAAAGAAGCCCTAATTTTAGGGCTTTTTTTGATTTGTGGGGTAGGGGACGCAGTGTTTTTTAGGCCAAAATCCACGAAAAATGGTACCGTATGGTACCATAATCCATGAAAAATGGTACCATACGGTACCACTTTTCAGTAAAAAAACTACAAAAAGCAACGTCGTGAAGCCTTAAGGCGACACAATGTGAATCTGATAGGAATTTCGAAGTTTTTTGATAAAACTTTTTTCAAAAAAGTTTTTGGAGGTGTCGGAGGCGAAGCCTCTGACGGTTTTAAATCACAGTGCCTTACGCAGCAGCATTATCTCATCCCTAACAGCAGCCGCTTGCTCGAATTGTAGTTCTGCAGCGGCTTGTTTCATTTGTTTTTCTAGGCGTTTTATTTCGGTTATTATTTCGTCTCGGCTCATGGATTCGGGGTCTTTGGCTAGGGTGGGGGATTTGTTTATTACTTCTTTTGTTAGCTGGATGCGTTCGTGGATCTTTTTGATTATGCTGCGGGGGGTTATGTTGTTTTTTATGTTGTATTCTTCTTGGATTGTGCGGCGGCGGTTAGTTTCGGTTATGGCGTTTTGCATAGAGTCTGTGATATGGTCTGCGTACATTATTACGCGGCCGTCTACGTTGCGGGCGGCACGGCCTATGGTTTGGATTAGGGAAGTGGTAGAGCGGAGGAAGCCTTCCTTGTCTGCGTCTAGGATGGCTACGAGGGAACATTCGGGGATGTCTAGGCCTTCGCGGAGTAGATTAATGCCCACCAGCACGTCGAAAACATCCATGCGTAGCTCGCGGATTATTTCTAGGCGCTCTAGGGTTACTATGTCTGAATGTAGATAGCGTACGCGGATGCCGGCTTCTTTTAGGAAGTTTGTAAGATCTTCGGCCATGCGTTTGGTTAGGGTGGTTACCAGAACTTTTTGCTTTTTTTCTGCGGCGGCGTTACATTCGCCAATTAGGTCGTCTATTTGCCCCTTTACGGGGCGGATGGTCACTTCGGGGTCTAGCAGGCCCGTGGGGCGGATTATTTGCTCTACCTCCATTTCAGAATTATTGCGTTCGTAATGGGATGGTGTGGCAGATACAAACATCATTTGAGGGATTTTAGATTCAAATTCCTCGAAGCGCAGTGGGCGGTTGTCCATGGCAGACGGCAGGCGGAATCCGTATTCCACAAGGGTTTCTTTGCGGCTGCGGTCACCTTTGTACATGCCACCAACCTGGGGGATGGTAACATGGGATTCGTCAGAAATTATAAGAAAATCTTCTGGAAAATAGTCAAGCAGCGTATGGGGCGTAGAGCCAGGCTCGCGCATGGACAGGTGCAGGGAATAGTTTTCTATGCCGCTGCAGAAGCCTACTTCTTGTAGCATTTCAATATCGTAGCGGGTGCGCTGTAGCAGGCGCTGGGCCTCTAGCAGGCGGTCTTGGGATTTTAGGTAGGCTAGTTGATGGTCTAGTTCTTCTTCTATGCGTTTTACAGCCATTTTTAGGCGTTCTTGGCTGGTTACATAATGGGATGCCGGGAAGATGACAATATGCTCTCGCGTGGCCAGGATTTCCCCCGTAAGGGCGTTAAACTCGGATATACGCTCTATTTCGTCGCCAAAAAATTCTACCCGTATGGCAATTTCGGAAGAATTAGCAAGAAAAATCTCCAGCACATCGCCCCGGGCGCGGAATGTACCCCGGGTGAAGTTTGTCTGGTTGCGGTTGTACTGGATGGCCACCAGGCGGCGCATCACATCGTCACGGTCGCGTATCATGCCTAGGCGAAGGGATAGCATAAGGTCGTGGTATTCGCCAGGGTCGCCCAGGCCGTAAATGCAAGACACAGACGCGATTATAATAACATCGTTGCGCTCCAACAAAGCCGATGTGGCAGAATGGCGCAGGCGGTCAATTTCTTCGTTTATTGCGGAATCTTTCTCGATAAAGCTGTCCGTAGATGGCACATAGGCCTCTGGCTGGTAATAATCGTAATAGCTTACAAAATACTCCACAGCATTGTGTGGGAAAAACTCCTTAAACTCGCTGTACAACTGGGCTGCAAGGGTTTTGTTATGGGCCATTATAAGTGTGGGTTTTTTCAGCTCTTGTATAACATTGGCCATGGTAAATGTCTTGCCCGAGCCTGTTACGCCCAGTAAAGTTTGAAAGCGGCGGCCGCTTTTAAAGCCTTCTGCTAGGGCGCGTATGGCCTCTGGCTGGTCGCCCGTGGGGGCGAAGTCTGCTACTATTTGGAACGGTTTATCAGTTTTTTGCATAGGGTGGGGGACTCCTTTAATATTGCGATATCTCGCCGTTTCATATATTCCTGCTGGAGGGTAGTGGGGCGGTGGTTGGTGATTATTTGCAGGGCTTCTTCCGGTGGAAGCCATTTTATTATTGTGCCGTTGGCAATTTCATCATCTGTTAGCTGGGGTTTGTTTTGCTGGCCGGTGATTTGGGCTAGGTAATAGTATCTGTTCTGTGTGAAGTCCTGTTCACCGCGGTTTTCGTGGACATAGCCTATTTCTGCTAGAATATTACAGTTGTAGCCGGTTTCTTCTAATATCTCACGCTTTAGGGCGGCCTGTAGGTTTTCGTCGCCTTCTACACCGCCGCCAGGCAGCGAATGTACGTCAAATTTTGTGAAGCAACACAGGGCTATGTTGCCATCGTTATCGTACAGCACTGCATTCACCGCAATGCGCGGGGCTGTAGTAGATAGCGCTGTAGAGCCGGTAATGTCTTGGTCTGTTATGGATATTATTTGTTTCATTTGAAGCTCTCCTTTGAATGGGGGAGTATTGTGGTTGCAGAGGCAAGCCGATCTATTCGCAAAAGACAACTTTTACGAATAGATGCCGTTAAAAGATTCGGCATCTATTCGTAAAAGTTGGGGTTGTGTAGGGTATTGCTTTTTTGTGTTGTTGGTTTTGGTGAATTGCCGTGGGGTTTTATGAGGGATTTATATGGATTGGAATAACTGAATGGCCGTCACAGGGTAAATGGTTTAATAATCATCTTTGTATTTAAAATATAGCCAAATGCCCAACCCTGGAATTATTGAAGCGAACCCAAGTGCAAGCATCCAGCCAAACAATGCTACGCCATTGTCTCCGCCTTTTCTGGTTAACCTATAAGCTGTTCCGTAGTTTAAAAAGTTCTGGACTATCCAGATAATATACAAAGGGAATAATAATAACGGCCCCATAAAAACCTCCCATGTCAATCCAGTTGGTCGGATTTTCCGACCAACTGGATTTTTTCAACACAACTCGCACCTGTTTTGCGCTCGCCTGTTTGACATCTTAACAACTACTATTGTTATCTTGCGCCCCACTTTAACCCATGCTCATTCATTACATTATAGATTATATCAATCGCATTTTCGTCTATGCCATCCAGCGCCCGCAACTCTGCTTCACTACTACGCGATATCATAGCCAAGGAATGATGCCCTAACCCTTCAATCGCACTTTTGGCTTTGGTACCCAGGCGGTTTAGCAAAACATCTATCGAAACAGGAATACTCTCCGGCTTTGGCGGGAATTTCTTGTCAAATTCCAGACTATCTTCCTGGCTAAGCTCATCATACACAGGATCATAATGAAACCGCCCGCAAATCCCGTCCAGTGCGCCATCATACAATGGATACGCCATAAATGCGTCAAAAACATTCCCCTTGGCATCTGTAATGCCAAACTCTGCCGCCCGCCTAAAGCCAACACGTGTGTAATAATCTGGGTACCCAAAAATTATAACTGCCGGGAACCTCAGTCTTCTAGCAACCTTAAAAGAATGCAGTAGTAAAGCCTTTCCCACTCCCCTATTTTGGAGGCTGGGCAGTACAGATAATGGGCCAAAAATCAGCATATCATGGCGCTTGCCGTCATCTTCAATTACCTGGCTTATAGAATAGATTATATGTCCCACAATCTGGCCATCCAGCAAAGCAACAAGACTAAGCTCTGGCACAAAAGACGGAGATTTTCGTAGCCTGTGTACTAGCAGATGCTCGTCGCATATTCTATTTGCCATGTCTCTATCTGTGTTCCAAAATGCCTCGCGGGTTAACTCTTCCACTGCGTAGTGGTCTGCCGCTGTTTCCTGCCGGAATGTTAGCATGGTTAATATATCCCCTACTCTTTTTACAGTTTCGCCATAAACTTAGCAACATCCACGATAAACCTCTCATGTGTGCCGCGTCCTATTTCATTTTTGCCATCGTTGGCCACCACGGTAAAAGTCACCTTGCGCCCGTCAACTTCATCTATTGTAGCTGTGGCCACAATGCTTGCCCCTACTGGGCTTGCGGCCTTATGTGCTACGTTAACCTGCGTGCCTACAGATGTTTGCCCGGCTTCCAGCCCACTGGCTATGCAATCGCAGGCGGCGGCTTCCATAAGCGCAACCATCATGGGCGTAGAGAAAACATCCAGGCTGCCGCTGCCCACGGTTCTTGCGGTGTTGTCGTCGCTTACCACGGTAAACGCCGTGCCAATTTGCCCTTTTTCTAACATGCATATCATCCTTTTTTGTAAGTAATCTGTATACTTCTTCCGAAATTCCCGTAGGGAGTTTCGGAAGAAGTTACATTTTCAATCTTTTGCTTCTTCCGAAATTGCGTTTTTTGCAATTTCAGAAGAACTCTTGTGGATAAATTTCGCGGCAAGCGAAAAATACCCACTTAGCAAGTGAAGCCATCGCCGCGTTAAATGCAGCTATTCACAAAATCCATTATTACATCTTTAGGTGCAGCGCCCATCATCTTATCAATCACTTCCCCACCCTTTACCACTATCAGTAAGGGTATGCTTCTTGCACCAAATTTTGTGGCCAACTCTGGGCTTATGTCTACGTTTATTTTCCCTACTTTAATGTCTGTTGCTTCGTTTGCAATTTCGTCTATTATTGGGCCAATCATGCGGCATGGGGCGCACCAAGGTGCCCAAAAGTCTAGCAGCACAGGCTTGTCCGATTGCAATACCTCTACGTCAAAGTTTGCGCTGGTTATCTCTAATGTTGCCATGTTTTTCCTCCTATGCGAAATTTGTCTCTTCTATAATATACCACAAATTTTTGCCAAAATGAAAAAATCTTAGACTATTTCCACAATAAGAAGTATAATCATTGCGACTGCATATACGGAGGTAGAAAAAATGGACATTATCAAAAAGCTAACGGAAGAATTTACCCTTGCCCGCTGGCAGGTAGAAAACACGGTAAAACTAATAGACGAAGACAATACAATCCCCTTTATAGCCCGCTACCGTAAAGAACAAACCGGAGAAATTGACGACCAAAAACTGCGCGAACTAGACGAAAGGCTAAAATACCTACGAAACCTAGAAGACCGCAAAGCCCTGGTGATAAACACCTTAACAGAACAGGGCAACCTTACAGACGAGCTTGCGGCCAAGCTAACCGCCGCCACCACCCTTACAGAGGTGGAGGATATTTACCGCCCATTTAAGCCAAAACGCCGTACCCGCGCTACCATGGCTATAGAAAAAGGCCTGCAACCCCTGGCAGACATTATCTGGGCGCAGGATGTAACTGCTGCCCTTGAAACCCTAGCGGCAGATTTTATAGACCCAGAAAAAGGCGTGGAAACCACCGCAGACGCCCTGGCAGGTGCAAGCGATATAATAGCCGAAAAAATATCAGACGACCCAGGTTGCCGCAGTCTGGCCCGCAAGCTAACCCACGATGAAGGTACAATCTTCACCGCCATAGCAAAAAAAGTAGACCCAGAAAACGAAAAAGCTGCGGTATTTGAAATGTACTTTGAATTTAACGAGCCAATTAAAAAAATCGCTGGGCATAGGGTGCTGGCGTTAAACCGCGGCGAAAATGAGGGTGTTTTGAAGGTAGATATAGAAGCCCCAGCAGAAAAAATCCTAGCGCAACTAAGCAGCTTGTTTATAAATGAATCAAATCCCCTCACCTGCCGCTTCATGGAGGCTAGCCTGGCAGACAGCTACAAGCGGCTAACAGCCCCGGCGGTAGAAACAGAAACCCGCCGCAACCTTACAGAAATGGCAGAAGAAGGTGCAATCAAAGTTTTTGGCGAAAACTTGCGCCAGCTTCTGATGCAGCCACCAGTAAATGGCAAAGTGCTGGCCATAGACCCAGGCTATCGTACTGGCTGCAAGCTAGCCGCCCTAGACGAAACCGGCAAAGTATATGAAACCGGCGTAGTATTTTGTACTACCAACAAAGATACCGCGCCTTCTAAGCGCGTGCTGAAGCAAATTTTGGACAAGCACAACATAAACCTGATAGCAATAGGCAACGGCACCGCCTCCCGTGAAACTGAAACCGTGGTAGCCGAGCTAATTAAAGAAACCGCCGCCAGTGCACAATATGTAATAGTTAACGAGGCCGGGGCAAGCGTTTATTCTGCCTCTAAGCTGGGGGCAGAAGAATTCCCGGAATTTGACGTGGCGTTGCGTAGCGCAGTGTCCATAGGCCGCCGCCTGCAAGACCCACTTGCAGAGCTGGTAAAAATAGACCCATGGTCTATTGGCGTAGGCCAGTACCAGCATGATATGAACCAAAAACGTCTAGGGGAAACCTTATCTGGCGTGGTAGAAGCCTGCGTAAACGCAGTAGGTGTAGACCTTAACACCGCCTCCCCTAGCCTACTCTCCTATGTGGCTGGTATAAGCCCCGCCATCGCCAAGAATATATTAAAACATAGGGAAGATAACGGCCGCTTCACCTCCCGCAAAGAGTTGCTGAAGGTTAGCAAGCTAGGGCCAAAAGCCTTCGAGCAATGCGCGGGCTTTTTACGCATCCCTGGTTCTGCAGAACCGTTGGATAACACTGCTGTTCACCCAGAATCTTACGCAGTGGCTAAGGCCTTCCTAACCATGAAGCCACAAGCCCCAAAGCCAGCCAGAAGCCTAAAAGACCTTTCTACAGAGCCAAAAATTGATCTGGCCGCCGTGGCCAAAGCCCTAGAAGTGGGCATCCCCACCCTAAAAGATATAGTAAAAGAATTGGAAAAACCCGGCCGCGACCCAAGGGAAGAACTACCACCAGTGCTACTAAAAAGCGATGTTCTAGAAATGGAAGACCTGGCCGAAGGCATGGTGCTAACTGGCACAGTGCGCAATGTAATAGATTTTGGCGCATTTGTGGACATCGGCGTGCATCAAGATGGCCTGGTTCATATTTCCCAAATGGTGAATCGTTTTATAAAACACCCACTTGAGGCCGTAAATGTAGGCGATGTGGTAAAGGTAAAAGTATTGAGCGTAGATTTAAAGAAAAAACGCATCTCCCTGTCTATGAAAGGGGTTAAATAGTGACGCCAGGCACTCTATCGGCACTAGCCACCCATGCCGATGCGTCAGTAAATGAAAGGATCACAATGGGCATAAAGAATAGTTTAGTGAGATTCTATACTTGCATTGAAAATATTTAAGGTTTTATTGAGGATTTTGAGATGGATATGGAATAGAGACAAACCCATCAGAGGTTTTGCTTCCGACACCTCCAAAAACTTTTTTTTGAAAAAAGCTTGGCAAAAACTGTAACATTGGAATTTTCTTGCTAAACGAAGCTTCGGCAAAATAATAAGCCATGAGAATATAACCCAAAGGGGTGGTTTCTCATGGCTTATTATTTTGTCTCATAGCTTTGCAAATCTGTAATGCTAAAATTTTTGCCCTGCTTTTCTCAAAAAGCAGATGGGTGTGGGCGAAGCCCACGTTTTAATATTCTACCCGATAACCTTCTTAACAGCTTCGATAATTCTCTCGGGTTGGAATGGTTTTACTATAAAATCGCGGGCGCCTGCTTGTATGGATTCTATTACCATGGCTTGCTGCCCCATGGCAGAGCACATGATGATAATGGCGTCGCTGTCTGCTGCTTTTATTTCGCGGGCGGCTTGGATACCGTCCATTTCTGGCATAGTGATATCCAAGATGCACAGGTTTGGCTTTAGTTCGTTGTATTTTTGTACAGCTTCTACCCCGTTGGCGGCTTCGCCTATTACAGTGTAACCGTTCCTGGTAAGTATGTCTTTCATCATCATACGCATGAATGCGGCATCGTCAACTAATAGAATTGTTTTTTCGGCCATAACTACACTCCTTTTTTATCTATGCCATTATAATCTTTTAATGTAACCACCAGCTCCCTGGCGTAGGCCATGGGGAATATTTGCATGATTTGGCTATCTATAAGGTTGCTAACTTCCATACGAAAGGCAATGTTAACGATATTTTCGCTGGGGGCTAGTCCAATCTTGGCAATTGTTTCCTCGGTGGTGAAATCCATTAGAAAAGGTTGCGGGATTTCTATGTCTATCTTCCTGTTTATCATAGCAGATAATGAGGTTGATGCCGAGCCTACCATTTGGTTCATTGCCTCGCCTATTGCGCTCATTTCCATATCGTTTAACTGGAAGTCAGATTTTACATCCCCAGTGCCGCCCATCATTAAATCAGCAACTATTTTAACATCACGAACCTTTAATATCAATACATTGCTGCCATTTAATCCATTTTTGTACCCAACCCTCACACCTACGGCTAAATTGTCGTAACTTTGGTAAAGTTGTTTCCATGTTAGAACACTGACCTTTGGCGTGGTGATTAGAACTTTTTGGTTTAACATGGCAGATAATGTAGTGGCTGCTGTTCCCATGTTAATATTGCCAATCTCCCCCAGAATATCGCTGTCTTCTGCGGTTATTACGTGGTGCATATTCTGTTCCCCTCTTCCCGGCGTTGCCATTTTGTAAATTTATGCTATACTTTCCAAAAAAATGGAGGTTGATTATGGTTTATATGACAAAAGATGTGTGCTGCCAAAAGATTACAGTGGAAGTGGAAGATGGCGTGATAAAAGATGTAAATTTTGACAGAGGCTGCAATGGCAACCTTAAAGGGCTTGCTGCGCTGGCTGTGGGCAAGACCCCACACGATGTTATTGCATCCCTGGAAGGGATTGACTGCAACAGCCGCGGTACTTCCTGCCCAGACCAGCTTGCTAAGGCGCTAAAACAACTGGTGAATTAATCTGCCTCGCTCGCTTCCCAATCTAGCCATTTTGCAATTATTGGCCGGAGCTTTTCCTTATCATTTAGGAAATCCATGGCATCGGTCACGGACGGTATGGATACGCTTGCATCTTCTTCTGTGAAGATTTCTGCCAGGTTGGCTACTATTTCGGAATAATCATCGTCGCTTGGTTTGTGAAGCATAAGGGCGTATACCATGGTTTCCAGGGCGTTTTGGGCCTCGCCTGCTTGCAGATACAATTTTATAAGGAAGATAATATCCGTCATGATGTCGTCTAGGCCGTGACGGATTTTCATTGCCTTTAACATGCTGGCTTCGGCATGGCGGATATTGCCCAGCTTCTTGTGCAGCACTGCCATATTGCATAGACAGCTTGCGTAGAAAATATGGTTTTTGCCGAATTGTTTTTCAAATAGCTCGGTTACTTCCATTTGGCATTCTAGGGCTTCCTCAATTCGCTCTAGTTTACATAACATGTCGGCCTTGCGGAAGGCTGTGTTCATATATGCCGAGCTGGATTTCCCTGCGCTGCAGGAGATTTCTTGCTGTGCTTCTTCGTAAAAATTTAGGGCGTCTTCTTTTGCGCCAAGGCGTTCGTATATTCCTGCCAGGTAGAAGTAGGCTTCTGCCCTACCCTGCCCAGAATATTGTGCGATATTTGCGGCTGTGCTGGCGTAGATTGCGGTGGGTTCTATTTCGTTTTGTTCTTCGTACTGGAAGGCTATGGAATGTAGGCTGTTGATCAAATCTTCTGGGTTGCCTATTTCCTGCCGCAGCTTTAATGCCATAAAGTGGTATCGCAGGGCTTCTTTCCTGCGGTTTAGCTGGCTGGCGGCGTTGCCTAGGTTGTACAATTTGTCGCTGTAGAGTTTATTGTCGCGGCTGGGTAAGTTTTTTATTACATCCACTGCGTCTTTGTGCATTCTGTAGGCTGGCATATGGTTGCCGGTTCTGCCGGTTAGGATTGCTATATTGGTGAGGCAATCTGAATAATTGGCGGTATAGCCTTCAATACTGGCCATCCTGCAGGATGAATCTACTAGGAGTTCCATAGCCCGGTCAAACTGGCCAAGTTCCATATATGCGGTACCTAAATTGTACATGTCGTTGGCATAGTGCAGGTTATTGTTGTTGCTTTTTTGCTGTTGCAACAGCTCTTCGCCTATTTTTGCAGCGTTTTGGAATTCTTGCTGGCTGTAGGCTGTTTTTATATCATTGCGCATCTGGTCTAATCTGTTCATGATCGTTCCTTTATCTAATGTATCGTGGGCTATTTTACAACATGCCCAGGGCTACGCCCATCATTTGTGTGAAGGTTGTTTCACGTTCTTTGGCAGACATATATTCGTCGCGGTTGAACACCTTGTCCGATATGGTGCAGATGCAAAGGCCGTGTTTGCCTGCCCTTGCGGCGTTGGTGTACAATGCGGCGGCCTCCATTTCTACCGCTAGCACGCCCATGCGTAGCCATGCGTTCATGCCTGCTGGGTCATCTCCGTAGAAAACATCACTAGTGAGCACATTACCCACATGCAATTTTGCACCCACTAAATTTGCAGAGGCTTGTGCTTTGCTCATTAGCTCATATGATGCCACTGGGGCAAATGTGCCAGGGCAGCGGGAGAACAGCGCAGGGTAATTTGATTCTGTACATGCGCCCACGGCCATTACTATATCGCCAAGCTCTAGATCCATGTTGATAGACCCGGCCGAGCCGATTCTTACTATATTGTCCACTTTGTAGAAATTAAACAGCTCGTATGAATAAATCCCCATAGACGGGCAGCCCATTCCGCTGCCCATTACGGTTACTGGTTTACCATTGTATGTGCCGGTGTATGCCAGCATGCCCCGGATTTCGTTAACTAGTTTTGGGCTTTCTAGATAATTTTCTGCAATGTACTTTGCACGAAGGGGGTCACCTGGCATAAGTACGGTTTTGGCGATTTCGCCTTCTTTTGCGTTTATATGCGGGGTTGGGATTGACATGATATCATCCTTTCTGAATTTTGAAGAAAGACCTCTCGCTCGAAACTTTGACATTTTGTGCGAGCATTGTTATTACAGTATATTAAGTGGCTGATATTGTCAACATTTTAGCGGATAAATCTGTTGTTTACTGGTTAGGTAACTTTTTCGAAAAAAGTCTATGGTGATTTATAGGTTTTGTAAAATTTCCTGCCATCTTGCTGTGGCGGCTTTACTAGGCTGGCCTCGCTTGCAGAATTCTAGCTGTTTTAGCTTGGGGGAGTTGCGCTCTATCACTATCATACCGCCTTCTAGCTTGGCTTCCAGGGCGCAAAATGCCTCTTGGAAACGAGGGTCGTTTTTTGCATAATCGTAGAATGACAGCACGTATACATATTGGAAAATTGAATAACTCCAAAGCGGATACTCAATTTGCATAAATAACTTGCCCATGCCGTATTGGCAAGGGCCGATGGGGCGGCGGATTTCCCAGTGGTTTAGCAGAAATTCCACAGCGTGGTTTAAGGATGCCTCTTTGTTTAGGTATTTGCTGTGGCGGAAGGCATCTAGGGCGTTTAGCGTGGGCAGCGGGTTGGAATATTCTGTTTCTGGGCCGCGGCCGTAAGAGAATTTATTGCAGCGCCAGCCGCCGTCTATGTATGGAGTTTTGAGAAAATGCTGCATGGTGGTTTGTATGCGCTCGTCCTCTGTGTACCCCATGCGGCATAGCAGGCTGGCGGCGTAGGCTGTATGGCATGGGAGTATGCTGCCGCTTGGGTAAAGCTTAAAGCGGCCGTCGCTGCGCCATACGCTAAAAAGTAATTCTGCTACTGCCTGCAAAACGGGGTGAGATGGCGGCATGCCAAGCTCTAACAGCATTAGCGCGCTATCCACTGCAGAAAATGGCGAGCCTTTTACCAGACGTTTATCTGGGGTTGTCCAATAATCTGCACCTTGGCTATGCCTGTGGGATAGGATAAGGTTAATATCATTTTCAAACATGTCTCGCCTCGCTGGTTTTTTTGTTGTATAGTATGACATATGCATAGGAGAATGTCATCTATACAACACAAGGAGGCCAGTTTTATTTTCTTTCTCTTTTCACTGGGGTTCTTATTACTGTAATGATTGCCATAAATGGCGCGCTAACCGGGCAGTTTGGGATTTATACCGCCACTATTATCATCCATATTGCGGGGCTTTTGGTGATTGGTGCAGTGGTGCTTTTTAAGCGCGACCGGATTTTTACCCGTGGGGGTGCTTGGTATTGGTATCTTGGTGGGATGGTTGGGGTTTTTACTACTGTTTCTAACAATGTTGCATTTGGGCGTATTTCTGTTTCTGCGCTGTTGGCGCTGGGGCTGCTGGGGCAGAGTGTTTCTGGCCTGGTGATAGACCAGTTTGGCCTTTTTGGCATGCAGAAGCATTCTTTTGAAAAGCAGAAGATAATCGGCCTGCTGCTGGTGGTTGCCGGGATTGCCTCTATGATAAATAATTTTGAAATATTGGCCATGGTAGTATCTTTTGCCGCCGGCGTGACCATTGTTACATCCCGTACGCTAAATGCCAGACTTTCTGCCGCAACAAATGTACGCACCAGCACTTTTTACAATTATGTTGTGGGGCTTTTTTGCGCGATTTTAGCGTTTTTGCTGCTTGGCCGCGGCGAGATTGCATTTGTAGAAGTTTTGCCGCTGTCTGCTAGTTGGTACATGTATTTTGGCGGGATGCTTGGGGTTTGTGTGGTGCTGCTGCTGAATGTGACCGTGGTTAAAATATCCGCATTTTACTTGACTCTACTTATTTTTATCGGCCAGATATTCTCTGGGGTGCTGGTGGATGCATTTTTAGATGGTGAAGTTAGTATCAGAATTATCGTGGGCGGAGTGCTGGTTGGGCTTGGCATGTGTGCCAATTTGATTGTGGATAATAGAAAGGCCACTGCGGCAAAATAATTCAGTTGGTCGGAAAATCCGACCAACTGAAATTTTCATCAAAAATATTTCCTGCCACCAGATTTTTTCCTGGTTACCGAAAACGAAACAAAAAATTGAAAATAAAACATTAAAAACATAACAAAGGAGGCTACCATGCCAAACTACGACCTGCATTGCAAAACCTGCAATACCGACCATAATATCCGCGCATCTATGGCGGAAAAAGCAGAGAAGCGCATCCCCTGCCCCAGCTGCGGCAGCTTTGAAATGGAAACGCTATTTAAAGCCGCCCCGGCCTATGTAAAGGGAAGTGCCGCCGTCGTCTGCCCACAGCGCAACAACTGCGCCGGCTGCCCCAATGTGGGCTAAGTCCATGAGAAAACTGCTTATTGGGCTAACCATCTTTCATGCAGTGGTTAACACGCTGTATCTGGTGCGGTTCTTTGGGGTGTGGCCGCCAGAAGCTGTGGTTTACGGTTATGTGCCATGGTTTATGTCATTTGCATTGCCCAATACGGTGTTTACCTTGCTGGCATGGCTGCTGTTGTATGCATTGCTAAAGCGGGCAAGCAAACTGGCAATCGTAACCGGGCTGTTGCTTTCAGGCGGGTTGATTTTCCATGCGCTAAATGGATTGATGTTTGGGTTTCACACTGGGTATTTGCAGGAAATGTCCCTTAATGCCCTGTTCGAAATTGTGGTTTATATGTATGGCTTGGGGCTTGCTGGGGTTTATGTTTGGTGGTTTTTGCAGGAAATTGTAAACATATATGTAAAGGACAAATAAAACCGAAAAATGTCGGGACATGCCCATACTCCCTTGATATAATTTCTTTGGAGGCGATAAAATGAATTGGGTGGATGATGCGCAAAAAGCAATAAACTATATTGAAAACAAATTGCTAGAAAGCATATCGGTTGATGATGTGGCAAGCCATATTCATTCATCTGCCGATTATTTTCAACGTGTTTTTAATATTGTAACGGGGCTTTCCGTAAGCGAGTACATCCGCAACAGAAGATTAACACTTGCTGGCGACGAAATAATAAACACGCAAGCCAAAGTCATTGATGTTGCGCTGAAATACGGATACGATTCTCCAGACAGCTTTACCAAAGCCTTTACACGGTTTCACGGAATGACACCAACGGCCGCAAAAACATCCGATACTCAATTAGAACGCTATCATCCACTTTCAATAAAAGTATTTATTAAAGGTGGTTTTGGCATGAGCCGTAGGATTATCCCTAACATCCCGGTGATTGACAACTACGGCAATGAAGTAAATTACATCATTAATCTGCTGGAAGCGACTTTTTCTGTTGCAGGTAAAGAAACAGACAAGGCAGAACTGGCTGCATACAGTGGCATGAGCAATCGTTTTTGCTGGACAGACGGGGACTGGATGCGCCAGGGCAATGAAGCGATTGGCAGCATCAACGAAACACCATTTGAAGCAGAGGTTAGGCTATTAAAAGCCATTGGCTGGGTAGCAAAATACATCACTGTACATCGCCACAAAGACGGTAGCCCATTAAACACAGACAACGAACAAATTAGGCAAGATTTTGTTGCTGCTATCGACAAAGGTTACCCTGTTTTGTGTTTTAACACAGAAACACATATGTACAATATAGTTATTGGTTACGAAGACAATGGGCATAAAATAATCTGTAAAAATCACATTCCAACGATAGCCGTTCATACAGATTCAGAAACGGTTCTTTTGGCAAATTGGGAGAACACAATAACGGAGTATATCTTACTTAAAGAAAAAATCGAACTTGCTCCTGAAAGAGAACGAGCACTTGACCTTTTCAAACTAATTGTATCCCTTGCCCGCAAGACAGATGAAATAAACGGGATAAAAGTCGGCTTCGCCGCATGGGAGTCGTATTTACGTATGCTTGAATATGACGATTTTTCCGAATTATCTCTTGATGAATTGGGGATGCCCGATGGCAGAATGTGCGCATATTGTGACGGCCTGTGCCAAATATATGGCCGCAAAGAAGCATTGCCATACTATCGTTTGCTAGCAGAAAAATTCCCCGAATGGCGTGAAGAGCTTATAGCTGCAGTTGCCGCATTGGATGCTTGCGCAGGTTACGGTGGGTTTCTGTGGTCGCAAGGATTTACCATTGATGAAAATGGATATGAAAAATTCCGCGACCCAGCCGTCAGAAAGATACTGGCAGACGAAGGGCGCAGGGCAATGCAAAAGGATATGGATGCAATCGAACAATTTGAAAAAATCTTGGCGAAGGAAAATTCTAATAAATAAAAAAGAAAGGGCGATTATCGTGGATTTTTCAAAAAATCAAACCCAATTTGATTCGGCAATTCATGGCTCTATATGGAATGCAGGGCGGCTTATTTTTCCGCTTAATAAAAGCCTAGAAGGCATTAAAGACGAAAAGACAAAGGCCGCCTGTGCGGATTATTACAACTGCACCGTTAACGGGTATGCGGATATGTATGCAAACCTTGAAATTTACGGTTTGCACCAAGACGAAGCCGAGCAATTATTGCAAGGCAAAAATTGGGGCAAGGCGATGGTTGCGGCTGATATAAAGGACGATAAGGCCAAGATGAAGCAATTCACCCTCATAGGAAAACGTATAGACTTTATCAAGCATATACATGAAATGATAAAAAAATATTGCGCTGTATCCGGCAAAGTCGCGAAAATATCAACGGACAACTACAATAAAATTGTGAAATTTTTCAAATCGCATTGCGGATATAATGAAGAGAAATTCTTGGAGTTGACTAAGCGCCTGTCGTTTGAAATCACGCCAGTTAATAATGGGTACGAACTCACTAATTCCAAATACCCTGGCATGCTCGAAGCAATGATTATAATGCACGAAACTTGCAAAAACCTTACAAAAAACCACAAAGGTCCCAACCATAGCAGCCCATTTCTTATGGCTGAGCGTTTTCTCGATTTTCGTGTTCTGGGAGACGAATATGAATGTACACTTGAGGACGCGCTTTACTCCATTGATGATGCAAATAAAAAAGAAGTGCTGCGCTTAAGCGAGATTCTCTTATCATTAGGGTTTGAGCAAAAATGTCGTTTAAATTCGGTTGATTGGACTTATGATGGCAAAGGCGCTGTATCTTTTAACGGTATGAAACCTTATATGGACGTAGGCAAAGAGGGGAATCTTAAACATTTAATTAGAGTTCACTTTGACCGGTGGAACAATTTCGGGAAAGGAGGGGAACCCTTCGGAGACGGGGGTGTAGATATACAGAACAAGGCAATTATGGAGCAAGTGTTTGATGCAAAACCAAATGCAGATGAACTGAAGCGGTTCTGCATCCTTAACCTTATAAAATGCCGCGAATGCGGGTGTAAAAACTGGGGGCCGCCACCTCACGGCCAATGTAAGGTTTTGTTCGGCAAACGGTTTAGGACATGCGGCGGGCATACAAACATCGGTATAGAGCATTTAAACAAGGATAATTTTGACATAATTGTTGATTTAGCAAAAGCCAAAATCGAGACGATTAATTTTAACAAAAAGCTGCCCGCAAAATAAGGCCTGTATGGTATAACATTGCAGTTGTGGTTACAAATATGGGGATGCTGCAACCGTACCAACGCTACTGCCAACAAAAGTGCTGAGAACCCATCCTCAAAAAAGTGTAACAACACCCGAAGTGTGTTAGAATATGGTAAAAAGGCATAGGGGTGATACTTGATGAGGTACAGCACGGATTTAACTGACAAGCAATGGGCAGTCATCCGAGAT